>Ga0307509_10009766_pt1 | contig 11902 bp, 7 predicted proteins | sample 10_EM_MG_FD_202245 | JGI IMG/M metagenome (GOLD analysis project Ga0307509, IMG submission 202245) | Populus trichocarpa ectomycorrhiza microbial communities from riparian zone in the Pacific Northwest, United States - 10_EM | ecosystem: Host-associated > Plants > Roots > Unclassified | place... | reverse complement strand
AAAATAGAAAATAGAATCCTAAAAGGATTGGGAAACTAATATCAAACAAGTTTGATTTGTTTCCAACACTAACAACTAACGACAAATAAAAATAGAAAATAGAATCCTAAAAGGACTGAGAACTAACAAATAAACTAACTAACAATATTAACTTCCTCCTGTCTGATCCCCACGCCTGCACACAGCTGCCTCTTCCTCATGTCCTACATCGGTCTCCTCCTCTTGGAAACAAACTCGTCCCGAGTTATCCGAATACAAAGGCACGTCCTCATGGTATTCCGACAGATCGGCCACATTGAAAGTATTGGAGATGTTCCAATCATCTGGTAGCTGTAAGATATAGGCATTGTCATTAATTTTCTTGGCGACTCTGAAGGGTCCATATTTTCGTTTTTGTTGCTTAGTTTGGATTCCAGGGAACCGATTTTTCCGCAGGTAGGCCATCACCAAATCTCCCTCTGCGAACTCTTTCTTGCGCCGATGCTGGTCGGCAGCAGATTTGTAAGCAGCGTTAGCAGTCTCCAAGCTAGCTCGCACCTCCGAATGTAGTTGTTGAACCCTTTCAGCTAGATTTTCCCCAGCTCTACTGACCTTTGGTTGGATTGGTAATGTGACCAGGTCCAACGCATGTTTGGGCTGCTGAGTATATACGACCTCGAAAGGAGGTTTTCCCGTCGAGCGATTGGTCATACTGTTGTATGCAAATTCTGCTTGAGCCAAGTCCAGGTCCCATCGTTTTGGTTTTTCTCCACTGATGCATCGTAACATGTTTCCCAGAGTACGGTTCACCACCTCTGTTTGTCCGTCCGTTTGCGGATGGAACGCACTGCTGAACTGCAGTTTGGTGTCAAATTTCTTCCACAAAGTCCTTCAAAAATGACTTACGAACTTGATGGTCTTTGGAACTCCATGTAAGCGCACTACTTCGCGAAAGAACAAGTCGTCAACATGGCTTGCATCTGCCGTCTTTTTACAGGCGACGAAATGCGCCATTTTTGAAAACCGGTCGACCACCACCATGATGGAATCTTTGCCCCTCTGAGTTCGTGGTAATCCAAGCACGAAATCCATCGATAAATCCTCCCAAATCATCTTCGGAATGGGCAGGGGAGTGTACAAACAGGTATTTTTGGTATGTCCTTTTGCTTCCTGACAAACTCGACAGTGTTGGACGATTTTCCCCACGTCTCTCTTCAGTTGTGGCCAGTAGTAACGGTCGGCGATCAACGTGATTGTCTTGTCACGTCCCAGGTGGCCGCCCAATCCACCACCATGAAGTTCCCGCATGATTTTCTCTCGCAAGGACCCCTTTGGAATGCACATTTATTGGCTTTAAACAAGAAGCCACCGTGTATCAGGAAGCCACTCACATTTTGGTGGGTGCTGCACTTGTTCAACACTTCCTTGAAGTCTTCTTCATTGATGTACTGTTCTTTTAGAGTCTTAAAACCCGTGATCTCAGTTTCTACTGCCACCAACAGTCTCATCTTTTGCAATATTTTTCTTAAAATATATGTCATGTAAGCTCACTTAAAAGAATAGCAAGAAGTAGAATTGAAAGCCTAACTTACTTTATTAACATTTTAAGAAACATAAACATTGTCATTGATGAATTAACATGCAAACCATTATTATCATGGATCAATTTCCCGTTCTGCCATGCATGCCTAAGTGTCCCAACATTAATAGGTTCTTCAATTCCTTTCTTTTGCCTTGCTTGGCCATCATTCTTTACTGTATGTTTAATTGGGCTTCGGATTGTTGTTGAAGTATTAGTTAGCTACCAGTATTGGATTCTTGGCATATTTGTTCATTTTTGGCTTAACTGCTTTGTTAAGGACAATTGACAACATTTTCTAAGAATGATTTTGCTATGTAAGTTGTTTGCTTGCTTAAATTGTTTGCTGCTAGTGATTTTATTATTGTTTTGTTTCATTGTTGTCTGTGTCTGTCCCAAAAACAATTAAATCCAACAACTTTCATATTTCACTATGTTCTTTGTTCTTTCATTGTTTAGTTCATGTTTAGTTTCATGCGATAAGTTTATCTTGCTAAATGGCTTCAAACTATTTTGTTTGCAGGTTTTTTTTGTTTCAATTCTGCTTAATCATTTTTTTCCTTTCTTTTGGGGTTGGTTTGGATAGGTTTTCTTTGTTTTTATGCAGCATGATTTCTTTTTTGAATTCTTTTTGGCTTATTGTCTTTGGATTTTTAAATTCTTCTTGGTTTACTGTCTTTTGAGGTATGATTGGTTCATTTTTTTCAAACGAAAACTTTTTGTTTTTGCTTAGTGGGATGGAATAATTCTGTTGTTCCCTTAGCCTTTGCTTGGCAGTTTAGCTGCAATTCTTATCATAGATGGGATGGCCTTGAAATTTTTTTCTCAATCTTTGCAATGTTGACGGTTGCTTATGGTTAGGGCATGGGAGGTTGGGATTTAGATGTTTCCTCTGTCGAGCTTAGGAAAGGGTGTTCTTATCATAGATGATTTTTTTTATTTCACTTCGTATAAAATATAAATAGCAAACCATCTCAACATATTAGAATATATAAATGTAAGAAATAATCTTGAGAAGAACAAATATAAATGCGAGGCTAGCTGAATGTGAGCTAACTTGAAACTAATTGAGCAATTATGGGGAGCCAAAAAGGCAAAGGGCTCATAAAAAAATGAAAACTTGGCTAACCTGTAGATTGAAGGAGAAGCTCTGCTTCCCAAGCTTTAGCGGACAACAAACAAATGTTGGTGGTTTCTTAAAGATATTTTTTATTTTAAAAGGTAATAAAGCATCATATTAGGTGAATGAGACAAAAAGGCAAAAAGCTTATATTTTAAATTATTTTTCAATCTATTCTTTTAAAAATTTGTTAACAACTTCAATTTGTTTACAACACATCATCCTTCCCAACATTGCTAGTTAGCCACCCCCACACGAAGTAGCCCTTTTCTCCTTCTTATTTTGCTGGAAAACCTTGGCAATTTGCATGTAGAATCATTGTTTGCATGCAAAATGAAGAAAAGTTAATTAACATGGTTGCTGGGCTAGGCTAGCAACCATGTGGACCGTGGGCTGTACCCATTTCGACCCAGCCCATATAAAGACCTGTTCATGGGAATTGTTTGAATTATTTTGAGAATAAGTTTGCTTTAAACCAACATAAAAAAGATTTCTGTGAATTCTCCATGAAAACAACTCCTTATAAGTAACCAAATCTTATTTCGCACAACCTTATCCCCAAAGAAAACCTGAATTAAACACTCGGGGGCATGATCAGGCTGGGGGGCAATCCAAAAAACACTTAATAGGACTAGCTCCATGATTTCCTTTCTTAAAAAATGAAAAATGTAGGGCAGAGCTAGCGACCTTTGAGATAAAGCTTTGTAGATAAAGAAGTATCCTGATGTTATGCTTTTCCCAAATGTCAAGATCACAAGATGTGACGCAAGTAAACAAGAGCGAAAAAGCCATTGAAGCTTACAAAAGAGACCCAAACTTTTGAGAAAAGGAAAACTCCATAAATAAAAGGGTCCTATATTTCTCAGGTAAGTATACATGCATATTGATCATAATGCATTACTTTGATCTTTAATAGATTAGTGTCTTAACAACAAATCTTTTTTTAGCGCTCCTTTGAGCCCTCATCTCTCGGGTATTGCGTTTTCTAACCCTACCTCCTCTCGAGTTTGCCTTTGAGCCATCATCTCTCAGATAGTGTGTTTTCTAACCCTACCTCTTTTTGAGCGTGCCTTTGGACCCTCATCTATTAGGTAGTGTGTTTTCTAACCCTACCTCTTATTGAGTGCGTCTTTGAGCCCTTAACTATGGTAGTGTATTTCCTAACTCTATCTCTTTTCGAGCGCGCCTTTGAGCCCTCACTTCTCAGATAGTACGCCATTAAGCCCTATCATGTCGTCCCTTCATGACATCTCTGGCCAAATTCTTTCACCAGGTAAGTCGTATGTTTCATTTGGTTAGGTCACCCATAACAATGAGACCATTTTAAAAAATCTTTATATTTTTCACCTAGGCAGGCCGCCCAATACAAAAAGACCACTTTGAAAATCTTTTTGTTTATCACCTGGGCAAGTCGCCCATTATAATGAGATCATTTTGAAAAATCTTTGCATTTTTCACTTGGGTACGTCGCCCATTACAATGAGACCATTTTGAAAATCTTTGCGTTTTTCACTTGGGAGGTCACCCATTACAATGAGATCACTTTGAAAAATCCTTTTATTTTTCATGTGGGCAGTCACCCATTACAATGAGATCACTTTGAAAAATCTTTTTATTTTCATGTGGGCAGTCACCCATTATAATGAGATCACTTTGAAAAATATTTGTATTTTTCCACCTGGGCAGGTCACCCATTACAATGAGATTACTTTAGAAAATCTTTGTATTTGTCCACCTTGGCAGGTAACCCATTACAATAAGTCCACTTTGGAAAATCTTTGTATTTTTCACTTGGACAGGTTACCCATTACAATGAGACCATTTGAAAAAACCTTTGTATTCTTCATCTAGGCAAGTTACCTATAACAATTTGACCAATTTAGATTTTTTGAATTTTAGCAATAGGCAGGTTGCCTGGTACAACTACACCGCTTGAAAATAAAAAGAGAAGTCTTTTTATTTTTCACAAAGATCATCTTTACAAACCTTATCTTCATTTCCTTTGAATGCACTTTCTAGCCCTCATCTTTGGGATAGTGCACTTCCTAGCCCTATCTCTTTTTCCTCTGAGTGTGCTTTTAAGCCCCCATCTCAAACACTTTCAGAAGGATTAACTATTTTTTAATCTGGTGAGTCCATTATTGATGCGAACCTCGTGATCACATGGTCATGTAACACGACCAAAAGATTGATGTCTCTCCCAAGTGCAGGAGTGTTGAAGTAATAAAGAACTTGACAAGACCGGGGTCGAACCACATGAAGGTGAATTATATAAATTATAAATAATAAAATGATATTGATGTTGAAGAGAACTTTGAGATGTATTAATGATGAAAAGATTAAACAAGGATAAAACAATTGTCAAGGTTAGAGGATCCACTAATGGTATTTCAAATAAATATAATATAAACTCTTTTTATTACTCAACTTGAAACCACACACAAAGGAGGTTCCAATCGGATGATTTATTGTTATTAGCTCATTATAAATTATTAACATGATCATATTAATCATCTTATCTAAGTAACACCATACTTGTAAATATTGTCAGGTATTCATGATGCTAACTTATGTTAACAACAAATCAAGTTCGTATCATAATAAGGATTTTGACCGAAGACTATGAATGATCAAGCATTTATTATACCAAGTGTTATACAACACAAATCTAGATTAACCATTTAACAAGCAAAGTATTAAGAATTAGTAAGACAAAAAGATAAAACATGTTAATCTTTCTTGGATATAAACATTAAAGTCCATGTTGAGTTTATATTATACATATTCTAACACCACTAGTGAAACCTTTTTATCTTGACATAATAAACTTAACTAAACATTATGAAGAAGATAAACATAAATAAACAAGATATGACATGATTATGATATAAGTTAACTCAGTATATGAAAGGAAATGAAAAGGCATAAACAAGAGATTAATATAACATGAAAGAAAACTTGAACATTACAAAGATATAAAGAAAGAAAGCAAGAACATGATCTTGATCTAAAAACCAAGATGACTAAATACATGGCAAATGCCTCCTTTTATAGGCTAAAATTCAGAACTATTGATTGGTTGATAAACTATTTAATTGGTGGCCAACCATTGACTTGGTGACTGGTTTTTGACATTGTTGGTTGGTTATTGATATTGTTGGTTGGCTATTGATTTGAACTTGTGGGCAATTGTCTCAGCTTCTCAACAAAAAAAAACCAGAGCTCATTTGGACTTCTAGAACTCAAGATATGAGCTGAAAACCGAACAGTGTCTAGGCTGCTGGACAAATTCTGACTTCTCCGTTGTTGCTAAGATTTGAACTTGAAATTGGTAGAATTTAGTCTTAGACTCACATAAAAGTTTTAGGTCTATGTCTTAGCTTTCCATACATATAAACCAAACCTAAATCCAAGGTCTACAACTCCAGTTATAACCCAATAACCGAATAGTATTCCAGTTTGAATTGAACCATCATCTCTTCTCTAAGTTTAGTCCTCTTTTTGTCTCTTCACTTTCAATAGTTAATCACATCAATCAATCCTTTGAAATGTGAGATATACCTGTATTAAAAATAAGCATTTACCATAAATTAAAGATATCTTATATTATCAGACTTGTTATTATAAAACATGCTTTAGTTAGGGAATTTAATGATACTTTAGTACAATATGATGATATAAAGCCTTAATGAGAATGCACTTTTAAGTACTAATCATCACGCAACCCACACGCAAAGACACCAATTCCTGGAAAGCCAAGTAAATCAGGTTTGATAGGAGTATGACATAAAGATAACTTATACCTAGCCACCAACACTATTGGAAACGGAGACCCCCACCCAATGAATATTGATTTGCAAACGAGAAGTATAAGGATGATGCCACGAAGACAGTTGTTCTTCGATAAGTCATTTTTCAGTCCTTTAGAGAACCAAGGAAGGGAGATTATTCCACCAACACACAACAAGTACGGCAAATAAGTTTATTGATCTGAAAATTGCGTAACCTTACATGTTTGGTTATGCCTTTATTTATACTAACTCTAGACTTACAGAAACCCTAATGGACCCCCCTTAGGTGGACTTATATGAAGCCCACTTCCAATTGACCCAAATAAGTAATAATAACCCAAAAACTAAGAAGAAAATAATAAAAATAATAAAAATCCAAAAATTATCATGCTAAATATGCTAGAATCAGATTTGTCACCCTTAAGAAGTCTTAAATAAACTAGGAAAAATATGATTTGAAAATTTATGTTACTGCCCCCCTTTGATGTCCTTGATTAGCTTGGATTTCCTTGTTTAACTTGGACAAATAAGAAAACAAATTTCCTCCTTTGTTGCTGATTTAATTACTTTCCTTCCTAAGTTAGGAAAAACATTAAATAGTCCTCCCCTCTTTAGGAATAAATATGGCCAACTTCCTTACTTAATTAGGAGAATAAATTGTTGACTTTTTATCCTTGTAGCATTAGGAAAAAATAATAAGCCTAACAAGGCTGGTATTGGGCCGGACAAATCAACCCCTTGTTCCACATGAATTGGGCTCTTCTTGGACCTGAACTAGATGAATTAAAGGTTGTCCTTCATGCTCCTTAAATATCCCAAGCCCCTCTAGGTCCATTTTGCTCCATATGTTCTGAACAAGCCCATTCAATGCTTCTTTAAGCTTCTTTGCGCTAACTCTTGTGATTGGCCCAATTGGCACCTCCAATGGGTTGTTGGCATGATTACGCTTGGTGTTGGGTTGATCCACATCATCTCTCTCATTCCTTTTTCTTTTTTATAAAGCTTACTATCTAAGGTCTCTTATGAGACTTTCTATCATAAGCATTGTAAAGAGGAGGGAGCAACTGTCATAACCTATTTCTGGGTTATTCCTCAAATTCACCTTTTTTCTTTTCAAAATAAATTAATAATAGCAAGAAGACTGACATTTAGGAAAAAGCAGGAGGAGAAGGATTCCAAATATACAGAAAAATCAAGCTGAAATTGTTTTGACAAAATTAGGAGCCTAATCGTACCCCTTTATACAAAACCTGGTGAAACAATATAGATTCCAGGTCAAATTAAATAATTTTTGGATGAATCTACATAAAAATCAAGCCTAAGGACATAATTATATTTTTAATAGGCTAATATGATTTAATCATAGGTCAAATTAAAGTTTAATTATGTCTAAGAATTAATTTGGGTCCAATTAAAAGGTTTAATTAGGTGCAAGGACTTAATTATACTTAAATGAGTCAAATTAAATTTTTTTTAACTTAATTGTTGAAAAATTAAGTTTGGTAGCCTAATTTGGGCTTAATTAAGAAGATTGAAATTTTAGGAGACTAAATTTAATTTTTACCAAGTTAATTGTTTCAAATCAGGGGTAAAATTGCAAAAAATTCAAAAGTTTGGGGTCAATTAAGGGCTAATTGAAGAAACTTGCAGCCAATGATCATTTTGAAAAAAAGGCGTCGAACTCTAGGGTCCTAATTGATTGAAATCAAGGGTGAAATTGAAGAGAATAAATGTTTGATGGTTAATTAAGGGTCAATTTGCATAAATCCAAAACTAAAGACAAAAATGAAAAAGGCGCTGAAATTCGGGGCTAATGTTGAAATTTAACTGGGGAAAATTGCATCAAATCAACGGTTTAAGGTCAATTAAGGGTGAAATTGAAAGAAATTAAAAGTTGGAGGGACTAAATTGAACTTTGGCTAAAATCCCTAATTTATTGTCCAAAACAGCACCATTTTGAACAGTAAAAAAAAAGGGAATCGAACGACGCGTCGTCTTGTTATTATTCATTGTGACTTGAAGGATAGGCCTCAAATGGAGGCAAGTCCATGGCTGATTGGTAATCTAAGATGAGGTCGATAATAGAAAACCTCTTGATGAGTGTTGGCACGATACACACAATCAATGAAAGAAAACTTCTCAAGAGAATACGGAAGATGAATGATTGGTTAAGCTCATTTATGATGAATCAAGCAATACCATACTTGGGGACACGGTTATCCTTGATAAACAACAAAAATAGTAATCATCGAAGACAACCTAGGATAGACACTACATTTACAATTGAATGGATGACTAGCACATGAATGAGCCAATACATTAAAAGAGTAAAGAAGGCTTTGGATAGCAAACAAAGGCACCCTATGACGATGGAACATCAAAAAAGAGGGACCTATATTTCAAATCAGGTAAGGATGCATGCATGTCATCTAACATCAAAGCATTGCACACATATTTTTTATTCGTTTCAGGAACATCCTTAAAGAAGTCTAGCAAGATTGAGGACAAAGAAATAATCATTGAGCTAATAATAATAGAGAATCATGGTTGTGACCCTGGAACGGGAAGAAGATGAGATGAACCCTACTATTAGGAAAATTTCAAAGAAATGAGAAGATCAACCTTGTCATCACGAGGAGTCTCCAGGTCAACCGTGCAATCAAGAAGCACCAAGTTTTCCAACTTTGTAATCAAGAAAAATCCAGTTAATTTCAGTCACCAGGAAGGACAGATGTCAACCTTGCAATCAGGAAAAACCGATGTCAATCCTGTAAAATCACAAAAATCAAAAAAGGAAAGAAAGCATCAAGTGAAAAGTTTGATCAAACTTTATCATAAAAAAGAAAAGAGAGAAAAACCCTACCATTAGAAAATTCTCAACAAAAAGAAGAAGAAGAAAGAAGCAAGTTCAAAACCTGCCAATAGGAAGAACATACAGGATTTTGGTTCTGGTTAAAGGGGATCGCCAGATGGGATCTCAGGTTAGCCCAACCATACACAGACTTTGGTTCTAGTTAAAGGGGATCGCCAGATGGAATCTCAAGTTAGCCCAACCACACATATGAGTTTGGTTCTGGTTAGAGGGGTAGCCAGAAGGGATCTCAGTTTAACCCAACCACACAGACTTTGGTTCTGGTTAAAGGGGATTGCCAGATGAGATCTTAGGTTAGCCCAACCACACACATGATTTTGGTTCTAGTTAAAGCGGATCGCCAGAAGGGATCTCAGGTTAGCCCAACCATGCAGACTTTGGTTCTGGTTAAAAGGGATCGCCAGAAGGGATCTCAGGTTAGCCCAACCATACAGAGGATATTGGTTCTGGTTAAAGGGGATCTCCAGAAGGGATCTCAGGTTAGCCCAACCATACAGAGGATATTGGTTCTGGTTAAAGGGGATCGCCACAAGGGATCTCAATTTAGCCCAACCACACAGAGGATATTGGTTCTCGTTAAAGGGGATCGCCACAAGGGATCTTAGTTTAGCCCAACCACACAGAGGAGTTTGGTTCTAGTTAAAGGGGATTGCTAGAAGGGATCTCAGGTTAGCTTAACCACACACAAATTTTGGTTCTCGTTAAAGGGGATCGCCAGATGAGATCTCAGTATATCTTAACCACGTAAAGGATTTTGGTTTTGGTTAAAGAGCATCGCCAAAAGGGATCTCAGGTTAGCCCAACCACACACAAGATTTTGGTTTTGGTTAAAGGGGATTGCCATATGGGATCTCAGGTTAGCCCAACCACGCAGATTTTGGTTCTGGTTAAAGGGGATCACTATATGAGATCTCAGGTTAGCCCAACCACACACAGGATTTTGGTTCTGGTTAAAAGGGATCGTCATATGGGATCTCAGGTTAGCCCAACCACACACAAACTTTGGTTTTGGTTAAAAGGGATCGCCAGATGGGATCTTAGGTTAGCCCAACCACACACAAGATATTGATTCTGGTTAAAGAGTTTCGCTGGATGGGATCTCAGGTTAGCTCAACCACACAAAGGAGTTTGGTTCTGTTTAAAGGTAATTGCCAGAAGGGATCTCAGGTTAGCCCAACCACACAAACTTTGGTTCTGGTTAAATGAGATTGCCAGATGGGATCTCAGGTTAGCTTAACCACACACATGATTTTAGTTATGGTTAAAGGGGATCGTCAGATGGGATCTCAGGTTAGCCCAACCACGCATAGGAGTTTGGTTCTGGTTAAAGGGGATCGCCAGAAGGGATTTGAGGTTAGCCCAACTACACAGACTTTGGTTCTGGTTAAAGGGGATTGCCATATAGGATCTTAGGTTAGCCCAATAACACACAAGATTTTCGTTCTGGTTAAAAGGGATTGCCAAAAGGGATCTTAGGTTAGCCCAACCACATAGGACTTTGGTTTTGGTTAAAGGGAATCGCTAAATAGGATCTCGGGTTAACCCAACCGCAACACAAATTTTAGCTTTGGTTAAAGGAAGTCATCAGACGGGATTTTAAGTTGACCAAGCTGCACACAAAGACATTGGTTTTGGTTAAAGGAGATTGCCAGATGGGACCTCACGTTGACCGAGCCACCAACATTAACTTAGCATTGGAAGAAAAATGAGAGGAACCCTACCATTAGAAAATTCTCAAAAAAAAGAAAAAAGAAGAAGATATAATTTAGAGGGACACCAAGATCGAGTTCTCAAGATAATCGAGTTATACATAGTTTTTATCGTTAGTTCCTGATTGAAAGGATCATTATAAAGACAGAATTTCAGATCAACCAAGTTGTGAAAAGATTAAGATTGGAAGTTCAGTTTTGTTTATCTTTACAAAACTTACTACGCAAAGTCTTTGCTTTATAAGTATTAAGGGGCATCTGTTGTTACTCATTTTTGGGTTCCCACACAAAAAATGAGAAAATACAAAAAAAAAATATCAAAAAATATTCAGAAGAAATCCAAAAAAATAATAGGAGCGAGAAAAGGATGCTGGAAAGCCCATAAAATGGCTAGAAATTGGTTGAGGACGTTCAAAAATACAAGAATTGAAATTTGACAGTATATTTTTTTATTGATGAGAGCCTTGTTGACAAGGAAAATTCAATTTGAGGAAGAAAAGTCCAAAATCAAATGTTTATGAACTCAATTAATTTTTATTGAAGGTTTAATTGAATTTATGGAGGGTTTGATTGCAAGAAAAAATATTTTTAAGTCAATTTGGGCTTAATTGAGAAGAAATTAATGTTCAGGGCTCCAATTACAATTTATCCAAGGACTTGATCACAAAATTTCAGAACTTGAGTGACCAAACTAAAAATGGTCATTTCACATCTCAAAACAGCATCGTCACTATTCATCACCTTCTTCATTACACTAGGAAAGCCGTTTCAGCAGGAAGAAGAAGAAACATTTAGCCTCAGCTGCCACGATGCAATACGTTACTGAAACGTATTGGCATTTATTCGGTTATA
>Ga0307509_10009765_pt1 | contig 11902 bp, 12 predicted proteins | sample 10_EM_MG_FD_202245 | JGI IMG/M metagenome (GOLD analysis project Ga0307509, IMG submission 202245) | Populus trichocarpa ectomycorrhiza microbial communities from riparian zone in the Pacific Northwest, United States - 10_EM | ecosystem: Host-associated > Plants > Roots > Unclassified | place... | reverse complement strand
TATTAGAAGAATAGAAGACTATTAGTAGTAAATTTAATACCTTTTCATGATGTAAAATATATTGTGACCCGGGTGACCAAGGTCAGAAATAGGTAAAGGGGGGACCCTTCGCTTATTTTAGTTATCTTAGGAAGAGTAGGTACTGTGTCTGGTTGCATCCTGAGGATTTGGTGCTGTGTCTGGTTGCGTCCTGAGGATTAGGTGCTGCGTCTGGTTGCGTCCTGAGTGTTAGGGGTGCGCCCTGTGCGTCCTGAGTGTTAGGTGTGCGCCCTGTGCGTCCTGATTCGCGATTGACGTTCTGTGCGTCAGGTGCGTCTGATGCACAGGACGCCCAGGACGCAGGCTACTATTTTTGCTGATGATAAACAAGGCTTACGAACTTCCGGAGTTCGTATCCTAAAACAATACAAGTATCAAATAACAAGGCTTACGAGTCTCCTGAGCTCGTATCCTAAAACAATACAAGTATCAAATAACAAGGCTTACAAGTCTCCTGACCTCGTATCCTAAAACAAATACATAAAACAAATCCATACCTAAACTAGTAACCTGTACCGGTTACAAGAAGGCTCAGAATCTGGTGGGTTGATCAAGGGATGAGGAAAGGGCATTTACTAATCTAGCTTAGGTTCACGGGGAGGAGGAGGGATGTAAGGGGAGGGTGTTGTGGCAGTGAAAGGGATTGGAGAAGGTGAGAGGGTTTGGTGGGGTATTCCAGATATATTCCTAACCCCCTTTGTCAGGTTTGCAGGCACGAAGAACAATGAGAGCGATGATACAATATTTAATATGAGAATTCAAATCACCATTCTGGAATAAATGGAGTGGATCAGGGATGTTGCGCTAACTCTGGAAATACGCCATGGCCTAGGGCCTTTGAGGGGATTCCCCGGGATGAGAGTGAGCGTATGTCTGATACTTCGATGAATAGTGGTAGGCAGGGGAAGTGACTTGTGGGGGCGTATTATGGTATCGCATTCCTGAATGGGTCTGTTTGAGTTGATGACAAATGAATGAGTAGATTGAATATGTACCTTCCCGAATGTACTTGAGTACTTGTAGGATGGCGAGATTCTCGGGTTGTGAGAGCAGTTGCCCTCTTGCCCTCTTTGCATTAATTTTTCCGAATCTACGGTACTCGGGAACAAGTATAGTGAGTTGACAAAATTAACCGCGATTCAATGATTGATGGCAAAGCAACCCTCCTCATCATCCTGCACTTTTAACACCACTTAAAGAAATTTAGCTAGCTCTAATATTAATTTCTACTATGTATCTACCCTATACTTGTAACATTTTTTCTTCTTAGTTTTAAGGATAGTGGGGTTTGTGGGGGAGTGTTGTTGTCATGGCCCAAGTTTTTCCCTCTTGGTTGAAACGCGGTTAATTTTGTCAACGGACCATATCATACCGGTAGGGTACAGTACTCGTGCCGGCATGGTCCACAATGCTTTTTAAATTTTCTACTACAGTATCATACACTTTTCTGATTTGTTCCTGGGATTGAGGCTTCTCTTTTGGGTTAAGCCTTGTCTTAAGTGGAGGCATGTGTGCTTGTACCCGTTGCCACAACTGAGGATTTGTGATATATCTGATTCTCTAAAGCGAAACTTTCAGTCTCGCAACTCGAGAATCTCGCAATCCTACAAGAAGCTGTACCCCTAGTGGCTGACGGGGGGGAAGCACTGACCACCTGAGCTTCTGGCACTGATCCTAGACAAAAAAGAACAAACACAAAAAGGTGCCGGGGGTCCGACTAACAAAGGCAATTCCAGCATCATACTCGAGTACAGTACCTGTAGTGCAAACCGTGCCCCAAAACGGTCATCTGAAACTACTATAGTTAACCACAGCAGCGAACTTTTTCAGAAAAAAATCATTGAGAGGAAGCTACGGTACGAGTACTTCAACAGAGGGGAGGCCGGTGATACTATCTAGTCTCCTCCGGCGTCGCAAGATTCTCGAGTCGTGAGAGTGGCGGGGTCGCTTACCCTCATGGCAGCGTTTTTTCCCATCTGAGCGCCTCTGTTGATATATTAGCAGTAAACATTCATCCCAGGCTCATGGTATGATACTGTACAGTAGACCTCTGTTTGATTTCACTGTTTGTCTTACTATCACTCACTCACTCACTCTATTTCAGGCTAAGCCTTTGTATCGGGTACATGCACGCTTCTGTACATTTGGTTTTATCCCTGTTTTTATGCAGCCACCCTGGCGGCTCGAGAATCTCGCGACGCTGGAGCAGATTGTACATTTTTTTCAAGAGTAGGTGTTGCATGAAAAACTAGTTGGGGATCAAAAAAAAAAAATGAAAACTTTGGCGAAAATGGAAGAAGCGATAGAATGTACAGCCCCTAGTCAGAAGTGTTCGTGAAAGCTTAGTAAGCAACCTCGCCAAATGTCACATCACCGAGTACATTTCGACCGTACTTTCTACTGTACTCAACAGCCACAATCCTCCTACCTTTTAATAATTTTTCCTCTTTACTTTTCCAATAGTTAACTAGTCTGGATATTTATCTAAATTCTGCTTCTGCATCAAAAAAAAAAAGCGAACCCGGAAGACCTCTCAAAGAGAAATTACCAGTATGGAAAAAGGTATCATTATCCTCCTTTTCTACTATGGTTTGGGGATGCTTTTGGTGTAAGAGAAAAGGGCCTTTAGTTCCTATTACTCAAAATATCAACAAAACCAGGTATATCAGACTCTTGAAAAGGTATCTTTTTCCTGTTATTGATCAAATGTTTTCTTTTGGTATGCAAGATGTTCTCTTTCAGCAAGATAATGCTCCTGTTCACAAGACTTATAATGTTATGGATTCGTTGGAGAGAAATTCTATTGAAGTAGTAGAACACCCCCCTTACCCCCCTGATTTAAATCCTATTTAGCATGCATGGGTAGAGCTTAAAAAGTGACTGCACCAGCAGTATCCAAGGATTGCAGATACCCCAGGAGGAAAAGAAGCAGTGAAGAACAGACTTGTAGAAGTATTGCCTTTGGTTTGGGAGACAATTCCTGAGGAATTTTTTGAGAAGTTGTGGAAATCAATGCCTGATAGAGTAGCTGCAGTTTTGGAGGCAAAGGGGGGGGGGTATACAAGGTATTAGCAACTATTCATAACTTTAATTTTTATTTTCACCATTTAATTTATATACACAGTTGGTTGATTGTGGACATTCCATTGTCCATTGCCAGTTGCCAGTTGCCAGTTGCCAGTTGCCAGTTGCCAGTTGCCAGTTGCCAGTTGCCCATTGCCTGTTGCCCGTTGTTAGTTCGCGCGCGCACCCGTTGCCTCAAGGCGCCGGCAACCCCACTACTCGAGTACCCCACCACACCATGTCTGCCTATGGCGCAACCGCAATTAAACATGTCTCGGATCACGAACACTTCTGACTAGGGGCTGTACATAGTCACAGGCTGACAGATATCGTACTGTCACTCTTACAAACCGTCCAGTCCGTACTTCTTGGAGGTAGCACGGGACGGACCGCTGGTGGTACTATAGTCCGTCCGTTTTGTGCTCCATGGACGGGCTAGGGCAGACAGAGGTAAGATAGGACGCCCTAATGAGCCTGGCATGGCCCCGCCGAGTTTTTCTGTTACATCTTTTCCGCCCATACACTCAGACACTTCTAGTCTATAATTTCATCTTGGAGAATCTCTCGAAAATTTCCATCTATCCCACTAAGAGTCAGCCTGCGTAGTATCCGTAGCATGGCTTTGTTGCGGCATCACGGATATATTCAAAGCAAAGGATTTTTGAATGAATAAATTGGTTCAGTCTTACCTTCACACTCGGAGCACTTGAATATCTGTTTGGTTTTCTTCTCTCTCTTGCAGGAATCTCCCCAACCGTGTCCGCTACCTGAAATCATAATATTTCCCTTAATCCTCATGTCTGGTCTCTTCCTCTGATACAATTTTCCTTGTATTCGGCGATCCTTGACAATTCTTACAAGTATTGGTTCCAACCCTAGCAAACCTTGATCACTAAGATCCGGTATTCCCTAATTAGTGCCAATTCCGAAAATACCCCAAGCGTTCCTGCTTCACTTAGTCCCAGAGGGCCATACACAAAGTTGTTCTTTCCACCTCCAACTCCTCTGGACTCGATCGGTCTTCGAAAAAACCTTCTCCTCATCAACATCCTTTGAACGAGCGGGTCTGCACAGCCCACTGCACAGCCGGAAATTATGACCTCCCGAGTGCGATGCATCTCCTCCTTGTCCAAGCCTACATCCCCAGCCCCTACTGACGGGCCAGGCCCAGCGTGTTATCCACCTCCGCCTACCCATACCAAATTCGATCCCAAGTGCGGGGACGGGCATCGGGTTGAGGATGGGTATATCTTCATATCCCAGTCGAAGAATATAGTATCATGGTCGCTGCTGCCGCAGGAGTTGATGTCTGTGGGAAGGGTCATTGCGCCGGCTAGGGATCGGTTGTATGTGGAGAGGGGCGTGGACATCGAAAATCTGGAGTATATTGAGGACCCCAGGATCTGCGGGGGTAGGATTGCAGGCGATGTGATTATGCTGAGGACTGCGGGGCGGGAGAACCGGGTTTTGGAGGAGGGGGAGGATGGATATCCTCAGCCATCCCCCAGGTATTCCCCTGCCGCCCGTACCACCGACGACTCCGGCGTTGGCAGCAGCGCGCACGCCAAAAGATAAATTGACAACAGCCCTCTCTAAGGTGGCCTTCTCGGCCGGCCTTTCAGGGAGCACGCAACTTGAGGTGCTAGAATCCATGCTCCTCTCCCGCGGCTCGAAGTTCCCCTTCACGTGCTCCTTCATCTTGGGTAAGACTCGCTAGCTGGGAGTTCTGTGTGCCCTGTACCTCTACTCTGAGCTGACGGACTCGCTGCCGGACATATTCTGGGACTCTAGGCACGAGCCCGGACTCGAGGATATTATGATGCTGTCGGCAATGGGCTGAATGTTGATGTGTGCATTCGACCATTGAATACGAAACTGGATTACGCTTCCGGCATTGTTGAGGTTCTTAGGGAGAGGCTGAGAGAGAGGCATTTGCTCCTGCTCGAGTGGATGCTCATCAGCTTGGTTACAATTGAGGTTGGCTTAGAGGTGCGTGGGCGGTAATCGGTGACGAGTGAGTCGGAGTATTAGCATTTCGTTTATATCACGGGTAGGAAATGGTAAGCAGTCTCCAATACAGTTCTATACTCTGCGGTGTCTGGCTTATCATCCAAGGTTCATGGTATATTGGAATAAATACACAAGCACTAGTATTCCAATATGCAACCTGTTGAATTAATATTGCGTGATGGGAATAAAAAGGACATAAGAAAGCAACAATAGCTGTAGCAAGCCTCAGTCGCAAACTGCGTTATTTGGGAGATCTTTCGGGGGCTGTACCTTTCTTCTCCATCTAAAAATTGTCAATTCGTTTTCTTCTTTCTAAGAATATATCTTCCCCTCTTTGGGTGCATCTTTTTGATTTTCCTATCCAACAGGCAATACAACACTCACGTATATGATTGGAGACCACCTCCTGACGTGGAGCTGGTATGAAAAGGTTATAGTCCCCTATGTAATCCATGGCCACCCACCGTTACTCCTAGTCCCCTGCAATCCACCCTGTCGATGGTCGTCACCCCACAGTCCCCCGAAGTCCCCGATCGTTCCCCGCAGTCCCCTACAGTCCCCAATCTACAGTACTCGTGGTTGGGGTAAGGTGCGGTATTGGAACAAGCCAATGCGAAATTTCCTTCATTCAGATCCCAAGATACCTATGAAGGGAAATAACCGCTCTTTTTTTTTGTTCCTCGCACAGACATTTGCCTCCTCGTCTGTTCCTATACTTTACCCGTGCTGCCAGTACACCTGCCCGGATGTCTCAAGTTGTCGCACCCTTCGCCCTTCATGGCAACGGCCTTCTTTAGATTTCGAGGACGAGAACGACATCCCTTTCGCCGTCCAGTCCGGCCCAGGGCTCTTGACAGTCCGTCCTCCGGGCCCTGTGGGCCCCCCAGAGCGCTGGGAACACCGCCCATCCGCTCCAGTATGTACTATATCACGATGTGGAAGAAGACTCAGTGATAACCATAATGTATTCGCAGCGCCCACCTCCCCAGTATGCAAATTCATAACAAGTCATGCAATAACGAGCTCTCCCCTCAGTTGACCCCAATACCACCACCCCCCCTTCAGCAGGGGGGTGCCAACCTTTAAGTCTGACCAGCCAACCAGATCAAATAAAACAAACTACAAATGTGATAAAAACAAACTAAGAACGAAGTTCGGCCCTACTCACCGTAGGGCACTCATAAGACGAGCCAACTTCCTCCCCTCTGCCCCACCACCCATGCTGTTCCCTTCCCAGTGGCCAAATCTGGCAAGGTCGCTACCGGCAAGCCACCAATGAGGGTACACCCTCTCAACCGGTGGAGAGCAAGGTTGCAACGAAGGGGGGGGGTTCGATCAAAAATGATCGAAGGACTAGGAATGCGCTTTTTCGAACCAGGGAGTTATAAGATAGAACCCCTTCTAACAAAACGGTAAACAATGGTATTTGAAAGCAGTTGGAAGCAAGGAAACTAATGGAATGATAGGAAAAGGAAGAAAAATGTAGCAGAAGAAGCAAATCAACTGGCACCAGTGCTCCGGTTCCACTACTTCTAAGCAATAAATACTCAGAGCTGGGTCGGAGGCAGAAATTCCCATAAGAGTTCCTACTATTTTTGCTTACTAAGACATTAAAGAACCCCACTCCCTTCAATTCCTATTTTCAGAAGCCCCGATACAAACCCCTCCCCTTCTAACCCCCCGGGTTCGATTATCGAAGGCCTTCTTAGCAACACTGGTGGAGAGAGCCTTCGTTTCCGCCCTTGTCAAGGGACTCGATGTGCACTGTGATGTCGGTAGAGGATTTGTACTCCCAATAACATCCCACAGTGCAGGTGACCGTTCGTCCTGCCGAGCAGCTTCCTCAAATGCCGGAAGGGATTGTGCAGTTATGGCGAAATCGGCATCCGAAGTTCGAATATCCGCACCGTAGAATAGCAATGCCGCGCCCCTAACGAGAGCAAAGTCCTCCACATACTCCTGACCAACTAGGCTCCATACTGCTCTTGCAGTTTCGATAAACGGCCAATTGACCAGGAACAAGGCCCATTGCGGGCCCTTTGGCCGCATGCGGGAAGACTTCGGCCGGTGGCCATTCTGAGAAAGTATTTCTTTGATGGTGGTATGTGTTATAATTAGTGATGGGCACGATCATGCTCGATCATAAATTTTTGGTGTGCTCGAGCACGATTTATGCTCGAGCATGGGCTAAATTTTCTGCTCGAGCATGATCGTGCCCATCACTAGTTATAATAATCGGGCCGGAGAGGGTGGGGATTTTCGTTTTAATTCAAGGGGAGGAGAGGTGTGGATTTTGGTTCTCGTGTGTGTGTGGATTGATGTACCTTGGGTGTGAAATGTTTCTTATAGGAAAGTCAGGCGTCAAGGTATGTTCCGTCAGCATCATTCCCACCGTTCTTGATGACGGTGGTGGCGTGCCCGCCCTCGTATTTCTAGCGCGCGACCACCTTTTCCGAGAGTACGTCGAATTCCCATACCCCGCCTGCTTTATCCCCTATCGTCAGGCTGTGACTATTGCCCCACCAGGATATGCCTGCAGCTCGGCCTTCGATCTTTGCGGTGCAGACCCACTAGTACGCCGTTGCGTTCAGGACGTTGACGAATCCACGACGCGCAGCGAGAGCCAGGAATTCTGTCTGGGGAGATGCGGAAGGTCTCCATTGACTTTTGCACCTCTGCGTGGTCGTATATTCAGGTTACTTTTTGGATGGTGCCTGTTGAGAGGTTCCAGATATGGAAGTATTTTCCCCTGCCGGCGGCGATTATGCTTGTGCCGGAGGGGTGGAAATGAGCTGCTGAGATGGGGGTGTTGCGTAGGTGCAGGGATGCAACGGGGGGATTTGCGGTACCGTTTATGTAGTGCAGCCGGAGGGTTGAGCCGGGGTCTGAGGAGAGGAGAGGGGGGTGGTGAGGGTGGAAGTGGAGGGTTGATATCATTGGCTGGTAACTTGCTAATTGCTTGATGTCTAAAGGAGGAGAACGGGAGATATACCAAGCTACCGCCAATCCTATTCCCATCTGCCAATCTCACCACTGTCAACCTTTCTGGCCGTAACTTCCTAGGAACCTTACGTGCCCGGTTCGTAGTACTGCTTAGAGTCTCCTCAAGACTAGGCGCAGACCTCACCGCTTCCTTACCCCCACCTTCCCCTTCCACCTCGTCCATCTGTTCATCACTACCCCCCGCACCCGGGCCGTCCAACCTCGCCCTCCTCTTATCCGAATTACCAGCAGCCCATCCGGGCATGGGGTAAAGCCTCTCAAGCTGCTTGCGCAGCCACGCAGAACACTCTTTCCCACTGATGAGGTCTTTAGTTTCGGAGCTTACGCAGCAGGCCCCGGATGACAAGTGGCAGGGTTCCGAATGGTCCGACCGGTCAAGTCTTGGGGGCAGGACCAGGCTCGTCAGTCCTAGTGGATATCAATGACTAGACCTGACTAACTCTGGTGGTCCGGTCCGGTCCGGACTGGTCCCAGACCAGTCTTTATTAAAGATTGCATAGTCATGTAATATCACTCACTTAGGGCATCGAAAAAATTTAATACTTGAGAACATATTTTTGCCGCCCCTAATCTAAGTGAGGCACTATCTCCATTGTAACTCTCCTGAGATTCTACAATATAATCTATGGAAACAATAAGTTTAATTAAGAAAAGATTTATTTCAACCTAATCTATTGTGATAAAAATGGGAAAAAGCAAAATAGGGTGCTAATTTTGTCAGAGGGCCGTGCATATCTTACTTTTTGGCGGGCCTAGTCAGACCAATCCCGGTCGAGTCAGGTCCGATAATCCTGACTGTCCAGTCGGTCTAATTTCCACCATTAGACTGGACTTGACTTTCGGTCGGACTAGCTGGTCCGGGCCGGTCTTCCGCGGACCGTTGGGAACCCTGACAAGTGGGACAGTGAGAATTTCGTCGTCGGAGTCTTGCCATGCCGGAAGATCCTCTTCGTCATCTTCTCCTTCTGAAGAGTCACCCTGAATACCTCTAGTGGGGATTCCATCGGTACTAGGCGGGCCCTCGTCGACAAAGAATAGCTCATCATCTTGAAGGGCTTGTATGCCTACTCCCGGCTTCATCTCCATCTCCGACAAGCGCAATCCCTCATCTCCCTCCCCCTCCTCCATCACTGTCGCCGGAATATCCACCATCAGGTTCATTCAGTCCGGCCTCAAAACAGTCCGTGCCGCCCAAGATTAATTTTTCAAGGAACTCCTCTTCGGCATCTTTCTCTTGGACGAGCACTCTATTATTTGCTCCTTTCGAAGGGGCGGGCCACGCGAGGACTAGGGAAGTATATTTCGAAGGGTCGGCTTTCGAGTGGGACTTTTTGCCCATTTTTGCCCATTTTTGCCACGCTTGTTGGGATAATTGTGGGTTTGCTGATAGTCGTGATGGGGTGAAGTGGTGTTCTATGAACCTTTTTTTTTTAGTAAGAAGGGGAAACGAAAAAGTTTCTTTCGTGCTGTGTGGGTGGCACAATCAAAGCGCCCCCCTCACCAACAAACGCCGACCAGCTAACAAATTAACTCGATCACCTTGTGCCCCGGAGCCATGAGAACGGAGGTCCCCCAAACGATATCGTGCCGACTGAATCCACCACTAATCAGCGAAGGCGGACGTCCGTTGCTTTGGCTCTTGGTGATGCACACCCCCGTGCAGAGTTGGAGACTTCGAGGCGGCAGTTCGTGTAGGTGGGCTTGCAGAGTGTTCGGTGTGTTGGCTAATGGAGAGCCGTAGGTTCAGGCACGAGGGACAGGTTGGAAGCTACGCCAGCTGAGGGGAAAGGTAGGCTTGAGAAGTTTCCGGAACCAGAGTTTCCTAATTAATTGAGGCTCAAGAGCTATTCCTGATGCCTTGATGGGGGGTGTAGAATTAGGACGATACTAGAATGTATCGGGGAAGACTCCAACCGCGAGGGTCCCATAGAGATGCTCTCCCGATACCAAAAGCAATGCTGTACTTCACAAAGGGCTACGAAGAGAATCTTAAGCTAATTGTCAATAACGCTGTTTTCCAAGAAGACCATGACAAGATGGGTGCTTTACCGTTCCTCCCCTGTCCTCCTCCAAACTAACCCCCAGTAGTAATAGTGAAAGACATTGAAATCTACTCTATGTGTAAACACCACCTAGTCTCTTTCACCAGGAAGGTGCGCGTCGGCTGCATTCCCGGGGCAAGGTTCTAGGCCTCTCCAAGTTTGCTCGTATAGCGGAAATGTTTGCCCGACGCTTACAGCTGCAAGAGCCACTGATGAAACAGGTGGTTGTGGCGATCGAGGATTTTTTTGGAACCCCTAGGAGTCGCGGTCAGTGTTCGCAACGGTCCGGGGGCCCCGTAGGGCCCCGCGGGGGGACTTCCAAGAGCCCTGGACCGGACGGGACGGCAGAATGCGGTCCACCCCCGTCCTAGAAACCTCAGGACGGCCGTCATTGTGGAGGACGGCGGGCCCTGCAAGGTAAGACATTTTAGCGTGGGAGGTTGCAGGGGACGGCGGGGGAAACGGTCTTTGGCCGTGGGGCGCAGGGCAACTTTTGAAAAAGACCGGACGGGACCGCTGAACGCCGTCCACCGCCGTCCAGCTCCAGGACGGACGGACTGCCCCGTTGAGAACACTGGTCGCGGTGGTAATGGAGAGTGCGCACTTGTGCATGGTCATGAGAGGCGTGGAGCAGACGACGGCTATTACAACCACTAGAATAGTTCTATGCTGGGGTGCTTCCGGATGAGGGCTGGGACTAGGAAAGAATTTCTGAGATTTGCATGTGCATAAGTAAGGGAGAGGGTTAGGATGGTGGGAAGGTGTGGTGTTTATTCGCTGATTCTGTGCGTTCGTGCGTGTGAATAGGCATTGAATAGTGCGAGATAGTGTGTTTGATTTTTTCATATCCAGTTTCTGTTTGCTAGAGGTACTAATGAGGATGTGTTATTGGGAGCTCTGCTCTTAGCCTATTATAATGGGCGATGCGTAGTTTAATCATATTCGCTTTGATTTCACCGGTTAAGAACATGTGGGCTGTGAGGGGAAGGTAGTACCAGGGCTGTTGTATGCTATTATAGGGGCGTATATGAGAGTGGACAGATCCCCCCTTTTGGCCATCATACTTATTACCCAACAGAAAAAACTGACCAGCCTGTGTACACTAACAAAAGCAAACAGATTAAAATGGTAGATCCAAAGATTCCCACCCCCCAACTCACATTTTATGATAATTATTCGCCCCCCGTGGTATCCACTTTCTTCACCTGATGCTCTGGTTCTTGGGCGGTAGCATTGAGTTAGTCCTATTCTGGGAAGAACTAGTTGGTTGGTCGGCTGCGGTTACGCCGAGCATCTTCTAGTCGACGAGGTTGGCTTCGCTGTTCTCACCGCGAAGGTCCGCCTTGACCATTCTGGTGATCCATGTCTCTTGCATGAAGGGTTTTTCATCACGTTGTCCTTCCAGCAGTCAACGAACCGACCATTATGGAATAGTTTGTTACCGACAGGATTCTGGGTTGCTTTCAGGAGGAGGGGTAATTAAAAAGGCATTTGCGCGGGGTTTTGTCACCACGAGGAGACTTACACTCCACCGTTTTTATGGCTTTGGTCGTTTTTATGTTGTGGTACCCGGAGGTGGGATGGAGGGAAATGAAATAAAAACTCAAACCTCTGTTCTGGGATTCGCCTTCACTGCGAACGAGTGCAATAAAACTACTAGCAACAAAACCACAGCAATAAACAGTGACCCCATTATCGACATTAGAAAGAAACACCCTTTTCCAAGCACAACTCCAACTCCAAAA
>Ga0307509_10009764_pt1 | contig 11903 bp, 10 predicted proteins | sample 10_EM_MG_FD_202245 | JGI IMG/M metagenome (GOLD analysis project Ga0307509, IMG submission 202245) | Populus trichocarpa ectomycorrhiza microbial communities from riparian zone in the Pacific Northwest, United States - 10_EM | ecosystem: Host-associated > Plants > Roots > Unclassified | place... | reverse complement strand
CGGTCACCACGTACTCGGCGTCGTCGCGCAGCCAAGCGTGGAAGTACAACGTGTCCGGGTTGTCCAAGCCCATTTTCGTGTACGGGCCGGTCGAGCGCACGAAATAGGGGAAGTCCCGGTCGTACGCCCACGCCATCTGGATCGATGCCCGGACCCCGCCGGCCAGGTAGTCCTGCCCCTCGATCAGGTCTTGCGGGTCGCGGATATGCGGGGCCTCGGCGACCACGCGCTCGGCTTCGGCGATGGCGTCGGCGAACGGCTCGGTAAGCACGGTTCATGCTAGAACGCGTTCTAATCTCGGGTCAACGGACCCGCGGTCGCCGCTTGACCGTTGTTAGAACGTGTTCCACTCTTGAGCGATGCGGGCGTTCCGATTGACCGACTGGGGTGCGGCCCCTTCGCACGAGGAGGTGCCGGTGCCGGAGCCCGGCACCGGGCAGGTGCGGGTGCGCGTCGCCGGGTGCGGGCTGTGCCGATCCGATCTGACCATGCGGCAGATGCCCCGGCCGGTCGGCGAGAAGCTCGGCTGGCACATGCCGTTCACACTCGGCCACGAGATAGCCGGCTGGCTGGACGACGGCACGGCGGTCGCGCTCGCCGCGACCGCCTCCTGCGGGAAGTGCTGGCTCTGCGTGCGGGGTCTGGAAGGCGGTTGCCCGCACGGCCTGACCGGCCGCGGTTACGGGCGGGACGGCGGCCTCGCCGAGTACGTGGTCGCCGACCAGCGCAGCGTGCTGCCGCTGGGCGGCCTCGACCCGCGGCATTCCGGCCCGCTGACCGACGCGGGCGCCACCGCCTATCACGCGGTGCGGCGGGCACTCCCGCGCATCTATCCGGGCGGCACGGCGGTGGTGATCGGCGCCGGCGGGCTGGGCGCGTTCGCGGTGCAGTTCTTGCGCGCGCTGACGGCCGCCAAGGTGATCGCCGTCGATCCTTCGGCGAGCCGCCTCGCGTACGCGGAAACGGTTGGAGCGCACGAGGTGGTGTCCGGCGTGGAGCTTCTCCCCCGGCGGCTCGGCGCCGACGCCGTGCTCGACTTCGTCGGCGCCGACCCGACGATCGCGGCCGGCATCGCGGCGGTCCGGCCCGGCGGCGCGTACGGGCTGATCGGCTCGGCCGGCGGGCGGCTCGAGCGGCCCTGGTTCGGCACGCTGCCGCGCGACGGCGAGGTCTACACGTTCCAGGGCTCGACGATCGCCGACGCTCAGGAGGTCATCGCGCTGGCCGGGGCCGGCCTGCTGCGCAACCAGGTGGAGGAGTTCCCGTTCGAGAAGGTCGAGGAGGCGTACGAGCGGCTGGCGGCCGGCACGCTCACCGGCCGCGCGGTCGTCGTGCTCTGAGGTCGGCGGTCACCTGGACCTGACCAGGCAGACTGGCGTCGTGCGTTATTGGCGACTGTTGACAGCTCTGCTGGTGTGCGGGGTCGTGGCCGGCTGCTCCGGCTCCGGCGCGTCGCCCGGTCCGGCGCCGCGTGCGCCCGGCACGCCGGCCTCCCCCACTGCCTCGAATCCCGCGCCCTCGGAAGCGGAGCCCAGCCCGTCGGTCACCCGCATCGGCAATGCCACCGCCGCTCCGGCCTGGCTCGGCACCCGGGTGCTGCCGATCGGGTCGAACGGCTTCGCGGCCGCCCGGACGACCCCGCCGGAGCTGCGGAATCGCTCGATCATCACGACCGACTACCTGCCGCCCCCGGCCGACGGCAAGTTCCACTCGACGATCCAGGCCGTGCCGGCCGGCGTGCTCGCCCGCTCCAGCTGGACCAGCGCCTGCCCGGTGAAGTCCACCGACCTGCGGTACGTGACGGTCGGCTTCCGCGGCTTCGACGGGCTGGCGCACACCGGCGAGATGCTGGTCCACAAGACCGCCGCGGCCGGCCTGGTCGAGGTGTTCGGCCGGCTGTTCGCCGAGGGGTACCCGATCGAGGGCATGCGGGTGACCGGCCGCGCCGGGCTCAACGCCCCGCCGACCGGGGACGACAACATGACCGACGCGTACGCCTGCCGTCCGGTCCGCGACTCGAAGGCCTGGTCGCAGCACGCGTACGGGCTGGCCGTGGACGTGGACCCGTTCCAGAACCCGTACCACAAGGGCGAGATCGTGCTCCCGGAGCTGGCCACCTCGTACCTCGACCGCGGCGCCGTCCGGCCCGGCATGATCCGGCCGGACGGTCCGGTGGTGAAGGCGTTCGCCGCCATCGGCTGGAAATGGGGCGGCGACTACCACTCGCTGAAGGACTACATGCACTTCTCCGCCAACGGCGGCTGACCCGGCTCCGCGAAGACTCAGAGGATGAGCTTGCCGAGCCGGGCGAGCGTCTCGTCGGCCTCGGTGACCAGGTCGGCGAGCACGTCCGCGACCGGGCGCACCTCGTTCATCCGGCCCACGATCTGGCCGACCGGCATCGGCACCACGGTCGGGTCGCCGGACTCCATCAGCCGGGTGTGCGCCTCGGCCACCAGCAGGTTCTGCAGCGGCATCGGCAGCGGTTTCGGCGCCTCCTCCTCGTTCCACGCGTCGGTCCAGCGGTTGCGCAGCAGCCGGGCCGGCTTCCCGGAGTAGATCCGGCTGCGGACCGTGTCGCTCGACCGCGCCCGCAGCAGCGCCTCGCGCAGCGCGGCGCTGGTCTGGTACTCCGCCGTGCCGAGCCAGACCGAACCCATCCACACCCCGCGGGCGCCGAGGGCGAGGGCGGCCGCGATCTGCCGGCCGCTGCCGATGCCACCGGCGGCCAGCACCGGCGTCCGCTCCCCCACCGCGTCGACCACCTCGGGCACCAGCACCATGCTGGCGATCTCGCCGGTGTGGCCGCCGGCCTCGTAGCCCTGGGCCACCACCAGGTCGACGCCGCTCGCCACGTGACTGCGGGCGTGGTCGGCCCGGCCGGCCAGCGCGGCCACCAGCAGGCCGTGCTCGTGGGCCTGGGCGATGACGTCCGGCGGCGGCGGGCCGAGCGCGTTCGCGATCAGCCGCGGACGGTGGGTGAGCGCGACCTCGACGTGCGCGCGGGCCACCGAGTGCAGCCAGCCCAGCACGCCGGCCCGGCGCGACTCGTCCACGCCCAGCGGCGGCACGCCCAGGCGCAGCAGGGTGCGCTCGACGAAGTCGCGATGGCCCGGCGGGATCAGCTTGTCCAGGTCGGTGGCGGCGCCTTCGGTGGGTTCGTGGCTGGGCATCACCACATCCACGCCGTACGGGCGGCCACCGGTCGCCTCGTCCAGCCAGGTGAGCACCTCGTCCAGCTCGCCGGCCTCGTTGAACCGGACGCAGCCCAGCACACCCAGCCCGCCGGCCCGGCTGATCGCCGCGACCACGTGCTCGGACGGGCTGAAGCCGACGATCGGGTGCTCGATGCCGAGCAGCTCGCACAGCTCAGTCCGCATGGCTGACCTCCTCGGCCGGATGCTCGGCGGCGTGCTGGTGGGCCCAGCGGTAGTCGGCCTTGCCGCTGATGGTGCGGGAGATCTCGTCGACCAGCCAGACGGCGCGGGGCACCTTGTAGCCGGCCACCTGGTGGCGCAGGTGGTCCTCGACAGCGACCAGGTCCACCTTCGCGCCCGGGCGGGGCTGGATCAGCGCGGCGACCCGCTGGCCGAGGCGGTCGTCGGGCAGCCCGATGACCAGCGCGTCGAAGACGTCGGGGTGGGTCTTCAGGGCGCCCTCGACCTCCTCCGGGAAGACCTTCTCGCCGCCGGTGTTCACGCAGGTGACGCCCCGGCCGAGCAGGGTGATGGTGCCGTCCTCCTCGAGCCGGGCCAGATCGCCGGGGAACGCGTACCGGACGCCGTCGATCTCGACCAGCAGCTCGGCCGTCTTGACCGGGTCCTTGTAGTAGCCGAGCGGGAGGTAGCCGCTCTTGGCGAGCCGGCCGACCTCGCCGGGCGGCACCGGCCTGCCGTCGTCGCCGAGCACCACGGTGGTCGGGCCGGGCATGACCCGCGGGTCCTCCACCGCGCCGCCGGGCACGTCGGCGACCACGCCCAGCCCGGTGAAGCCGGTCTCCGAGGCGCCGACCGCGTCGGTGACCATCGCGGCCGGGAACAGCTCCATGTACTGCCGCTTCACCACCGGGGAGAAGAGGGCGCCACTGGAATTGATCGCGCCGACCGAGGAGCCGTCGTAGCCGCCGGCGGCGAACGCCTCGATGATCGGGCGGGCCATCGCGTCGCCGATCAGCACCACCACGTTGACTCGGCGCCGGTCGATGGTGCGCCACACCTCGTCGGGGTCGAAGTGCGGCAACATCACCACGGTGTCGCCGGCGAACAGCGTCATCAGCGCGGCCCATTGCGCGTTGCCGTGGATCAGCGGAGCCAGGCAGAGCCGGACCATCCCGTCGGTGGCGGCGCCGCGTGCGGACTGCTGCCACTCATCCTCGAGCGGGATGCCGGTCAGGAAGTCGACGCCGCCGCCGAGCGTGCGCCACACGTCCTCGTGGCGCCACAGCACGCCCTTCGGGTAGCCGGTGGTGCCGCCGGTGTAGAGCAGGTAGATGTCGTCGGGCGAGCGCTCGCCGAAGTCCCGGCGCGGGTCGCCGGCGGCCAGCGCCTCCTCGTAGAGACTGCCGTCGGTGTCCTCGTCGGAACCGTCCGGGAGCACGACCACGGTGTGCATGCCGGGCGAGGCGTCCCGCACGGCGGCGACCCGGGGCGCGAACCGGCGGTCGTGGATCAGGGCCGCGAGCTCGGCGTCCGCGAAGAGGAAGTGCAACTCGTTCTCGACGTAGCGATAGTTGACGTTGACGACCGCGGCCCGCAGCTTGTAGACGGCGACCATCGCCACCACGGCCTCGATCGAGTTGCCGGCGTACAGCCCGACGTGGTCGCCCGGGCGTACTCCGCGATCATGCAGGAAGTGCGCCAGACGGTTGGCACGCTCCTCCAGCTGGGCGTAGGTGATCGCCTGTTCGCCGAAGAACACCGCCGTGCGGTCGCCGAAGACGTCGGCCGCGTGCTCGAACAGGTCCGCGATATTTGCCGCCATCACCAGAAAGTAGAACCTGTTATTGTTCGTGACAAGCCCCACTTCCCGGAGGAGAGCCGTGGAATCGCATGCCCTCGTCGAGCAACGTGGACCGATCCTGATCGTCACGATGAACCGTCCCGAGGTCCGCAACGCGCTCTCCGCCGAGATGATGGCCATCATGCGGGACGCCTGGGACCGGGTGGACGACGATCCGGCGATCCGGGTGTGCGTGCTGACCGGGGCGGGCGGGGCGTTCTGCGCGGGGGCCGACCTGCGCGCGATGACCCGGTCGCACCCCGGCGACAGCTTCAACGGCGCCGACCTGTCCCGGATCGACGCGCTGCTCAAGGGACGCCGCCTGAGCAAGCCTCTGGTCGCGGCCGTGGAGGGGCCGGCGGTCGCCGGCGGGACCGAAATTCTTCAAGCGACGGACGTACGCGTCGCCGCCGAGAGCGCGCGTTTTGCCGTCTCCGAGGCGCGCTGGGGGTTGTTCCCGCTGGGCGGTTCGGCGGTGCGGCTGGTGCGCCAGATCCCGTACACGATCGCGGCCGAGATGCTGCTGACCGGCCGGCAACTGAGCGCGGCCGAGGCCCACTCCGCCGGCCTGGTCGGGCACGTGGTGCCGGACGGGCAGGCCCTCGCGAAGGCGCTCGAACTGGCCGGGGCGATCGCCGCGAACGGGCCGCTGGCGGTGCAGGCCATCCTGCGGACGATCCGGGAGACCGAAGGCATGGCCGAGAGCGACGCGTTCGCCGTGGAGTCCCGGATCGGCATGGCGGTGTTCCGGAGCGCCGACGCCAAGGAGGGTCCGCGCGCCTTCATCGAGAAGCGGGCGCCCGAGTTCCACGGACGCTAGAACGCGTTCTCGTTGCGGCTAACGGAGCGGGGAGCGACCTTGCCGCATCAAGTTAGAACGTGTTTCACTTGCGTACGTGGAAACCGTGCTCGCCGCCCCGCTGGAGATCGGCTTCGACTACACCCGCTCGCTCGGCCCGGTCCTGGGCCGGTTCATGACCGGTCTGCGCGACCGCCGGGTGCTCGGCAGCCGCACCGCGGACGGGCGGATCCACGTGCCACCGCTCGAGTACGACCCGGTCACCCACGAGGCGGTGACCGAACTGGTCGACGTGCAGCCGACCGGCACGGTGATCAGCTGGACCTGGACCGACCGGCCGCTCGACGGGCAGCCGCTCGATCGGCCGTTCGGGTGGGCGCTGATCCGGCTGGACGGGGCGGACACCGCATTGCTGCATGCCGTCGACGCCGGTGAGCGCTCACAGATGCGAACCGGGATGCGGGTCGGGATCCGCTGGGCCTCCTCCCGGACCGGGCACATCCGCGACATCGAGTGTTTCGAGCCGGGTGAGGGCTCGGCGCCGGCCCTGGAAAGCGGCGAAGACCCCGTCACGATCATGAGGACGCCGATCCGGCTCGCGTACACGCACACCACCTCGCCCGAGGAGAGCCGCTACCTGCGGGCGCTGGCCGAGGGGCGGCTGCTCGGGCAGCGCTGCCCGGTGTGCCACAAGGTCTACGTGCCGCCCCGGGTCTGCCCTGCCGACGGCGTGCCGACCGAGGACGAGGTCGCCGTGAGCGCGCACGGCACCATCACCACCTTCTGCGTGGTCAACGTGCCGTTCGCCGGGCAACGCCTGGAACCGCCGTACGTGGTCGCCCAGATCCTGCTGGACGGCGCCGACATGCCGATCCCCCATCTGATCCTCGGCCTGCCCGCCGACGAGGTGCGGATGGGCATGCGGGTGGTGGCGGTCTGGCGCGACCGGGCCGAGTGGACCACCAGCCCGGAGAACATCGCGCACTTCCAGCCGACCGGGGAGCCGGACGCGCCCTACGAGTCGTACGAGGATCACTTGTGAGCGAAACTGTCGCCGTCATCGGCTTCGCCCAGGCCGCCAACCGGCCGTCGGCCGGCACCACCAGCGGCGTCGAGACGCTCGTGCCGGTCTTCCGCGAGGCCCTGGCGTCGGCGCGGCTGGACCGGCGGGAGGTCGACTTCTGGTGCTCCGGCTCCTCCGACTACCTGGCCGGGCGGGCGTTCTCGTTCGTGAACGCGGTGGACGCGATCGGCGCCTTCCCGCCGATCTGCGAGTCGCATGTGGAGATGGACGGGGCGTGGGCGTTCTACGAGGCGTACGTGAAGATCCTGGCCGGCGAGGCGGAGACCGCGCTGGTGTACGGGTTCGGCAAGTCCTCGGCCGGCCTGCTCCGGCGGGTCCTCGCCCTGCAACTCGACCCGTACACGGCCGCGCCGCTCTGGCCCGACTCGGTGAGCGTCGCCGCGTTGCAGGCCCGGCTCGCGCTGGACGCCGGAATCGTGACCGAGCGGGCGATGGCCGAGGTGGCGGCCCGCAGCCGGGCGGACGCGACCACCAATCCGTACGCGCAGGTGTCCGGGCACGCCGATCCGGGCGACCTGCTCGCCGCCCCGTACGTGGCCGACCCGCTGCGGAAGCACGACTGTGCGCCGGTCTCGGACGGCGCCGCCGCGCTGGTGCTGGCGGGCGGCGAGCGCGCCCGGCGCCATCGTGAACGGCCGGCCTGGATCACCGGTGTGGCCCACCGGATCGACCCGCCGGGCCTCGGCGAGCGCGACCTGACCGCGGTGCCGTCGGCGAGCGCCGCGGCCGAGGCGGCCGGCCTGCCGGACGACCTCGACGTGGCCGAGCTGCACGCCCCCTTCACCCATCAGGAGCTGCTGCTGCGCGCGGCGCTCGGCCTTGACGACCGGGTGCGGATCAACCCGTCCGGCGGGGCGCTCTGCGGCAACCCGATGTTCTCGGCCGGCCTGGCCCGGATCGGGATGGCGGCCGAGCAGGTCATGTCCGGCCGGGCCCGGACGGCGGCCGGGCACGCCACGAGCGGGCCGGCCCTGCAACAGAACCTCATCTGCGTGCTGGAGGCGGAGTCGTGAGACGAGCGGCCGTGCTGGGTACCGGGCAGACGCACCACCGGACCCGGCGTACCGACGTGTCGATGGCCGGGCTGTGCCGGGAGGCGATCGACCGGGCCCTCGCCGACGCCGGCGTGGACTGGCCGGACGTCGACGCGGTGGTGCTGGGCAAGGCGCCTGACTTGTTCGAGGGCGTGATGATGCCGGAGCTGTTCCTGGCCGACGCGCTCGGCGCGAGCGGGCGGCCGCTGCTGCGCGTGCACACGGCCGGGTCGGTCGGCGGGGCCACCGCGATCGTGGCGACCAGTCTGGTGCGGGCCGGGGTGCACCGGCGGGTGCTCGCGGTCGCCTTCGAGAAGCAGTCCGAGTCGAACGCGATGTGGGCGCTGTCCATCCAGCCGCCGTTCACCGCGCCGATCGGGGCCGGCGCCGGTGGCTACTTCGCGCCGCACATCCGCTCGTACATCCGGCGGTCGCACGCGCCCGGGCACATCGGCGCGCTGGTCGCGGTCAAGGACCGGCGGAACGGCGCGCTCAATCCGTACGCCCATCTGCGACAGCCGGACATCACGCTGGAGTCGGTCCAGGCCTCGCCGATGCTCTGGGACCCGATCCGGTACGACGAGACCTGCCCCTCCTCGGACGGGGCGTGCGCGGTGGTGATCGGCGACCAGGAGGCGGCCGAGGCGAGCGAGCGGCCGGTGGCCTGGATCCGGGCGACCGCGATGCGTACCGAACCGACGTTCTTCGCCGGCAAGGACCACGTGAACCCGCGGGCCGGGGCCGAGGCGTCCCAGGCGCTCTGGCGTTCGGCCGGCATCACCGACCCGTTCGAGCAGGTCGACGTGGCCGAGATCTATGTGCCGTTCTCCTGGTTCGAGCCGATGTGGCTGGAGAACCTGGGCTTCGCCGAGGCCGGGCACGGCTGGAAACTGACCGAGTCGGGCGAGACCCGGATCGGCGGGCGGCTACCGATCAACCCGTCCGGCGGGGTGCTGTGCTCGAATCCCATCGGCGCCTCCGGCATGTTGCGCTTCGCCGAGGCGGCCATGCAGGTCATGGGCCGGGCCGGCGACCACCAGGTGGACGGGGCCCGGACCGCGCTGGGTCATGCGTACGGCGGAGGATCGCAGTTTTTCTCGATGTGGGTGGTCAGCGATACCGCACCGGCAAGTGCTTGATGCTGTTGAGCCAGCCCGAGCGCAACCGCTCGGGCTCGCCGGCCAGGGCGATCTCCGGCATGTGATCGGCGATCGCGTTGAAGATCAGGTCGATCTCCAGGCGGGCGAGGTTCGCGCCGAGGCAGAAGTGCGCGCCGCTGCCGCCGAAGCCGAGGTGCGGGTTGGGGCTGCGGGTGATGTCGAACCGCTCGGGGTGGTCGAAGACCTCGTCGTCGAAGTTCGCCGAGCCGTAGAACAACGCGACCCGATCGCCCTTCTTGATCTGCTGGCCGCCGAGCTCGGTGTCGCGGATCGCGGTGCGCTGGAAGACGTTCACCGGGGTGCCCCACCGGACGATCTCGTCGACCGCGGTGCGCGGCCGGGTGGCCTTGAACGCGGCCCACTGGTCGGGGTGCTGGAGCATGGCGAGCATCCCGTGCGAGATCGCGTTGCGGGTGGTCTCGTTGCCGGCCACCGCCAGGATCAGCACGAAGAACCCGAACTCGTCGGCGGACAGGTGCTCCCCACCGATCTCGGCCTTCACCAGCGTGGTGACGATGTCGTCGCGGGGGCACTCCTGCCGCTCCTCGGCCATCTTCATCGCGTAGCCGAGCAGTTCCATCGCCGGCTCCAGCGGGTCGCCGGCGGCGCTGTACTCCGGATCGTCGTAGCCGATCATCGCGTTCGACCAGTCGAAGACGTCTTTCCGGTCGGACTGCGGCACCCCGAGCAGCTCGGCGATCGCCTGCAGGGGCAGCTCGCAGGCCACCTCGGTGACGAAGTCGCCGACGTTCGACGCGTTCGCCTCGGCGACGATCCGCTCGGCGCGCTCGTCGAGGGCGGCGCGCAGGCTGTTGATCGCTCGCGGGGTGAAGCCCCGGGAGACGATCGAGCGCTGCTGGGTGTGCTGCGGCGGGTCCATGTTGAGCAGCACGTACCGCTGCATCTCGATGCGGTCCCGGGGCATGTCCGCCTGGAACCGGACGATCGCCGTGTTCTCCCAGCTCGACCAGGTCTCGCTGTCGCGCGACACGGCCATCACGTCGGCGTGCCGGGTGACCGCCCAGTAGCCCTCGTCGTCGAAGCCGGCGCTGCCGCGCCGCTGGGGGATCCACCAGACCGGGGCGTTGCGCCGCATCTCGGCGAACTCCGCGTGCGGGATGCCGTGGACGCAGATCTCCGGATCGGTGAAGTCAAAACCGGCAGGGATACGGGGCTCGGCCACGACTCCTCCTACGGGAACAGGTTCTACCGATTCAAGCATGCAGGGCGCTCCCAGCGGTATGCCTATTGTGGTTTGATATAGAAACACGTTCTAGATTTGCGGTTCTTGCCAGCTCGATTTCTCAGGGAGGCCGCCGTGGGCGTTCCGGTAATCGTCGACGCGGTCCGCACGCCGATCGGGCGCCGCCGCGGCGCGCTGGCCGGCGTGCACCCGGCCGAACTGCTCGGGGCGGCGCAACGGGGGCTGCTCGACCGGGCCGGGCTCGACCCGGGCGAGGTCGAGCAGGCGATCGGCGGCTGCGTCACGCAGGGCGGCGAACAATCCAACAACATCACGCGTACGGCGTGGTTGCATGCCGGGCTGCCGTACGCGACCGGCTGCGCCACCTTGGACGCCCAGTGCGGATCGGCGCAGCACGCCACGCATCTGATCGCCGGGCTGATCGCGGCCGACGCCATCGAGACCGGGGTCGCCTGCGGGGTCGAGTCGATGAGCCGGGTGCCGCTGCGGGCCAACCTCGGCGAGGCGGGCCTGCCCCGGCCGTCGTCATGGGAGATCGACCTGCCCAACCAGTACGTGGCGGCCGAGCGGATCGCGACCCGGCGTGGGCTGACCCGGCGCGATCTCGACGGGCTCGGGGTGCGCTCACAGGCAAACGCGGCGCGGGCCTGGCGGGAAGGGCGCTTCGATCGAGAGGTCATCCCGGTCGGGAGCGTGGTGCGGGACGAGGGGCTGCGGGAGACCACGATGGAGGGTCTGGCCGGGCTACGGCCCGTGCTGGAGGAGGGACGGCACACGGCGGGCACCTCGTCGCAGATCTCCGACGGCGCGGCGGCGGTGCTGCTGATGGACGCCGATCGCGCCCGGCAGCTAGGGTTGCGGCCACGCGCCCGGATCCTGGCGCAGTGCCTGGTCGGGGCGGATCCGTACTACCACCTCGACGGGCCGATCGCGGCCACCGACCGGGTACTGGCCCGCACCGGGATGAAGGTCGAGGACATCGACGTGGTCGAGGTGAACGAGGCCTTCGCCAGCGTGGTGCTGTCCTGGCTGTCGGTGCACCAGGCCGATCCCGATCGGGTCAACGTGAACGGCGGGGCGATCGCGCTCGGTCACCCGGTCGGCAGCACCGGGGCACGGCTGCTCTGCACGGCGCTGCACGAGCTCGAGCGGTCGGGCGGGCGGACGGCGCTGGTCACGATGTGCGCGGGCGGCGCGATGTCCACCGCGACCATCATCGAGCGAATCTGAGCGACGGCCTCGGGCCGGGTGCGGAAGCCTTTCCTCTTCCGCACCCGACCATTGGGTTGCCGTGCTCTGGAGATCAGTACAGCCAGTCGCAGCTGCTTCCGCCCGAGTCGAAGTAGCGGCCGGACGGGGCAACCCAATAGCCGCCCCAGTACAGGTCTGCACCCAGCTCGAAGGCGTTGCCCTGCCACGGGTTGCCCCACCTCGCGTAGGACCCGAGGCTCTGCTCGATGTAGTCGCCGAGGAAGTCCGTCCAGTTGCCGTAGCGCGACTCCTGCCACGAGTGGCCCGCCTCGTGGATGAGCAGGTCGGGTCCTAGGTCGTTGGCGCCGTTGCGGCCAAATTCGTACCGGAGGTTGGCCCGCTTGTACGCCTCGCAGTTGAGCCGGGTGTGCAG
>Ga0307509_10009761_pt1 | contig 11904 bp, 7 predicted proteins | sample 10_EM_MG_FD_202245 | JGI IMG/M metagenome (GOLD analysis project Ga0307509, IMG submission 202245) | Populus trichocarpa ectomycorrhiza microbial communities from riparian zone in the Pacific Northwest, United States - 10_EM | ecosystem: Host-associated > Plants > Roots > Unclassified | place... | reverse complement strand
TTGATTTCTATTATTTTGATTATTATTTATTTTATTTGAGATAATTTATGAAATTATATTTTTTTTTTCAATTTCATTCTCGTTCAACTTTTTAATTTGTAAGATTTGTTCCTCATTATTTTAATAAACTTGAAAAAAATAAAATATTAATAAGATATTTTCCAGCTCATTTTCCATGACATAACCAAACACTGGAAAGTGTTTTCCAACTTATTTTCTATTACACTACCAAACATCGAAAAATAATTCACTTTCCTGGAATTCACTTTCCCGAAATTCACTTTTCAAAAGAAAACTACTTTCCAGCAAACAAACAGGGCTTAAGATGAAACTCTAAAAATGTTCATATTCTAAATTTTAGTGTTTTTTATTGTATTGTTTAAGTAAGCATATATGTAAATCTCGAGTTAATTATTTATTACCTACACTTTTATATTTCATTGAAAATAAATATATATTATTCTTTAGTTCAGGATGGTTGAACTATAATTGTAGAATTGATTTGTGATTTGTATGAAGATGTTGATAACTTGATACAGTCCAAGTATAGAAGAAATTTTGCTGGAAATTCAATAATGTATGTTAAAAAAAAACATTACCCTGCTTTTGCATCACCATAAAAGGAAATTTCGTGGAATTGTATTCTAAAAATGAGGTTGTTACAGGATTTCCTTTCAGCTTCTTAACAATCTACTTATAACTGAGTATCTAAAGAGTTTGTTTAGCAAATATTGAAGCTAAATTTCTCTATTCACTTTGTATGATCATGGAGAGTACCTTTTCTCCTTTACGTTCATTCTCTTTGTTTGGTTTGTTTTGAGGAAGGGTTGGTTGCTCAAGTTTTCTTTTGATTCCTCTTTTTTTTTTCTTTTTTTTTTCTTTTTCATGGAATAAAATAAGGAGATGGGATTTATTAGTTATTATGGACGTACGTGGGAGGAAATGTAAAAGAATGGAGAGGAAATGAAAGAGCTGTTACTTTTTTTAGAAATAAATTTATCACTATTAAGCACATACATAGGTGAAAGAGTTGCTTTTTTTTTTTTTTTTCCTGTTTTGTTAAATTAATGCACCAAAAAATCAAACGTTTTTTGTCAAAGAACCATCTCAACCCAATAGTTTAAGTTGTTAGGTAAGGTCCCAAGATATGATTTATATTACTCTCTAACACACCCCTTCAAGTGAAAGTCATTTATACTTGAAACTTGCACATGCTCACTTTATCTTGTGCTTAATTTTTTATCAAATAAATAGGGATGATGAAATTCGATCTCGTGACCGCTTGGTCATTAAAGCTCTGATACCATGTCAAAGAACCATCTCAACCCAATAACTTTAACTGTTAAATAACATTCCAAGATATAATTTATATTTTTCTCTATCATTTTTATTCATGACTCCACTGAATTGTTTATCTGTTTTTTCCCCGCTGCTCATAACATGATACATCTCCTTCTTGTTGAATCCTTCTCAGCCAGCTTTGACCCTTTGATGATGGTCAAGGCAGCGTACTAGATGAAGGAGACTGACCCAGAGAGCATGTTTCTTCCACGACAGACGATGGAGGGAGTCCAACAACCAAGTGAAAACGTTCCTCACCATAATTATTGTCAGAGGTACTTTCCCTTCGCAATGTTTGATCATCGATGTGGAACTTTTTCAATCATTGAATGATAGAAGTGTAAAGAATGAACTTAATTTAAAAATTTAAGTTATATAATAAAATTTTAAAATATAATTTATATTATTTTTAATATATTTTTTTAAGTAAAAGTTCTTAAAATTTATACAATTTCATACTATTTTATATTTAATTTTTTTATTATATAAATATATATATATGGTGATATTCGAATTCATAACTGTTCAGTAATTAAAACTTTAATATTATATTAAAAAATTAATTCAATTTAAAAACTTAAATTATTAGATAAAATTTAAAAATATAATTTAAATTATTATTTAAAAAGACTTTACAATATATCTGTACAACATAGATTAAATGTGTTAAAACTATCTTTACAACCTATGCAACTACACTCCATGCACATTGGCATTTCATGCCCTCGACAATCATTACAACATAGATTTACTTGCTTACACATGCTTTATACCTACATACTAAATTATTGGCAGGATCATTCTTCTATAATTTCCAGAAAAATCTTTCGTGTTCAATCTTTATCATGCAAAGTTTTGCCACTTCCTCCTTGAATGAATCAAACATTGGCACTTGCTTTCCTTCAAAACGCCTACACCTTGTGCCCCTTGACCCTCTTTACATGTAAGATTTTTGTTTCATCATACTTTATTGGCTATGTTGAATTTGCTTTCCTTTTACATATTTAGCTGACAAACAAATTGGTTACGTGCAAGATGATATTGGCTCTATTTAATCTGCTTTCTTTTTATATTTTTGAATCATTCTGTTAAGTTTCCCTCTCATTGGTTTCTGACAATGCAATTGTTGAACATGATGCAGAATCAGAAAATCCTTTTACAGTGCCATGTGACATTCATTTGTAATTCAATTTTTTTCCTTCACTTTCGTGTTTGATAAGCAGCAAGCACTAATCACATTGTTTTCGATTTTGTTTCAATTTACTCTCTCTTTGCATGATTCTGCATCCAGTTACCACCCATCGAATTCTTACCCCTTTAATCTTCTCCATTATTTTTTGCCTTAATTGTTGTCATCTTTATTTAGCTGTAATACTTGTTGTGAAACTGCTTCACCATGTTTTTGCGAGGGCTCAAGTCAGCTTGTAATCTCTTTTGACAATGCTTCCATATGATTGTTGCTTCACAACATCAACATTTCCATCTCCAACCATTAACAACTGAGCCCTCCAAGCACAACTCCTTAATTCAGCATATGATTACTTGCTTTTAGTTTGCTGAAAAATGCATGCTTATTATGAATAACCCTGTCACAACTCAAACTACTTCTAGAACTGCAATCAAACCATTTCCATAAAACTACGTTTTGCTTGCCATTTCATTAATTTTATATTTGATCCTCGCCACTTTCTTTCCCTTTCACAATTCCTTTGTGAAAACAAACTCGATTAACAAGTGAAAAGACTGCCCATGGCAGCGAGTGAGCATCTTGCCTAATCTTATCCTGATATTTGAAAGCTATGAACCACAAACAAAGTTGGGAAGTTAATTTCTTTAACGTCATAGAGCAGACGAACATTGCCTAGACAAATAAGTTATATTATAGGAAGTACGAAGTAGATACACAATTATTAACATACCTTTGGTGATTGAATGGTAAAGCATATATACTTCAATAATATATACTTATTCATGCATATTGTCGTAAACCAAGAAAGAGAGAAAAGGGTTCGTGACTATGGTATATTTTTATGCTAGGAGAGCTGGTATCCAGGTAGATGACCTGCGAATATCATAAATAAATTTGCGAGAATTGGAGTTCATGTACGAGTTTTTTAAATACATTCTTACAGTAAGTACCACCTTAAAAACCACCTTACAAGTTTTGTAGAACCCAAAATCTTATATTTGTTATAAGACTTCATCATGAATGAAACTAGTGACCAGGGCCTCTGGGACTGGGTCCTGATGCCAGCCGTCCGAGCCAACAAGCCATGTTGTTCTTCGTCTTCTCATAAACTGAAGAGTATGTCTCCAGATGATTTGCACCTGCAAGTTCCCCTGGCAAAACCCTTGTTGCCTGCACACTAAACAGCTGCTGGCTTAAAGCAGAAACTAAAATGACAAAAAGGATTAAAGGATAGCTCCTCTTTGCAAAATCCATGGTCTGAAACTGCCTCAGAAAATACAGCAAGAAAGTTGTCCTCGTACGTGTGTATTTCTTTAGCTGGAGCTTTTCAGTGCTTGTTGTTAGTGTGTGGAGAAATGAAGGTGCTTGATAGTATTTATAACAGAGAAAAAAAAAAGAGGGTTGAACGGTATGCGTGGACTTAATTCGACTCTTGAAAAATTTAGGGTTTTTGGTGGAGTTTCAAAGGCTTACGGGTAAAGGTGTTGAATCAGTTAAATGCAGGCTGTACTTGGTGTATTAACGTGTAAGATATTGTGCTTTGCTAGACGAGAACAAGCATGGACTTTGCAAGTTTGAATTTGTCAAATGGACTGCCTATTGGTAGGGCCCGGTCGCATTCTAGCACAAAATTTTCGAAATCTCATTTTGACAAGGATGGGGTAATTCACACATAAATTGACAGTGTTTCTTATAGTAGTATATGGGAATTTTTAAAAGTAATTTTTGTTTAAAAATATATTAAAATAATTTTTAAGTTTTTTTATTTATTTATATCACCATATCATAATCATCAAAAATACTAAAAAAACATAAATTTTATATTTTTCTCAAGACAAATATATCCAAACTTAGTTGGAAATGTTATAGTTTTAAAACCCGGCCCAGTCGGGTTGAAGAAAAAACAGGAGAAGAAAAAACCCGGTGTGACCCGGCGATCCGGTCAAAAACTCGGTTGCAACTCGTTGATTTTTTTCTTTTTTTTATTAAAACGATGTCGTTTTGATTTTTTTTAAAAAAATTTTACCTAGACAATCTAATGACCTGATCAAAACTTGAAACCCGGGTAAGCTACATGCAGGTATAAAAACTATGGGAAATGTAATACCAAAGTGGTAATTATCCTATGAGACTAACAATTGCATGTCACTTCCATGTGTAGAAGATAATTTTGTGATACTAAGAGAAAGATTATTGGAGTCTTTTCAATTTAGTTCAGGATTTGGTTGCTTAACCATTGTTTTTTTTTTTTTTTGGTTGGATTGACAAGTCTACCGATAAGGTTATGCCGACACATTTGTTGTTCAAACCACACAGTTCTACTTAATTGGAGACTCCCCTTTCTGCAGTATTATTCTCTATATGGATTGTTCTTTTGCATTACTTCTATGCTGTTGATTCAAAATTGCATAAAGCATTTGCTCCCGACCGAACCAACTCAGCGATTCAATGCAAGCCTAGTTAATAATTTATTTGGAATAATAGTTGCGGTTATTTTTTAAAATATTTTTTACTTAAAAATATATCAAAATAATATTTGTTTTTATTTTTAAAAAATTATTTTTAATATCAGCACATCAAAATAATTTAAAAATACTAAAAATATATTAATTTGAAGTAAAGAAAAAAATAAAAATAATTTTTTTTTAAAACACTTTTAAAATACAAAAACAGAAAGCATAGTTTACCATGCTCTTACAGAGGATCAATCAGGCGATGCATGAGCAATCAGCCCCATACCTTGTTTAGCATTACGTAGAACATGCCTCATTCTCCGGCATGTTCCTGGTCGAAGGCTCGAAGCTTATGACCATATAAGCTCAATAGAACGTGCTTAAGAATTTGCCGTGTTGGGCACAACCAACTATTGGCTCGATGGCCCCAGTTCACACTGCGGCTGGGGTGGCATCTGCAGAAATCATCTCTAATATATATATATTACAACTGCAATCTGACAAGGTGGGTGACATCAAACCCATTAACAAAACTTGTTTTATTTTAATTTGGCTCAACTATACAACGATTTTCTATTGGCCTTTACATAGTAATTTGCTGGCAAAACAAGACCTGATCCAATATTGTACTTTCAAGTACTCTAAAAGTTCTTTCTCTTTTGTCTCAACTCATTGAGCTCCATCTCTATGTCAGGATCTCGGAATGAATTGTTTGAGCTGGTGACAACTGTTCTTCCTGGTGGAAGTTCTCCTTTCTGTTCCATAGAATCAAAGAAATATGTGTTCTCAAAGAAGACAAAGGGAATAGAAGTTACACGAATTTTACAACGAGAGATATTCACAAAATAAGCTTTAAACCCATCAACAATCTTTTCTCCTCCTCACAGTACTACCTCTATCTTGTATACAGAAATTATTGCAGTCCAAAATAATGCAAACCGCATAATTCCTTGTCCTGGTTCTATGGTTGTCATCCTCAGAATGAATACCAGGATAAGAATTTTTTTTATGTACTCAAACAACGGATTCTGACGGTAATTATTTTTGACAAGAAAGTCTTACAGTGCCTTTTTTCTCATAAACTAGTAAGTTGGGTAAGGCATACCTTTGAGCTACCAGCTAGTTCCTTCTTCAGATTCTCAAGGTCATCATCAACTGATGACCCTTCAAGTAACGCAAACTGCATAGACAATGAAACACAAAAAATGGCAAGGATCACAAAGAAATCTGCTTTTCGGAAATAAACCACCAATTGCAAGGTTAAAAGCACTACTTCAAATGTATTAAGATCGGGATGATCAGCAGTTTGTTTTATGTAGGAATTGGAGTTAAAATTGGGCAGAAATATAATGTTTAATGTACAGTTTCAGATATGGTCATAGTTCGGCTGCAGAGTGAGTGGACTGCTGGAAAAAGAGGGGACATCAAGAACAGATAGCAAATACGGAAAGATGAAGCTAATCTAAGAGTAGGAGAGAAGACCTCAGTACCAAGTTTGCAGCAAAGTCTCAAAACATAAAATTCTCAATAGTATCCATTGTTTCATAAGAAAGAACCTACAGCCTGAAATAGACTCCAAAACCTAGAAACATTAAACCCAAACCATAGAAGAGTCGTACCATAAGTCGTAAGAAATATATCTAAGCTGAAAAAAGAAAACAAAAGGGAAAAAGGCCATGTTCAATGAACAGTGCCTGAGTGACAAATAGAGTAAATAAAACTGCTACATTAAGTTGACACTAGCTTGACTTAGAGCTATAAAAGCAAAACATATTGATTTTTTTATGAATAAAAGACTGAAATAGCCTAACTGAAAACCATCATATATCTACAAAAGTTTTATTCAGAAGAAGAAGAAACCACCATGGACACTTATTTTCAGGAAAAAAAAAAAAAAACACCCTCTCAATATATGTAGAAACAGTCAACTTATTCTTGACTGAAGGATGGCACTGGCTCTATCTGAAAAATTGGCTTCCATTCTCCATGTCATCAAAGGATTCAACTACACTAACAGAGCAGGACCTACTCATAAACCAGAAAAAAAAAGTGTATCTAACAAGGAATGCCTCAAAAAGTAGTTTCTACTGTCTAAGATCCTCTTCAGGCATGTTGAAAAATTTTACATCCAACAAGAACTATGATGTGAATCATGTTTCACCTTTCTTCAAATTATCATGGATACCTTGAAAGAATGGAGCAAGCTTCAAGATGTAGAAAATCATATGGCACCTCATTAACTAAACCAGACAATAAAATAACTATTCAAGAACTGTTTTGTTGGATATTAGTAGTGGATGATAATCCTCCCTTTCAAATCTAAAATATTCACAGCATACACTGATTAATACTATCACAAGCCAGAATCACCCAAAGGTGCTCCCTGCATTTAATTCTAGAGTAAAAGATAACCATGCAACTCCAATCTCCATCAGCTTCCCTTGGCACTGGAAGGTTGAAAAGTTCCAAGACAAAGGGAAGCATCTTTCCATCAATTGGGTGGTATCTATAGCCTCCATGGTCATGGTCTCACAATATTTTAGTTTTCATCTCACTATATCCTTCAGGTGTATCTTTTATACTAAGAGAGGGACATCACCTTATAAGGGCATCAACCTTGAGCACTGTCCAAAACACTTGTAAGAAAATAAAAATAAAAAAACAAAATCACAAATCTTCCATCATCTTGGAATCAACATCATTTTCCCTGTCCCACTGAAGAGGTTGGTGAATAAATAGATCAATCAAGCAAAAGGTTAGAGCTCCTTTACTTTTGAATTAACCTCTCAAGTTTCACCAGTAAACACTTCTTATGGAAGGTTAGTTAATAAGCACGATTAACAAATAATCTTTTTCACCTGATGATAGCCAAATAAGGAATTTATCTTTGTTATTCCCAATAGTCTACGTTAATAGCTACCCTTTAATTATACATCATTTGTCGCATTTATGCACTGAATGGAAACTAAGCTTGAAGTCAGCTACCATGCATTTTAGCTTTAAGGGGTAAAATGATTTCATTGGATTCTATTCCAATGAATTTTCAGCCCATCAAGGGCCAAAGAAGTCACATTCTCAGAAAGGGGCTCAAGAACCGCCTTTGGTCATGAGGTAATAATAGGAGGGGAGAAAGAATAAGCCATAGCTGCAGAAACGAAGCAGAATTAGAAAACCCAAAAAAAAAAAAAAAATGCAAAGGCAAGTGCCAATCCATCTTCTCTATCATGTTAATCACAATTGAATTCATTTCTATATAACTAATTTTGGCTCTAAAAATACAAGTAGAGAAAATGAATTTAAATTCAATTAAATTGGCTAAATTCATGGACTTTTAAATAGGACCTGACTGCATGCATCTTGAGTGATTTGGCATGGTGGAAATCAATCACAATTGTACAAATATGTGCATGTATGCACATGATAGTTTTATAAAATCAGTTATGGAAGTCAGGACATGCCTGTATGTCTTTGTATTTAGCATTTAGAATAATTTAACTAATGATTCAAAATTAATAAATAAATAAATAAATAAAAAGTTGCCACCCCATTGCTCAATGATAATGCAAGGATCAACAAAAGCGAACGCTGATGTTTCCAACAATTTATGGAGGGAGAATTGGACAGAGAATGGTTTAGCTCATTTACATTCTTCAAAATTATAAAGGGTACACAAATAAACAATAGTTGAAGGACAAAAATAACAGATACCTTTCCATCAAGCTCGTTTGTAGTCAACTGGCCAAGAGCTTCAGCTTCTGATTCCATTGCCATTACTATCAAGAGAGGGGGGGGGGGATCTTAGATACAGTTAGGTGCCAATGGTAATCCACACTGCAATGATCCAATAATTAACATGGCATCCAGATGTCCCACTGCGAGCATCATTTCTAGTAACCAATGCCAAGGTAGAATAACCATAAACAGTATCCAACTTATGGTTCTATTGATTATTCAATAAAGGAACCAGTGATATAAGGAATAGGGGCTTAATATCCAAAATTATAGGTATCAGAAAAAAAATAATCATTTTCATAAATTAGAGTACAGGCCCAAATAGGCAGAAATGGAAACAGGCATTTGAAAATGCTGGGAGTACAACTTTCGGATGATGCACAAGAAACACAGCGGAAGTTTTTTTATCAGCCATTTTAAAGGAGGATACAGAGAAGTAATCATGTGGAGACTAAAAACATGGTTATATAAGCATCAATATACTGGAAAAGAATTGGCTAAGTTAAACAGACATCATAGATAAGTATCCAGGTCACAGCAAGAAAAATTCAATTTGGAGACATGATCATTCAAATGACAAGAGAAAAGAAAGATTGTAGCATGAGTTTTGGATAGACTGAAATGGAAATGTAGGAAAACAGTTATGAGCATATAAGGTGATGTCTACGTGTAAGTGGATTCTAGAAACACTGGCATAACTCATGTCACAATGTCCTGCTTCCAGCAGATATTACCGGACCCTGTCAAAGTCCAAGGAAGACAGGAAATGCATACGAAATAGAACAATGATGAAGAGACTAGATCTAAATCTTTTACCTTTCTCTTCCATCTTTTCAAAAGCTGCAAGTGCATTACTTGTATTAACATTTCCCAACATTTCATTCATTTTGGTTGTAGTCCTACAGGAACACAGAAGTGCACAACAAAGCAAGCATCAGAAAGGTAACACACTTAAAGAAACAATGCTACTTTGAGAGGGGAACTGGGGGTAGAGACAACTTTGCAGACTGAGCACGTGCTTTCAGAGTATCTTTCTTTGATTTTGCCTCCTGCATTTTGCTCTCCAGAAGCTACACAGAAAACTTACAACAAGGTCATTAGTATATCACAGTAGCTATCAAAAAGATGAAAACCAAAAGGTAGAATGGAAACAGCACGAAATATGGCCAAGTAAATTTGAAATATTTTACCAAAAGAATTTTTTTAAAAAATGTTAGTCAGCCTCAACACCAAACAAAATCCTAAAACAGAGAACCTCAAGCATGGTTTAAAAGCAGGTCTTTGGTTTATAGTGGAAAGAAAGGAAAGGAAAATTGAGCTTTGGAAATAGCTTCAACTGAAAATAACATAGATGTATGGAAATAGCACTCCAATGGCACAAGCATACCCGAGTATTAGAGACGAGATTCTCAACGACACCTTTCTGTTGATCAAGTTGAGCTTTGAAAGAATTAGCATTATCCTGCAAAAAACGAAAACAGAAAAATTAACTTTCAAAAGGATTCCTTTATAACTGTGACAACATTTGCACATGCAGCTTGCAACATCTACTCAATTCTTTGTTTACACTCACAGCTGAATTCTCAACAACAAATAACAGCAACTTCCACATTTGTTATTTTAGAGGTAACAGAACTTAGAAAACACGAGGGAATAAGTTTGTTGTTTTGAAGCTAATAAGAATTTACTTGAGAAGAGGGAATTGACTTGAGTAACATCACTCTAAAATACTTGCTCTTCTAGTTTAAGCATAATTTATCAGAAGTAACAAAGTAACAAAGTAACAATACTCATCAAAAGCCTCCTATCCTAGTATCTCTACAAACTGGGGATGCTCATAGAGAAAGTAGCTAGAAAATTATGCACGGATAAAAAATTAAGGAAATAGAAGATATTGTTAGTTACTGACAACATCTCATCATTAACAAGCTAGATTGAATAACTCTCTGTTAGCTCAATATATTAAAGCAGTAATAAAAATAAACAACAAAAGTTGACAATCATGCAGTTAGGAAACTTATGATGAACTAATAGGGAGGTTCCAATTTTACCCACAAACTGGGGATGCGTATGGACTGTTATTTCAAAAGAACAGTTTTTTTCTTTTCTCTCTCTTTCTCCCCATCTCTTTCTGTCAGCAGTTTGATAAGGCTTGAATGCCAATCCAGTAACATTTAGCATTGTTCACCTTGTATGATACCAGTGGACCTTTAGTCCAAGTATCTTTTTTTTTTTATTCTTTTTTTATTCACGTGGGGTGTCTGGGCCAGCTTGCGCGCACTTCAACTAATCCCTGCGGGTCCTGAAGTTAACGACCAGGTAAACCTCCAGTGACCATCAATATTAGCAACCACAGGGCTCGAACCTGAAACCAGAAGGGGAGCAAACCCCTTAGTCCCAAACTCTTACCACTGGACCACCTACTAGATGGTTAACCAAGTATCTTTCTTGCTTTCTAAGGCAGGGGTACTTGGTATGAAGCGCAATCTAGAACTAGACAATTTCAGACACCATGCATTCTCGTTCAGGAAGATTCAACTTACAGCATACGTTTTACGCCTCTTGAGAGCTTCACGTGCAAGGTCTTCCTCTCCCTTTTGAAGGGCAAGTTGTGCCTTACGGTACCTACATGGTGCAAAATAATGCTTCATTTCTATAACAAGAAAGCAATCATGTAACGAATCTAATTGATTTGTCACTTGCTGGTAGTAATAGCTCCAACCATGGTTTACCATTCTTCAGAAGCTAGTTGTGCAGCTTTATATTTATTTTCCAACCTTTTTTGAGAAGCCAGAACCTAAATAAAATGTAAAAAGAAGAAAATTAGAAAGGAAAAGGGGAAGAATAAAGAAATTCCACATTAGCAGAAAATTGAGAAGCCTAGAAATTTTATGTCTATTAATGATACTACCATTTGGGGTTAAATGCTTGACATATTATACTCTCGTAGTGTATTAAAAAGTGTGTGTGTGTGTGTGTAACAAAAATGATAGAAAGTGTACGAGAAAAGATGAAGAGAACAGGGAAGAAAGAATCAATAGTAATTAAAGAAGGAAATAAAAGCAAGATAAATTACTTGTGCTGTGGCCTGACGCATTTTTGTTAAGTCATCATTCATTTCAAGTACTGTCTGCTCTAGAATTTTCTCTGGATCTTCAAAGGAACTTATGATTGCATTGGCATATGACT
>Ga0307509_10009760_pt1 | contig 11906 bp, 7 predicted proteins | sample 10_EM_MG_FD_202245 | JGI IMG/M metagenome (GOLD analysis project Ga0307509, IMG submission 202245) | Populus trichocarpa ectomycorrhiza microbial communities from riparian zone in the Pacific Northwest, United States - 10_EM | ecosystem: Host-associated > Plants > Roots > Unclassified | place... | reverse complement strand
ACGTCCGACGCGCCGATCGCGAGCCCGCGCGGGACGAAGTCGTCGACCGAGAACGCATCGCCGTTGACGACGACCTGCGCGCCGACGCGCGCGGCGTACTGGGTCGGGGTGAGGCCGCGATCGGACTCCTTCGTCGCGTAGAGCTGGATCTCCGCGGAGGTCAGATCGACCTGGATGATCCGCAGCCGCCACGGGACCGCGTGGTCCTCCCAGGTCTCGCGATGGATGCCGGGGTGCGGATCGGCGGAGGACGTCAGCTGCGGCGCGGCATGTGCCGTCGCCGCGAACAACGCGCCGATGATCAGGCCCCTCAACATCGCGAGGACGATACAGCAGGCACCCGCAACACCGTCTGACAACCGTTCACATCAGTTCGCGATGACCGTGCCGCCGGCCTTCACGCGCACCGCGGCCTGATGCGTCCCGGCCTCGTCGGAGATCGTGATCGAATGCGGGCCGGCCTCGTACGCGGCCTTCTTCACCACGACGCCCGGCGCGACGACGAGCTGCTTGCCGTTGCCCGCCTCGACGAGGCCGAACTCGAGCTTCGCGGTGACGTCCTTGTCGGCGACCGCCAGCTTCTTCACGACATGGGCGTTGTTCGGTCCCGTGAAGTCGACCGTGTAGGTCCCCTTCGCGACGACACAGTCGGCGGGCGGCGAGAGGTCCTGGCAGTGCGGCGCGTTCACGACCTTGAACCGGCCGTCGAGCGACGCCTCGAGGTGAAGCGCCACACCGTCGACAAGCTTGACGTGCTTGTGGATGCCGTCGGCGCCGCGGCCGGGCGTGAAGTTATCGACGACGACCGGCACCTTGTGCGGCATCGAGATCTCGAACTTCACCGGTTTGCCCGCCTCGACGAGCAGCTCCGCGGGCGTCGCGAGTCCGGCGAGGAGATTGCCGTTCTGGGTGATCGACGCGCCGCTCGGCTCCGACGTCAGCTTCACGCGCGCGAACTCGGCGGCGACGGCGAGTGGCTGAACCAGTCGCACGTCTTTTCCCGGTCCCGGCACGTCGAGCCTCGCGACCGCGTCCTGATAGCCGGCCTTCTTGAACGTCAGCACGATCGCGCTCCCCGGTGCGAAGGCGGTGAGCGACAGCGGGGTCTGGCCGAGGTCCTTGCCGTCGGCGCTGACCGCCGCGCCGGTCGGGTTCGTGTCGAGATCGACGGTCGCAGCGAGCGCCTTCAATTCGATCGTGACCTGGCCGCCGCCGGAGTGCGGCTGGACGACGAGCTGCTTCGGCTCGTAGCCGTCGAGCTTCGCGGTCACCGCGTAGGCGCGGCCGAGCTCGAGATCGCCGACGGCGAGCGAGCCCGCGTTCGTCGTCCCGACGTTGCGGCCCTCGAGCTCGAGCGATGCTCCTGCGGGGATGGTCGTGAACGTGATCGAGGTCGTCTTCTTGCCGCCGGTGAGCCGCGGCCACGCCACGAACCCGATCAGCACGCACATCGCGAAGATCGCCCCCGCGAGGACGCGCACGACGATCGGCGAGGGCCCGGGTGCCTCCGGTAGCGCGCGCGGTCGGCGCCGCTCGACCGGGTGCCCGGCGCCGGGGAGCCGCTGCGACGGGCCGGTCGCGAGTCGGCCGCCCGCGTCGATCTTCTCGTAGAAGAACCCGATCTCCTCGAGCTGCAGCTTCGGCATCTCGAGGTCGAATATGCAGACGACCTCGGTCGCGACGCCGGGGAGCACGTTGAACAAGAGCGCGCTCGCCGAGTTCGCCATCAGGTACAGACCGAGGCCGGCGCCGCCCGCCTTGCGATCGATCTGCTGCTCGGCGTGAAGGCACTTGTAGAGGTAGCGCAGCACGGTGCCGCGCTCGAGCGTGCCGAACGCGTCGCGGACCGACACGGTGAACCGCTTGCCGTCGCACGCGTACTGGACGACCGCCTTCTGCTCGACGCGCAGCGAGATCCGCGTCTTCGTCGGGATCTCCGAGAACAGCGGCTGGCCGTTCTCGTCGACCGGCGCGTCGTAGAGCGCGTTCATCAGCATCTCGTCGAGGCACTGCTCGATCGACTCGCGGTACTTGCGGCGCACGCCCATCAGCTCGGCGAACTCCGAGATCTGCGCGATGCACAGCGACTTCTCCTGGTAGTCGCCGACGAGCTGGCTGTGGACGAGCGTGCCCCAGCGGATCAGCTTCTCGAGCCCGAAGATGTCGCCGGACAGGACGCGCGTGGCGAGCGCCGAGAGCTCGCGGGTGTCGAAGTTCTCCGTCGTGATCAGACCGGCGACACGATCCGACGCCTGCATCGTGTCGACGACGGCGGCTAAATTCGAGCGAGGTAAAATGCAGATCACTTTCGCGTCGCCGGTGAGCCGCGGCAGGATCTCGGCGGCCGCGGTCGCGAGGTCACCTTCGAGGTGGAGCACGACGAGCGCGGCCTGGATCTCGCCGCGCCCGAGGTCGTCGATCGATGGGTGGAGATCGACCGCGCCGCCGGCGGCCTTGAGCGCGGTCGCCAGCTGCTTGCCGAACCCCTTATCCGGCGACACCGCGATGATTCGCCGTGCGAGCAACGTTACAGATCGTAGCGCATTTGATGCGCCGCGCCTAAAACAAGGCGCTTATCGAAGTGCTGTGGTCAGAAGATGACCTGACCCGACACGCCGATCACGATCCCGAAGTTGTCTTCAGACCGGTAGCGGTGGCCGACCAGGTCGATCGGCGCGGCGTGGAGCGGGTTGACCTCGGCCGTGCCGGGGTTGACGACATCGTTGTTGGCGGTCTCGCAGTGCGCCGATTGCCCGGCCGCGCATGTCGGGAGATCGACGCCGGCGTCCGCGAACGTGATCGCATGGTCGGTCTTCCACAGGATGTCGGTGCCGGCGGACAGCCGCACATGCGGTCCGAGCTCGGCGCGGATCCGGATCTTCGCCGCGGTCTCGAGGTAGTTCTCGATGTCCGAGATGCCCGGGTAGGACATGGCCTGGAGCCCGGCCTTCGTCGGATCGCTATCGAGGATCAGCGGGCCGGTGCCGCGGCTGTCGCCCGCGAATGCGAGGACCTCCCACAGCTCGGAGTAGTCCCGGCCCTCGAAGTGGGCGACGACCTTGGTGCCGAGGTCGAGGCTGATCCGGTTGCGGTCGGCCTTGTTGTCGATCGCATACGCCTCGAACCCGAACTCGACGCCGGCGAGCTGGCTCTTCGCCTGGTTCGAGGCGCCGAACCCGGGATCCTGGAACAGCGACTCCTTCGTCGAGACGATCGGGACCTGCCAGAAGATCTCGACCCACGGCTCGATCCAGTCGAGCTTGCGATCGAACGAGGTCCACAGCTTGAGCTCGTGAACGCCGGTGCTGACGCCGGTGTTCGCGCCGGGCGCGGTCGGGTCGAACTTCATGACCTGGCCGATCGCGAACCGGAACTCGGCGCCGAGCTTCCACGTCGGCTTGGTGTCGTCGCGGTTCTGGTTGAGCGGCGCGACGCCGAGCCCGAGATGGATCTGGTCGAGGCCATGGCGATCGACGCCGCGGAACATGAGGTCACCGGTCGGCGGCGTGCTCGGATCACGCGCGTCGAACCCGGCCGCGGGCAGGATCCCGTCGGCGACGGTGGAGCTGCCCGTGCGATCGACGCCCTTGTCGAGCTTGAGCTCGCGGGACTGGGTGATCACGACCGGCAGCGCGACGGTGAAGAACGTGTCGTGAAAGATCCCGACCGCGAACCGCGGCGTGATCGTGTGCCGGTTCTGCTCGAACGCGAGGTCGCGGTGGGTCGGCAGCGGCGCGGTGACGCTCGCGTTCGTGTCGTGGACGCTCTCGCGCCAGATCGTCGAGGTGTCCAGCTCGAACTCGTAGTCGACCGTGCCGACGATCTCGACATCCTTGTCGCCCGGAACGATGCCCGCGGGATTCGCGTGCGCGATTCCCGCGGTCACCCATGCGATGGCGAGGGCCTTACCCAGCACTACGCGCACGGTATCACGCCGACGAATCGCCACGATCGCGGAGCCCGAACTCCTTCATCTTCATCTGCAGGCTCTTGCGGGAGATCTTCAACAGGCGTGCGGCCTGGGTCACGTTGCCGCCGGTCTCGTCCAGCGCCTTCACGATCAGCTCGCGCTCGACGCGCGCGGTCTCGGCCCGGACCGCGTCCTTGAGCGAGCCCGAGACCTCGGACCCGCCGTCGTCGTCGTCGTCGAGCTGCGGCAAGGACCCGCTCTCGTTCGTGGTCGTCCGCGGGAGCGCGGTCGGCACGTCGGGGGTCGAGCCGAGCTGGAGGTCGGCGCGCTCGATCCGGTCGCCCTTGGTGAACAGGATCGTCCGCTCGAGCACGTTCTCGAGCTCGCGGATGTTCCCGGGCCACGTGTGGGCCTCGAGCGCGGCGAGCGCGTCGTCGGCGATCCCGGTGATCGACTTCTTGAGGCGCTCGTTGAACTTCTTGATGATGTGGGTGACGAGCAGCGGGATGTCGCCCTGGCGCCGGCGCAGCGGCGGGATCTGGAGCGGCACGACGTTGAGCCGGTAGTAGAGATCATCCCGGAAATTGCCGCGTGCGATCTCCTGCTCGAGGTCGCGGTTCGTTGCGGTGATCAGACGAACATCGACCTTGATCGTCTTCAGGCCGCCGACCCGCTCGAACTCGCTCTCCTGGATCGCGCGGAGCAGCTTGACCTGCATCTCGACCGGAATCTCACCGATCTCGTCGAGGAACAGCGTGCCGCCGTCGGCGAGCTCGAACCGACCGGGCTTGCTCGAGGTCGCGCCCGTGAACGCGCCCTTTTCGTAGCCGAACAGCTCCGACTCCATCAGGGTCTTCGGGATCGCGGCGCAGTTGATCTTGATGAACGGCTGGTTCTTGCGGCTCGACTGCTCGTGCAGCGCCTTCGCGACCAGCTCCTTGCCGGTCCCGGACTCGCCGGTGATGAGGACGGTCGACGGCGTGTCGGCGACCTTCTCGATCACCGCGAAGATGGCCTGGAGCTCGACCGACTGGCCGACGATGCCGTAGCGCCCCGTCGTGGTCTCGCCGGTCGGCGGGTACAGCGTCGGCTGCGGCGCGAGCTTGTTCGCGGAGGCCTGGCCGATCGCCTTGTCGACGATCACGCGGATCGCGTCCTGCTCGAACGGCTTCTCGATGTAGTCGAATGCGCCGGCCTTGATCGCCTCGACCGCCTGGCCGACCGAGCCGTACGCGGTGATCATGATGACCGGCGTCTGCGGGTACGACTTCGAGGCGGTACGCAGGACCTCCATGCCGTCGGCGCCGGGCATCCGGAGATCGGTGATCACGACGTCGACGTCGGCGAGCTTCTCGATCGCCTCGAGCCCGCTCGCGGCCTGGACCACCTCGTGCCCCTCGCGGCGGAGCAGCGCGACGAGCACGCGTCGCAGGTTCTGCTCGTCGTCGGCGACGAGGATCTTGGCCGCCTGGTGATTCACCGCGCTTACCCTACACGATCTGCGGCGGCTTCGACGGGCAGCGGCGTGACCTCGCTGACCTCCGGATCGTCGATCCGCTCGACGGGCTTGGTGGTCAACCGGCCGGTCTCGGTGATGTCCTCGACCTTGTGCGACGGCACCGGCTCGGCGGCCGGCAGGAACACCGAGAACGTCGAGCCCTGGCCGATCGTCGAGCGCACCTCGATCGTGCCGCCGTGCTGGTTGATGATGCGATGGCTGATCGCGAGGCCGAGGCCGGTGCCCTTCTGCTTGGTCGTGTAGAACGGGATGAACAGCTTCTTGAGGCGATCGCGCGGGATGCCGACGCCGGAGTCGCGAAACCGGACCTCGCAGAACTGGCCGTAGCCGAGCCGCGAGCGGCGGCGCCGGGTGGTCAGGATCTCGAGCACGCCGCCCTCGGGCATGGCCTGCAGTGCGTTCTGTGCGAGGTTGAGGAACACCTGGAGCAGGGACTCTGGATCACCCGCGACCATCGGCAACTGCTCGTCGATCCGGACGCGCAGCTCGAGGCCCTTCACCGGCTCCTGCTGGATCAATTGCACGGTCTTGCGCACGACGTTGTTGAGATCGACCTTGTCGGCGCCTTCACCTCCCGGGCGCTCGGCGCGGGCGTAGTCGAGGAACCGGGTCACGACGTTGTTCAGCCGGTTCGCCTCCTCGATGATGATGTTGAGGAACTCGAGGTTCTCGGGCGAGGTCGATGACTCCGACGTGATGAGCAGCTGCGCCGCGCCCTTGATCGCTCCGAGCGGGTTGCGGATCTCGTGGGCGAGACCGGCCGACATCTCGCCGAGCGCGGCGAGCCGGTCGCGCTCCTTGACCCGCTCGTACGCCTGCGACGACTCGATCACGCGCGCGGCGCCGATCGCGAGCCCGCGGAAGCTGTCGAGGTCGTCGGCGTCGAACGCCGAGTCGGTGCGATCGTCGCGGACCGCGAACAGGCCGAGGAGCCACGGGCCTTGCTCGGTCTCGGCGGAGCCGAACAGCGGGAACACGACCGAGGCCTGGAGCTCCTCGGTCCGGGTCCGCAGCGCGACGAGGGCCGTCCGCTTCGCCTCGAGATCCGGTGGCGTGCGCTCTCCCGCCGTCGGCGTCGCGTCGAGCTCGGACGCGAGTTGCTCGAGATCGACGTAGCCGGTGCGCACGCGATCGAGGAGCGCGCGCTCGGCGTTCGCGTCGAGCCGATCGGGCGGCGGCTTGCCGAGGAACGCGGCGCGATCGAAGCCGGCACCGTCGGCGTCGAGCAGGAAGATCGAGGCGTCGGTGACGCGGCGCGACTCCTCGAGCGCGGTCATGATCCGCTGGACCATGTCGGCGACGTCGACGACCCCCGGCAGCTCCTTGCGGACCGCATCGATCTTGCCGCGCAGCTCGGTACCCTGGCGGAGTAGCCAGCGATTGATGCCGTTCTCGAGCCAGCTGCGCACCGGCTCGAACAGGATCAGGATCACGAACGCGGCGACGAGGGCGTTCAGGAGATAGAGGCCCTGCTGGCCGCTACCGACCCAGTAGAGGAGAAACCCGTAGACGGCCGAGAGCAGCACGACGAGCGAGCCGAGCACCGCCATCTTGCCGACGAGCTCGTTCAGGTCGAGGAGGCGGTTGCGGAACAGCGTCTGCGACAGGAAGTACAGGTAGAGGATGCCGAGCACGTTGCCGACCGCGGGCCACGCGATGTTGAAGCGCGGCAACACGTCGGTCATCGTCAGCGTCGTCGCGACGAACCCGCCGAGCGCGAGGTAGCCGACCCGGGTGCGCTCGACCCGCTTCGCGGTCGCGCGGTACTGGCTCCACAGGTCGTAGACGCAGCGGTAGAGGCCGCCGAACACGTAGAGCCCGAACGGCACCTGGAACCAGATCGTCTCGTGGATCGGCCTGTAGATCGCCGACGTGATCAGGGCGGCGTACGCGAGCAAGGTCCACGCGAGCGTGACGCGCGGGCCGCGGTTCGGGCCACCGATCGACGGCTGCGCGAGGAAGATCCGGAAGAACCGGATCGCGGTCGGCGGGATCGTGGCGGCGGCCCACAGCGACAGCCACCGCATCACGGGGCTGCCGGTCGCCGCGTCGATGAACGAGCACAGGTGCCACGCGGCGACCGTGAACGTGAACGCGGCGAACGCGGTGTACATCCGGTCCGAGCGCGAGCGCAGCAGCACCGACGCGCCGATCGCGAGGATCAGAAGCGCGGCGAGTAGCGCCGAGACGGCCTGGACGTCCACGCCTGCAGTCTAGCTGATAGGGTCGGGTCGTGGACTCTCGGGACTTCAGCCGCCTGCCCGCCGTGCACGCGCTCGCCGACGAGGCGGAACCGCTCGGGGGAGCCCCGCGCTGGGCCGTGATCGAAGCGGCGCGGCGGGTGATCGCGCAGGGCCGCGAGGCGATCGCCGGGGGCGGGACCGGCGACGTCAGCGCCGGCGCGGTCGCCGAGCTCGCCGCCGAGCTGGTTCGTCCGAACCTGCGCCGGGTGATCAACGCGACGGGCGTGATCCTCCACACCAACCTCGGCCGCGCGCCGCTCGCGAGCGAGGCGAGGGCGGCGATCGACGCCGCGGCGATGGGCTATTCGAACGTCGAGTACGACCTCGCGAAGGGCGAGCGCGGGTCGCGCCACGATCACTTGCGCGCGCTGCTGTGCGAGCTGACCGGCGCCGAGGACGCGATCGTCGTCAACAACAACGCCGCGGCGACCGTGCTCGGGCTCGCGGCGCTCGCGCAGGATCGCGAGATCGTCGTGTCGCGCGGCGAGCTGATCGAGATCGGCGGCTCGTTCCGGCTGCCCGAGATCCTCGCGCTGTCGCGCGGCGTGCTCGTCGAGGTCGGCACCACGAACAAGACCCACGCGCGCGACTACGAGCAGGCGATCCGCCCGGCGACCGGCTTGTTGCTGAAGGTCCACCGCTCGAACTTCGCGATCGTCGGGTTCACCGCAGAGGTCACGCCGGAGCAGGTCGTCGCGATCGGCAGGGCGCACGGCGTCGCGACGATGATCGACCTCGGCTCGGGCATGCTCGTCGAGCGCGAGCAGCAGCGCGCGTGGGGGCTGCCGCCCGAGCCAACGGTCAAGGAGACCGTCGCGAGCGGCGCCGACCTCGTCACGTTCTCCGGCGACAAGCTGCTCGGCGGGCCGCAGGCCGGCATCGCGGTCGGGACGAAGGCGGCGATCGAGCGCGCGCGCAAGCATCCGCTCATGCGCGCGTTGCGCCCCGACAAGCTCACGCTCGCCGGACTCGAGGCCACGCTCGCCCTGTATCGCGACGGCCGCGCCGAGGAGGTCCCCGCGGTCCGGATGATCGCGCGGACGACCGAGGATGTCCGCCGCGCGGCCGAGGCCGTGGTCGCGTCGCTGTGTCCCGATCCGACCCACGGCCACGCGGGTTACGCCGACGTCGCGCCGTGCACCTCGACCGTCGGGGGCGGAGCGATGCCGACCGCCGAGCTGCCGTCGTTCGCGGTCCGCCTGCCCGAGCGCGACGAACCGCGGCTCCGCGCGGGTCCGACCCCGATCATCGGCCGGGTCGCCGAGGGGAAGGTCTGGCTCGATCTGCGCACGGTTTCCGACGAAGATCTGTTCGAGCTGATCGCCGCCTTGCAGTCCTGTGTTATGTCGCCAGCGTGACTCCGAAGGTCGTCGCCATCGCGGGTGGCAAGGGCGGTGTGGGCAAGAGCCTCGTCGCGGCGAACGTCGGTATCTTCCTCGCGACGCTCGGCAAGCGGGTCATCCTCGTCGACGCCGCGTTCGGCGCGCCGAACCTTCACATCTTTGCCGGCGTGCCGCGCCCGACCCGCAGTTTGGGCGAGGCGATCGCGAGGCCGGCTTCGCCGGCCGGAGCAGCACCGCCGAATGGCGGTGCGGCGTCGATCGACGGCATGGTCCCGCTCGCCGACCTCGCGGTCGCGACCCACGTGCCGAACGTGCGCCTGATCGGCGGCGTCTCCGATCCGCCCTCGGTCGCGAACATCACGGCCGAGCAGGTCGCGACGATCGCGGGCCAGCTCCACGGGCTGCCGGCCGACTGGGTCGTTGTCGATCTCGGCCCCGGTCTCGCGGCGGCGACGCTCGAGCTGTTCCTCGAGGCGGATATCGGCCTGATCGTCGCGGTGCCCGATCCGACGTCGATCGAGCTGATGCACCGGTTCGTCCGCGCCGCGTTCTTGAAGGCGCTCGAGCGCAAGGGCCTCGCCCACCTCGCGCACGTCAAGACCGAGCACCCGTTCGAGGGCGGCGCGCCGAGTGCGCTCGATGTCTACCTCGCTGCGGTCGGCACGCCCGACACCGACGTCGAAGCGCTGCGCGAGGCGATCCTCGGGTTCTCGCCCCACCTGATCATCAACTCGGCGCGTTCGAAGTCCGACATGGAGCTCGGCCGCGCGGTCGCCTCCGCGGCGCGGCGCCGGCTCGGCACCCCGATCCGCTACCTCGGCCACCTCGAGTACGACGAGGCGGTGTGGGCCTCGACCCGGCGGCGCCGGCCGTTGCTGATCGAGCATCCCGAGACCCGGATCGCGAAGTGCTTCGAGCGTGTCGCGCGCGGCCTGCTCGCGGTGCGGCCACCCGAGCACGGCGACGTGTTGCCGAGCGACTCGCACTACGAGCTCCTCGAGGTCCCGCCGACCGCGAGCTTCGAGGACATCCGCCGCGCGAACCGCCGGATCCGCGACGTCTACGGCGCCGAGTCGATCGCGGTGTCGGGGCTCTACGATCCGGCGAGCCTCGAGGCGGTCCATCGCCGGCTCGACCTCGCCTACACGACGCTGATGGATGCGGCCAAGCGCAAGGACTACGACAGCGAGCTGTTCCCCGACGGCGTCCCGATGCCGGTATCGCAGGTCTATCCGCCTGCGGGCGGTCTCGAGTCTTCGCCGACGCCGCGCCAGCCGCAGAAGAGCGAGGACCCGGCGACGCTCGCCGCGCGCCCGCCGATGCCCGACATCACGCCGCGCACCGAGTTCTCCGGCCCGCTGCTCCGCCAGATCCGCGAGGCGGTCGGGGTCGAGCTCCGCGAGATCGCGGAGCGCTCGAAGATCGGCATGGCCTACCTCCAGGCGCTCGAGGGCGAGGTGTTCGCGAAGCTCCCGGCACCGGTCTACGTGCGCGGGTTCCTCGCAGAGTACGCCCGCGCGCTCGGCCTCGACCCCGAGCGCGTCAAGCAGACCTACCTCGAACGGTTTCGCGCGGCGCGCCCTCAGGCGTCGGATTCGCAGCGGCTGGAGCCGCAACGCGACCCGCGAGACGACGACGAGGCCGCGAAGCCTTGATCGCAATGGACCGGGCCTCTACGATCACGACATGGCGACCCTGATCGATAATCCCAAGCGTGCGCGGCAGCTTGCCCGCGCGATCGCGTCGGACCTGACCCTCTATCACGAGCCGAAGATCCTCGAGGGCATCGCCAACGACAACCTGTTCGACGTGATGGCCGACGAGATCACCGAGGGCCGCGAGCTGTTCAAGAGCCGCGTCACCGAGGACATCTTCGGTCAGCACATCTACGAGCGTGCGATCGTGGACGTGCTGGTCAAGTCGAAGGGTCACGTCAAGTCGAAGATCTGGTGAGCAGCGACGACGACGACTCCGAGCTGCATCGGATCGACGTCGTCGAAGCGGGTCGCCTCGATGCGGCCATCGTGCTGGCGCTGCCCGAAGTCTCGCGCGCCCAGGTCCAGAAGTGGATCGAGGACGAGCGCGTCACCCTGAACGGCAACGTCGCCGCGAAGAGCGGGACGAAGGTCCGGTTCGGCGACGCGATCGAGGTCAGCGTCCCGGCGCCGGTCCCGCTCGAGGTGCTGCCCGAGCCGATTCCGCTCGTCGTGCTGTTCGAGGATGCCGAGCTGATCGTGATCGACAAGCCGGCGGGGCTCGTGGTCCATCCGGCGGCGGGTCACGCGACCGGCACGCTGGTCAACGCGCTCCTGTTTCACTGCAAGGACCTGTCGGGCATCGGCGGCGTGATGCGGCCCGGCATCGTCCATCGCCTCGACAAGGACACGAGCGGCGTGATGGTCGCGACCAAGACCGATCGCGCGCACGCGGCGCTGACCGAGGCGTTCGCCGCGAAGTCGCGCGGGGAGCCGGGCGGGATCGAGCGCAACTACCTCGCGATCACGTCGCCGGCACCTCCGGCGGGGCGGGGTGCGTTGCGCACGCAGTACGGTCGCCATCCCACCCAGCGCAAGAAGTTCTCGTCGAAGGTTCCGACCGGCAAGCACGCGGTCACCCACTGGCAGGTGATCGAGCCGCTGCACGAGGCGGCGCTCGTGCGGTTCGTGCTCGAGACCGGCCGGACCCACCAGATCCGCGTGCACGCGAGCGATCACGGCTGGCCGCTCGTCGGCGATCCGGTCTACGGCCACAAGCCACGCGACGCGCGCACCGCCGAGGTCGCGGAAGCGCTCGGCCGCCAGGCGCTGCACGCGGCGCTGCTCTCGTTCGTCCATCCGGTCACCGGCGAGCGCCTGCGGTTCGAGGCACCGCTGCCGCCCGATCTCGAGGCC
>Ga0307509_10009759_pt1 | contig 11908 bp, 18 predicted proteins | sample 10_EM_MG_FD_202245 | JGI IMG/M metagenome (GOLD analysis project Ga0307509, IMG submission 202245) | Populus trichocarpa ectomycorrhiza microbial communities from riparian zone in the Pacific Northwest, United States - 10_EM | ecosystem: Host-associated > Plants > Roots > Unclassified | place... | reverse complement strand
GCGAGGTCAGTTTCAGGCTCGTCTACGGCAAGGGTTAGAGACGTGACGGAGTCCCCTTCGACTCACCCCCATCCATCGTGATTGTCTGTCCTGGAAAAATGAAAATCAGCGAGCCCGTCCCAAGTTCAGACCGGATGGGACCTCGACCACCTAAAGGCCGGAGATGGAAAATAACTTACCGTTCAGAAATCTCGATTCTGGTCTCGCGAGGTAGCTGACCAACGAAGCGATATCCTCTGGTCTACCCCGAGGCGTGCTAGCAGGTAAGCCAATCATCTATCACGAGTCGCTGAATTACCCCTTCAGAGCAGACGCGAAGGCGGGATTCTGCGCACCTCCTGAACCGTCTTGTCTCCCGCGACTTTCTCTGCTTCGACGGCTAAAGAGGACGTTAGGAAAACAGACACCAACGAGGAGTGAGAAAGAAAGCCGAAGGCAGGTACCTAGGTCAGTCTGGATCGTCCCAGGCGCGTACCCATTCACGCAAATACCATACTCCCGGAGCTCTTGAGCTGATCCAGATTTCGGATCGCGACGAAAGCACGACACTGAACGTAAATCCAAGGGTTTCCAAAATACTGAAGACGACCTTACCGAACGACTGCACCAATCCACGAACGGCAAATTTTGACATGCTGTACGCGCAAATGTTTGGTAGCCCTTTTCGCAGTCGCTCTCAGCAGGCAACAAAAACCTTCGCTCAAATAGACTTACCTCGTTTCCCTGCCATCGAACAAGCCCCTGTATGCATACATTCTCCTTCGTTAGCTTCCCTATCGAACGTCGGGGAAGGGTGTTTTGAGATAAGGCGAACCGATTATTTTCCCCCCTCCGCCTTGCTTGATCATTCGCTGACCGGCGTATTTGAAGGATAACATGACACCACGCGCGTTGATGTTCATCAGCCAGTCGAAATCGCTGACGGATGCTAGGCAAGGATATTGATATCTCGTGTGAGCCTTGTGAATCGGGTGGGTGGTTTTCTCCCTCAACTTTGTAGAAGTGGTTTCATAACCACTACACCTGCGTTCGCCACCATCTACATGCGGGTCAGTCAGCCAATCGAAACCAAGGCGGAGAAAACCTCACGATATCCAATTTCCCAAACTTCTCCACCGTGACCTCGATCAACCTCTTCACTTCGTCTTCACGGGACACGTCGGCAGCCACAGCCGCAGCTCTCACTCCTTTCAACGTGATACACCGAACCGCGTCCTCCATGGCACGGATCTTGGAGGGCAAGTCGTTGACGACGACATCACACCCATCGTCTGCGAGCCGAAGGGCGATAGCGAGCCCGAGCCCTTGCGAAGATCCTGTAATGACTGCCACAGGTCTGGGTCGGGCACTGTGAGGGAAGAGTGGAGGGAGCGGGGGGTGGGCTAAGACCATGATGTTTTGGTGTTTGAACCGACGGTGAATCCGTGGGGTTGAGCTCGATAGCCGAGGGGTGTTGTTGAAAGCGGTGGAGAGGGTGAAGAACCAAGGCCCTTGTAATCCCATCGACGACCTTTTATACGAAAGGCATCGAACGAGGTGCCTCTTCAGAAACAGGTATCGCTGCAGTACTGGACTTCATTATTGAGTCGTCCGTGTGATCGAGGAACTAATAAACAAGGAACAAGCTACGAACTTCGTTAATATCACTGGGAATAAACAACGGGGAGTCTTACAGAGTTGAGCAACGGGCCTAAGGTGTATTGACAGCCATGTGGAGACAGTCGATTGAGACCAACGTCCTTCAAGGACGCGAACGGGCTTTAGTCTCCGCGGAAAGGCGCACGAGCGGAACCGGAGCAAACAGAGCATGTCCGACGGCAGTAAACGCGATGTTCAAGAACAAGGACAACATAGAGCGGGTAGAATGTAGATCGGAACGCGCTCCGTTCCCGGAATCAAACACTCCGCCGTCCCGCTCATACTCATCAATCATATTCTCTTGAAAACGACAATACTTAATAGAGGCCATATGATAGACGACACTAAAAAAGGGCTACGCCCTCGCCCTGTCCCCCACTCCGTGGGCGATGGGACGACAGCGTAAACAACGATTTTTGAAAGGAGAAACCGATGACGTGCGAGAGGCAACGGACAAGAGGCAAGAGACAAGGAAGATAAGAAAAAGGGAACGAAAGGGAGAAGTCGCGGGGCTCATGAGTTAAAATAGAATACAGGAAGGGTGAAAGAGGAGCGACCAGTCGAAGAAACGAACGCGCGGCTGTGATCCAACTAAGGGATCACAGCGTGGGGTGCACGCCGTTAGCGATCGTAAGGGGGAGTGACAGCCTTGATGTCCTCCTTCCTCAGATCGTCAGGAGGGGGTGGGGTCCTCGCACGGTCATCTACACGCTCTTTGATTGCCCTCCTGTCAGGACTGGGAGTGCGCCTCCTTTCGAAAACTGGGGAACGACTCCTTCGCCTTCTGTCCCTGTCATCTCTGTAGTCTCTCTCTCTCTCCCTATCCCTGTCTCTATCATCGACACGTTCCCTTTCACGTTCGCTACGGCGACGAGGGCTGCGAGACCTGTCACGAGACCTGTACGCGGGCGGCGGTGACCTCCTATCCCGGTCGTAGCGCCAAACAGAGGACGGCGGATTTTTAGCCCACTTGAATGGTGATGTCAGCTGGTGATTGTACAGATAGGGGGCGATAGGGGAGGTTACGAACCTGGATGCTCAGGCGGTGTCCATCGAGGTTCCTTCCATGCCTGGATGTCACGATGAGTCGCCGGAAAGGGGGGACATCCGATGGCTGGGAACGTACATGTCGTTGTAGGCGTCCTCGGCATCACGAGTGCTTCGGAATTCGACAAAGGCGTAACTGGTTCGAGAGTGGTTCGTTGAGCGATCGTCATTGGATGGAATCGGACTCGGGAGAGGGGGGGGACTGGAACGCGCGCGCAAAACGATGGGGCACAGGGACGGGAAAACCAGGCCAGTCGGGTCGCCGTCGTCGTCCGCACCAGACAGAAAAATCGAACGGGCTGACCACTCGCAGTCGTCGTATCGATCGTAAACATCGTGTGTCGTGTGAAACCTCCGCATCGTGGCAGGGGGCACGCAGGACGGTCGCAAAATCGGAACGAAAGGAAATCGAAATCGAGACTTGGATGTCGTTTTCGGATGTCGTTTCGCCGCTTGTTGTACCTTCCGTTGTTTCGACCCGGAACGCGTGCTGACAGGGAGGGTTGAGAGGGAGGGACTGCGAACTTACGGGTTTGAATGGGCGCGAGGGTTCCTAGGGGCAGGGACATCGCATCGAACTAGAGGACCATACCTTGACGACCGCCGTGAGCCTGGAAAAAGAAAAAGAGAGAGAACTGGAGGGCTCACCGCTCAAACTCAAAAGCCAGGTCCCTGGCACGGGTAGATGGATGAAAACCACTGACGAAAATGATTCGAGGCATATCTCCCTTGTCCCGCATGCGGAAGCTTAGTGTAGTGGAAAGACGACGGTGGTGACGGCGACTGGACGAGTGGCCTGCTGTTTGTATTTGTTTGTGACTTGTGGCTGATCGAGCACCCTCACCGACATGGATCTTGTGAGGGTCGAGTCCCGTTTGGACCGTTGCCCAATGCCAAGGTGCGCTCAGACGATCACCAGGCTGACCAGGTTTAATATCCCCGTGCCGAGTCCTCTTGTGAAGGCGATCCGGCAATATGATTGAACTGTAAGTGACCAAGCTTTGCGGGACAGCCAATCGTCCCGTGTTTCACACTATATGATCAACCGTTTAGCATTGGCGGCGTCCAGCAACGGGGACATTGTCTTTACGTTCAAGCAGCGGGCACGTCCATAACTGCAGAGCGACCCTCCCACTGTTATACCTCCGCCTTTTGCAAATACGGCGTCCCAGGTCGGGGTACCTGATCAGCGTCAGCCGCCGGTAATTCATCCAATTGGGGACCACCGCCAGGGCCATGCGGGCCCACGTGGGGACCTTGTTGAATTTGATTGATAGGCCGTAAGCAGCCTCGACGTCGTCGCCAAGCGCAAAGGTGATGTAGATCCAATTGGACGTAAACCCTTCCAGTTGTGTGGACTAGTAGGTGGAGTCTCTCATCACCTACATATGATCTGCTGACCACAAATTTGGTTTCATTTCACGGACGTACATGCGCACATGGGTACATAAAGTAACGTTCCCCAGGTTTCTGATACCAGAGATGTCGGCGAAGTTGGTCTACTCGGGTGGATCTCAGGGCTGAGTGTACACTATGCATCCTGAGGCGTCGACGGGATGGATCGTATTCTCCTCTACCGCCATTCAGACTGAGGAACACCGCCTGACTACTGATTTCCTGATTGCAGACCAAAATGTGCCGCCACCGAATACCCTCCCAGTATTCGATTTTATAGGCATAGTTGAAGCTGGAACCTGTTTGGGTGATCGCCCAACAGCACAGCCATCAAACGGGAAGCATTGATTGCAATGGACTTCTCACGCTCCCACGGATCACCTCGAGGTCCCTCAAACAAAGCGGGCTATCTTATAAACGCTGTCTAGGTTCGCGAAGCCGCGCCCACCTTCCTCCCCGCCCCCTGGTACCCGTGGCAGTAGGTGAGGTGCACCGCAGAGACATTGTACGCTGGAAATCCGACATTCCTCTTCCTCCTAGCTTCCCGTGTGTGGCGTCCCCAACTCACCCGAAACGCATCCAACCCCCGACGGCGTCACCACCGATACCCTTTGATTCCTTTTTTGATTTGGGCGGGACTTGGATCATGTTTCTGTTGACCCATTTCTGGCTCATCGTTGCCTCGACGGCGATTTCCATCGTCATCCTCTGTGAGGCTTCCTCGAGATGAGGTGGTGTCTTGATTACTAACCCCCCGCTCGTTGGCAGGTCTGGCCGGCGCTGACAGGGGGCAAGCCTCATACTACCTCATGATACTCACACCGGTCTTCACGATAGTCCACCACACGATTATCGTCTTCCTACCCACCTACCGCCCCTCGCATCTCGAGTTCGATGCCTCTCCAAAAGGCGCCACCTTCTCAAAACCGATTACACCACCAACCCACACAGACCGCGTGTATCTCTCATTCCTCATCCTCATCTCACTGCTGTGGTCCATGTCTGTGATGGTGACGTTCTACGTCGTGGGTATGAACGTTGCGAACCAAGTCAAAGGGCCCGTGAGGCAAACCGGACCCGTTGAGTGTGCGTTTGGGGCTATCGAGGCGGGGATCTCGTGGGCGATCTTTGTGATGTGCATGAACCAACGGATCTTTCGCTACGACGGTATTCCTTCCGCCTAACCCCGCCCCAGGATCCTCTATGCGATCCATTTTTCCTCCTCCAGCTTCAATGGTACGTTCCTTCTCACCATCAATCCCACGTTCATAGACCATCTTCGGCCATGGTTGTTGACCGCGCCATCCTTCAGATATCCACTAATAAATCGAAACTCACTCTTCCCCATCGGATTCTCTTTTCCGGTGATGCGCGCATTAACTTTCCCGCGGCTTGGACCCGACCACAGGAACAATGCCCTTTCTTTTTATATCCACATCTCCTTGTACATTACATAATGAGTCGGCATACCTGTTTAACCTCTCATAACCACTGCGGTGGCTCAAACAACGGAATGTTAGTTACAACGCTGGCGGCCTCGCAACTCATCGGGGACGGCGGCGAGGCGCTGCCACTGGAGACGAGGTAGGGCCTCACCCTACCAATGCGATGTTCGACCTCTTGACACATCCCATTGATTCTAGATCACTTCCGGGTCATCTCAGGCGCCCAGTGGGCGTCGAGGGTGTGAGCGCTGATGAGGAAGCCGCACGCGGGGTGACTGCTCATTCGAGCAGCGCATACTTGCATATACGAACAACATCAACGGGGAGCACAGATTCGATTTCCAACAAAGCCTAGTCCTTGTGTAGACAAAGGCAGCCGAAGATAACGAGCTGTCAAAGGATGCACTGTGACGCACGGGGAGAATTACCCGAAGGAAGCACAGGAACGCTGCGCCTCGGGTACAACGGATCAGCGTCGGCAAAGCGCCCCAGTCTCTCGTGTAGCGCCACCCGATGTGGGGAGATCTACCGCTGACGTATGGCCTTCTTGTGGTTCCCCTGATGGTGTTCGAAAGTTCAGCGCTCGGGCATCACTTCGAGCACTCAGAACTGAAAACGTTCGGTAGCTCAGATAAGTCGTTTGTGAAGGCGATTCGTGGGATATGGTAAGAGTAACATTCGAGTGAACATTGGTGAACGACGGGGGGGAACTGGGCGGTCGCAGGAGCGAGGAAAAAACCTGTCCGAGCGGGTTAAGTGGCCGTAATCACTGATGATAAAGTTCGCACAACCAAGAATCAAGGGGTGGCTATGTTGAGAGATAAAGGCCGAAACGATGTAAACGGTGGTCAAATCGACCAGGGTCCACGCGTACGTCGGGTCACCAGGGGAGGACTGAGTGGGGTCTGTGAATAGCCTCGCAGAGAACGTTTCGCGCATGAGAGCTCAACCGAGAATCTCGGTGTAGTTCCCGCTTCTGGTTGGTGCAAGTAGCGAAGGCCCAGGTATGTAAACCTCTTGGGATACTGTAAAGATTTGACCAAGAGGGTAACAGTGTCGGAAATTGCCGCGGCAGCAGGGAGCGGAAGGGGTGGGGCTTGCTTACGTAATTTCATCGTTGACCTTTCGCCTGCGCTCAGGATCATCTTCGGCTGCGGGTCAGACTTGCCCACCCCCCTCGTCCCCACGGTGTCCTCATCATAAACGCGTGTTTGCTAACGCGTCGCTGCCACGGGACTCGTACACTCAAACAGAGAAAGATACCCCAAGGGCTTTTGATACCCCTGCTCGAGGAGAGGGTACATGTCCGATATCCCCCTCCGAACTTTTGGAAGATCAAGAAACTCCAGATCCGGCTACGCCCCCCTGAACACAGAACAAGACGAATACGACGGTAACGCAAACGGGAGAGCTGACGGAAATAACCATCAGTCCATGCCGTTACAAACGACTGCTACCAAGGCTACGGTTTCTGCGGCGAGACATAACCACCAGAGGTGGAAGGGGAAGAAGAGACAGAGTTATCAGGATGACCCTGAGGAGCATGAGGGGTTGTTAGGGGATGATCAGGGCCATGACAGTGAGGAAGAGGTTGGGAGGCCAGGTCCGGCGAGGCGTCCGCCCCCGGAGGTACGCCCAACTCCCAATGCTACCTGGTTCTATCTCACGTCGAACAGCGGTCCACTTCGCGGTCGAGTTCTGGTGGTAAACATGCAGGCGGTTCAAAGGACAAGTCCAGAACCGTACCGTTCAGGCCTCCAGGTGCGCTTTAGCGACGGTCCAGTTCGACCTACTGCTCCGAAACTCATTCGCTTCCTTTCAGAAAAGTTCCAGTCGCGATTCTCCCCGAACACCGTCAAGAACCAGAAATACAACGCATTCACTTTCTTGCCGATCGTGTTCTACGAGCAGTTCAAGTTTTTCTTCAACCTGTACTTCCTCTTGGTTGCCCTTTCGCAGTTCGTTCCTGCACTAAAGATCGGTTCGTGCCTTTTCCCCCCGCTTTCCGTCGCTTGCTCAATCGTGATGAATACCGTAGGGTTTATCGCGACGTATATCGCACCTCTTGCGTTTGTCCTCTTCGTGACGATGGGAAAGGAGGCATTCGACGACTACAAGCGATACCTACGGGACAAGGAAGCCAACTCCACCAAGTATCTCATGCTCGAACCGTCGGGTGTCGACACCGCGTTACCTCTCACCGGTGGACCGCACACGAGAGCAGTCCCATCCTCTTCTATACGCGTTGGCGACTTGATTCTTTTGGAGAAGAACCAAAGGGTGCCCGCCGACCTGGTGTTACTGAGAACCTCGGATTCGAGCGGAACGTGTTTCATTAGAACAGACCAGTTGGATGGAGAGACGGACTGGAAGCTGCGAGCTGCGGTACCTACGTGTCAGAAGTTACACTCTGACGGGGATTTGTTGGGCCTAGGCGCAGAAATCTATGGTATGAATCCACAACTCCCGTATCCTGTTTCCGAGGTTGAGCCCTGCGTATCCAGCCGATCCTCCAATAAAGGACATTCATACATTCGTCGGGACCTTCACCATCAACTCCTCGCCCTCCCAATCGACAAATGACGTTCCGATGGTTCCCGTGCCAACGGTGGAACCACTAACAGCCGAAAACATGTTGTGGGCAAACACCGTCCTCGCGGCCGGCTCGGCTATCGGATTTGTGATCTACACTGGAGCGGAAACTCGAGCAGTGATGAATACTAGTCACCCGAAGACCAAGGTCGGATTGCTGGACCTCGAGATCAACAGACTCGCCAAGGTAGGACCGAAGTTGTACGGGTGGATTGTAAACTGACGTCCGTACGACTTGCAGATTTTGTGCACGGTTACGTTCGCTCTATCTCTCGTACTCGTCGCCCTTAATGGCTTCCGTGGCCTGTGGTATGTATACGTCTTCAGGTTCCTGATCTTGTTCTCGTCTATTATACCCATCAGGTAGGTGTTGAGCTTGCCGGAATTGTGAATTGCTCTCACCCGCGGTATCTCTCGCCAAGTTTGCGGGTGAATCTAGACATGGGAAAAACTGTCTATGCATCTCAAATTATGAACGATCCCGAAATCCCTGGCACGATCGTGAGGACGAGCACGTTACCTGAAGAGCTCGGGAGAATCGAATACCTGCTGAGCGACAAGACAGGGACACTTACCCAGAATGGTATGTCTCCTCCGGCACAGAAATGGAGATGAGGAAACTGCATATGGGCACCGTCTCTTACGGGTTCGAGTCAATGGATGAGGTTGCTCATCAGTTACACGTTGCGTTCGGCTCTGGGGACAAAGGTAAGGCTCCTGTGAACGTTTCCAGTTCCTCCTATTTATGCGATCTTCGCAGCGCATAAAAGACAGATGTCGTTGATGACTGGTGCCCAACTCGCGACTCGTGGTCGGCGAGACATGTCTTCAAGGGTGAAGGACGTCGTTTTGTCTCTTGCTTTATGTCATAACGTGGGTCTTGGGTTGGCTCGAAGTTGATATTGGTTAACCGTTCGTCCGTAGGTCACGCCAGTATCAAACGACGACGGTACCGTCACCTACCAAGCATCATCACCAGATGAGGTCGCTATCGTGCAGTGGACGGAATCCGTTGGCCTCACTTTGATTTTCCGTGACCGCACTCTGATCAAACTCCAAACTCCATCCGGCGACCACCTTTCCTTCGACGTTCTGGATATCTTCCCGTTCACATCCGAGTCCAAGAGGATGGGAATCATCGTTCGCGACCAGACCTCTGGCGAGATCACGTTCTTACAGAAAGGGGCGGACGTGGTCATGGCCAAGATCGTACAGAGGAACGACTGGTTGGAGGAGGAGACTGGGAATATGGCTAGGGAGGGACTCAGGACGCTCGTAATGGCCAAGAGGAAGATGAGCGAACAATCTTATCAAGCATTCAAGGAGCAACACCATTCTGCGAGCGTACGGCTTGAGGGAAGGAACGAAGCTATGGCCGCCATTGTCGCCGAGTATCTCGAGAGGGATCTCGAGCTTCTTGGCTTGACGGGTGTTGAAGATAAGCTGCAAGATGACGTCAAGAGCACTTTGGAACTCCTGAGGAACGCGGGTATCAAGATTTGGATGTTGACCGGCGACAAGATCGAGACCGCTACGTGCATCGCAATCTCTACGAAGCTTGTCGCCAGGAATCAGTATATTCATCAAGTCGCGAAACGTGAGCGCCCATTTACGGTGATCCCGGGTTGCGACTGACGCCTTTTATCCCCCTCGACCCCGGGTGGGTAGTTCAGACTTCGGACGAGGTTCGCGGTCAGTTGGAGTTCCTGCAGTCGAAATTGGATTGTTGTCTTGTCATCGACGGAGAATCTCTTCAGGTGCGTACTTCCACAGCTTTTGAATGTCGCGGCTCTGATCGGCCCGTTCAGCTCTGTTTGAACCTATTCACGAACGAGTTTATCGAGATCGCGACCAAGCTCTCCGCGGTGGTTGCCTGCAGGTGTTCTCCGACCCAGAAGGCCGACGTCGCCCGTCTTATCCGGAAACACACCAAGAAGCGTGTATGCTGTATCGGCGATGGCGGAAACGACGTCAGTATGATCCAGGCTGCTGACGTTGGTGAGCTCTATCTCCTCCCCCATTTTTCGGCTTCATCTGATAATGGAACTTAGGCATTGGTATCGTCGGAAAAGAGGGGAAACAAGCTTCACTCGCCGCAGACTTTTCCGTCATCCAATTCAGCCATCTGACCAAACTCCTCATGTGGCACGGTCGAAACTCGTACAGGCGTTCGGCCAAACTGGCTCAATTCGTCATTCACAGAGGACTGATCATCTCGGTCATGCAGGCCGTGTTCTCCGCCATCTTTTACTTCGCGCCTATCGCGTTGTACCAGGGTTGGTTGATGGTTGGGTATGCGACCGTGTATACTATGGCCCCGGTCTTCTCGTTGGTCCTGGATAGGGATGTGAACGAGGACTTGGCGTTGTTGTATCCGGAACTCTATAAGGATTTGACCAAGGTACCGGAGACGAATGACCAGCCTTTGCGATTGGCCTAACTAGAACTCTCAGGGACGAGTGCTTTCTTATAAAACCTTTTTCACGTGGCTGGAGATCAGTCTTTACCAAGGTCTGTCCGTCTCTGCCCATCCGTCCTGGATACGACTTTTAATCTCGTCCGGGGTTTCGTTTGATGTAGGGTCGGCGATTATGATAATGTCCTTGATCCTGTTCGAGAACGAGTTCTTGAACATCGTTTCCATCTCGTTCACCGCGCTCATTCTGAATGAGCTCATCATGGTCGCTTTGGAGATCACTATTTGGTACGATCTACCCCTTCCCTTCTGGTTCGGTTGGATGGTAGGCTGACCCACGCGAATCCCCCAGGCACGTTTACATGGTTATTGCGGAGATTGTCACGCTACTGCTTTATGCCGTCAGCGTTGTCTTCTTACCCGAGTATTTCGGTACGTGTTCCTATTCCCCCTCAAGTGATGGACGACTCTGAACATATGGCTCCCTGCAGACCTGTCGTTTGTTATCTCTGTGCGCTTTGCTTGGAAGGTGGCCGTCATCGTGGCAGTCAGCGCCTTCCCGCTGTATGTGATAAAATTCGTCAAGAGCAAGATCTCTCCCGCTGCTTCGAGTAAACTCTTGTAATTTATTTGCTTTAATACTGGGGGAAAAGAGTTGTCCATCTGGAAGTCTAAAGAGGCCGGAAAAAGAATTGTCCATCTGGAAGTCTAAGAGGGTGGAAAAAATCATCTGCGTGGCGATGTACATGCGAGGGAGAGCCGGAAGGAGATGGTCCATGGAGCGGGTGTGTGGCGTCTAAGGGAGGTGTCATCCTCGGTTGGGGTTGGCGACTAGGCCCTCGCGTATTTCTCCATCTCGCATGTCCAGTTCCATGTTCTGGGTGTCGTGCATTAGACGTGGCCACACTCATGGCCAGGGGCGCTCACCTCAACCTCCCCCACCAGAAAGTCGTATTCTCGGCACGTGATGGCGTATGCGCGGTCGAATTCCGGCGTGGGGTCCCAAGGGAGCGAAACGGATCTCGCTCGTATATCTTGGGCGGTTCGTACATACCCGATGCACCTCCACGAAATGTAAGCATAAGAGAACTGGAGAGGGAGAAGTGCTTACCTGAGGGCTGATAGATGGATCACATCCGCTTTCAACTCTGGTGTCATAATAGCTGCTCCTGGTTGGACTGGACCTTGGACTGGACCTTCAGATTCCCGTATGCTTCTCAATCGAGAACAGAAGGTGGGGATGCGGTGCTCAACCAAATCGTATAACCATTCCCTGCGCGATGGGAGGACACCAGGGGGGAGCCTTACGTAGGCCTGTTGGATGAGTCCAAGGAGCAGCAATGCAAGCCCGAAAACGCCGATGATGACAGCTGCA
>Ga0307509_10009758_pt1 | contig 11908 bp, 19 predicted proteins | sample 10_EM_MG_FD_202245 | JGI IMG/M metagenome (GOLD analysis project Ga0307509, IMG submission 202245) | Populus trichocarpa ectomycorrhiza microbial communities from riparian zone in the Pacific Northwest, United States - 10_EM | ecosystem: Host-associated > Plants > Roots > Unclassified | place... | reverse complement strand
CGTCTCATGATAAAAACCATGTATACAGGTAACTATGTTGTATCTGCATGCATCCCACCCATTTTCATATCCCAGGAGTGGCGGGGATGGATGGATGGCTTTGGATGATGTTGGATGACTTTGTAAAGTTGTTATCTTATCTTATCTCGCCAATTATCACTCACTCATGAATTGGATGGACACAAAAACAATAGTGCTTATCCGAGCTCTTCTGCATCCTCATCATTGTCATCTACACCAGCACCCTCACAAGCCTCATCATTAACACCCTCTAAGCCATCTCCTTCTGCATCATCATCGTCGTCGTCGTCATCATCATCATCGTCGTCGTTCTTATCATTTCCTTCCAAATCCGAAATATCATCACTGTCGGTTAGGGGAGACTGCCAGATAGCACAGAAATGATCCTTAAGCGCCTGTTGGAGATCACCTTGGGTTTGCGCATATGCTTGTAGCCCCTCAAGAAGATCGCCTGTGACATCACCCCGCAAATTCCTGCGATCCAGCCACCACTTCGACTTCCATTCGAGAAAGGCGAGGACTCGCCTCATTTCCTCCCTGAGAAGGAGAACCTCCTCCCGGCATCGCGCTGCGCGTGCCCGGCTCTTAGCCCATTCAGCTCGCAAGATGTCATCACCTTCGTCACTTGGGTTTGGCGACCGCGATTTTGTTGTCCAGATCCAGGACAGGGTGCGACGTGTTTCCCCAGTCCCATCTCGACGCGTTCGGGTCTCGTGCAGCAAATCGATATTGGAGCCCTCATCACCACCATCATCCATCTCGATGTCAGGTCCTGTCTCAAGCTGACCATCCTCCAGCGTACCCCGGCGCCCTGCGCGAACGACCAGACGATTGGGATCCTGGTATCCGCGGATGTCGCTATCCTGCAAAACTTGAAGAACTTCCTCCCACTCACCCCCCCCCGCAAGTGCGTGCTTCGCCCGCCGTGCTGCGCGATATCTCTCTGCTGCTGCCCTCACCCTTTCGTGAATTCGATCGATCACAGCGCGAGAACGGGTGCCTTCTCGTTGACCGCGAACATTTTTGTTCTTGAACATGACCATGCGGCTCTTAACAGTCAGGACGTGGCGTATGGTATCGAGGCCGTCGTAGCAATGTGCGGTGCGAATTCTTTCCTCAATTTCGGGTAGTTCAGGGCTGCAAACTCGCGAGCGAAGGGCGGCAGGGATTTGGGATGGAAGCCAAATGATGGCATCCTCAGGATGAATGGCTGCGGATGTCGATTCCAAGGCTTCTCGGCGTTGAAGAAAACCAGGCATGTAGATAGGGAGAATGTCCTCCCATGCGCGAATTCGGCCACGTAGAATATTCCGCTGCTCCGTGAGATGGCCGGATTGTCGCGCCGTTGCATCTGCTGAAGTACTTTTTGCCTCTCTCCGGATACGACGTCTGTGAGCATCAGCAAACAATACATAAATTTAGAAAATCACAGTGCCCGAAAGAGAAAAAATCACGCACTGCAAATCCTCCAGCTCGAGGCCGAGAAAGACGAAGGCCGAAGGCGATACGTCGTGTAGAGATTCCTCTCCAGCGGAGAGTCTCGCTTCGTCCTCCTCCGCAAACTCCTTCCTAACCTCAGCTTCAGTCATCGCTATGAACAGCAGTTAGTTCATACCCTTAGAAGAAAATGTAGCGAGCTTACATGCTGTGTCGGTTTCGTAGGGGTTCTCGCATGACTTCGGATAAGCATCTTCCTCCCAGGCAGTGCAAATAGCCTCCCACTTCTCGACAAGCTCTGTATCCAATGAATTCGACAAACCGCGATGACCCTCCACTTGGCGATTGCGCTCCGCAAGGGCCGCCTTGTACCTCGACATCAGCGTTTTCCCGATCCCAATGTACTTGAGCCAATTCCAGAAGCCAAAGTGATCGTCGAGGACGTCATGACGACCACCCGGGCCTTGAGTTTTTGTTGCATTTCCTAACCCATTATGCCCAGCCCAAACACGTTCTGGTGTCTCCATATCCGATTTTCCGACTCCAGGAATGAAATTGAGGGAGAATTGCTGGTGATTTTTGCGGCCGTGCATTGGTTCATGAAGTTTTGGAATTGCCGGTATCAGCTGGGTGGTCGTCGGAATCCTGAGCTCGGCGGGCCAATGATCTTCCATTCGTTGAAAGAGATTTACGAACCACTGGCAGGCGATGTCGTAGCTTATGATGATAAGCAAGAGGGCAAGTGCCTGGACCACCATCGCGAGGATAAAGTCCATGTTGGGATATCTGGGAACACGTCAGCCCTCGTCGCTGGCATTAACATCATAAAATAAACACACCTTTCACCCTTTTGCAGGTTCCCAATGCCCAATGGCATGATCATCTCCGACCGACCACACATCACTCCGCCCACGCCTGTGTAACGGAGTCCCTTGGAAAACTTGGTATTCATCTTCGCCAACGCTTGAAGGCCAACGCACGTACTAATCTAAGCGAAAAATTGGTTAGTTAAGGCTAATAGTCGAAAGATAGGCGGAACAGGAACGTACGTCACCATCATCCGTCCGACTGAGCACGTACCGCTCATATTCCTCACGAGGTGTCATGTAGGCCCAGCCTGTACCCAATCCCGGATCCTGGGAGTAATTCGAAACGATTTGATTCTTGAGACGGAAATTGGCATCCATGCAAAGGAACAACATATATAGAAACCTGGATTGAAATTAGTATCGGCACTAGTCTGAGTATATACACTTACTTGGACGCCGCAGGTGCATCCTTCCAATCCTCAGGCAAGTTAATCCCAGGGCGCGGACAAGACGGGCAAAGGACCGCAAGTTCGCCAGCTTTAGTCTTGTCAACTCCGGCCGGATCATGGCCCCGCCCTCCCCACTTCAGCAGCTTTAGGTGTCGCCACTGCATCGTCATGCGGAAAAGGCCCCGGTATCGTAATTTGGGGACCGCAATGCCCGTGTTGTTTGTAAGTTTCTCGAGAGCGCGATAAAAGTCGTAGGTCGAACCCTTGCTCGCAAGTGCGAACTTGTGAAGGAGGTCGAGAAGGGTGAAAGTGGCGCAGGTTTTGATAGATTTTTGCGAGGCGGGATAGAAACCGCGGCGAAGGAGTTGAATGTGATGTGGAATGGTGCGAGTGCAGCCACAATATTGGATGGCGACCTCATGGATCCCGTTGGTGTGGATGACGAGCAAGGCGGCATGCGAAGCTCGTGGGACTTCGCAGTGCATACTGGCGTGGTTGAGTTGTACTTTGAGGCCGATGGATTTGAGAGAAACCTCCACGAATCGAGAACCCGTCCATTTCTGCAAAGAGTCAGATTGAGCTATAAATGAGAGGCGACAGGCATACCTCGACGCGGTGCAGCGGGTTCGTTCGATGTCGCTTTACACAACACAACTGACAGACCAAGTCGGCGAGAAAACACTCGCGACAGCGGTACTCCGCTGGCCCTGGCGTTGGGCTCAGGCGAGCCAGACAATCTGAGCAATGCTTTGCACTCCGGAAATCTGCCCTCCCCTCCCAGCGAATGATCTCCTCAAGGTAATTTTGGCGATGCAGTTCTTTCCATACGACATGAGGCCTTCGCTAGAAATGAGTTAGATTGAAAAATCTGGCCCAAATGAGCACAGGCCTACCGAAACTTTACTCCGCATCCGCTTTTTTGGTTGGGTGGCTGTTGGCGGCCCATCTGAAGGAGGATTATCCTCCATGACCCCACCATATACAGCCTCATCGTACCACTCTCCATCGGGATCCAACGCAAACTGTGGGTCATCAACAGGTAGCCAAGAGGCAGCTGAGTTCCACGTTTGATGATCGGCCTCGTGCTGAGGAGAGCGTTCGGCAGGAGCAGTGAGCAAGTCATTTCCGACACGAATGAGTTTTCCTTCCCTGGCATGAATGAGGGAAAAGTCGTCCACGAAGGGTACGGGATCGTGGTAGGCCCCTCCTACACGCTGTCGTTTGGGGGGACGGTTTTGAGCCATGGCCCATGATGGCTCGAGTAAAGCGTTATCGATTACTTAATGTTGATTCCGCGAAATGTGTGAGAAGATCAGATAAAAATTCGAGGAAAAGCTCAGTCGCCATTATCTCGTGCTCAATCTGTAGTATGTACACAGATACAGATAGTATATGCAATCCTAGTACTACTTGTTGTCACAAATTATGGTTAGTGCAAAAAAAAGAAGACTTACTCGATGTACATACTCTTCCAAACATTCTGCCACAATGTCAGAGTATAGCGCATGATTTTGAGCGAACATTAAAAGGTATAGAGTGGTGGGCCTTGAGTTGAATGTAAGTTGTTCTAGGCCTCTGGAGAAGTCCCTACGAAAATTATTAGCATCAACGTGGCAAGCGAAAGCTGGCGCGACAAACATGGAAAGGTGTTGAATGATAGTGTTTGCGAGCTCCGGAATGCCTACAAGAAGTGGTGGCATCAACGCGACAAGAGGGCTAGTCCCTATGAAAAGTAGTGGCATCAATGCGGTAAGCGAGAGCGGCGAGAGTTAAAGATTCCACTACAATGTCAGAGTATCGCGCGTGATCTCGAGCGTCTTGAGCAAACATGGAAATGGGTTGGATGACGGGCCTTTAGAAGTCACTGCTACAAGTAGTAACATCAACCCTGGTAAGCGAGAGTATTGGCTGCGGTTAAAAGATATAACATCAGCAGTGAACGTCAACAGCTAACACAGAAGCCAAAGAATGAAGCCATTGTTTGGCATGTACGTGGTGAGGGCATTGGCTACAATTGGTGGTGAAGTTGAATAGTTAGCGCCACCACAAGATAGCTGCACGTAGATGGCTGCACGTACAAATTTTGAGAATGAATACTTGGCCTTTGGACGGGTGTGGTGCTAGCTAGTCTCAGGAAACGCCAGGAGTGAATTGATAGTCAACTGCTATCACAGAAGACAAAGGATGAAGCGTTGGAGATGCTGAATAGAGTTTTCATCGTGCTGCAGAACATGACGAAGACTCCATGATGGTGGTTACGCGTTGATGCATGAACATCCAAATGCGGAACGTGGTTGGGCGCATGTACTATGGTGTCCATTCGCTGTCTGCAGCGTTATTCCGCCCTTCCTGCCTCATTTCCGCCCATATTTATTGCCTTATCATTATAATTTAGCAGTATAACAGTATCCCAATGTCTCGAAAAGCCACACCATCCCTGGAATACTACAATAACATATGCTTACCACCACCCACCCCCGTCTACAGGGCGATCCCTGAACCTAATGAATGGTCTAAATATTTATCATTTCTATATGTAACTATAAGTTTCAAATTCTGAGACCAGCGAATGAGTATAACGTATGTATCCAAGAGGTGTAATATGCACCAATTTCTTACCTTTACCCACGCGTTCCAGAGCTACCTACACCTAAGGAAAGTAGATATACTAGATCTTATAAGTATATAGAAAATTTAAAGGCATCTACTTCGAGAATTTTGTGAGGATGAATGGTCTCATAGCCTTATACCTCTCCCGAGATATTTATTTTCTTGTGAAGAAATCAGGAGGATATCTGGAAGTATTTCATCGCAGAATTGTTCTAACATATACCTTTGTTGCGTTTACGGCGTTCAAATGCGTGTAACCATGCGGTGGGATGAGATCTGGAAAGGGGAATGCAGGATGACATGCAGGATCAAAGATTGCATTGCAACTGTACCAATAACCTGTATCTAGAGTATATAATAGCATAATTAGATACTGTGGGACCTACTTATGTCGACTTAGAGAGTCAAGATTGCCCCCAGAAAGATTGGCTAAAAGATAATGGAGGATATCGTTGGCATATCTAAAAACCATGAAATTACCCTCCTGTGCGGGCAAATTTAGACCTAAAAATATTGTAAATCGCAAGCAGATAGATAGGACTTGTGAACAGATGATGCAACAAAAATGGAGAGAATCGGGTGGCCACAGCATGAGCAATCAAATCTGAGAGCAAAAGTGGGGATCAGAGATACATAGGAATACTAAAACCGTAACAAGGTCTTTTGATGTACCTCTCCCCAACGCTGTTTTTGACCTCCGGAGAGACATACCTTTTCACTCTCTCCAATTTTTTGATATGTTACTATCCCTACTCATGCAAAGATAAGTATCTACTCAGATTATTCCTAACCTCAAAATTGCTTTCACAGAAAGATAACTTTGTAATTTTCGATGTTCCTGCATTTTCCTCCAATATCTTTTAGCTAATCCTTCTGGGGACAATCTTGACTCTCTAAGTCGACATAAGTAGGTCCCACAGTATCTAATTATGCTATTATATTCTCTAGATACAAGTTATTGGTACAGTTGCGATGCAATCTTTGATCCTGCATGTCATCCTGCATTCCCCTTTCCAGATCTCATCCCACCGCACGGTTACACGCATTTGAACGCCGTAAACGCAACAAAGGCATATGTTAGAACAATTCTGCGATGAAATACTTCCAGATATCCTCCTGATTTCTTCACAAGAAAATAAATGTCTTGGGAGAGGTATGAGGCTATGAGACCATTAACCCTCGCAAAATTCGCAAAGTAGATGCCCCTAAATCTTGTATATATGTATAAGATCTAGCATATCTAGTTTATTTAGGCGTAGGTAGCACTGGAACGGGTGGGTAAAGGTATGAACTTGTTGTTCGTCTGTCCTTTACGGATGTTGGTCCATTCTCGGCCCACGGTCGGCAGACATACCGCATTGGAACCAGCTCAGTTCGAAGTTCGAACTTGTTGTTCTGTTCATTAATCTAAACCCACGGTCCTCGGCGGACATGTTTGTTGAACACCAGTCAGGCTCAGTTGAGTTGCCGCTAGCATTTATTTTTTACAGATTCAAGCGGCCGGTTGAAATATAAGATTCAAGTTCAAGATCCTAGTAAGCATGATATATAAGCAAATGCGGATACGTGTATACATTTGCCAGGGGCGCTAATACTAGATTTCAAGAATGAAGGGGTGGTTGACGCTAAAAAAAAGGGAGCAACAGAAAGGGGATGGAATCAGAGAAAAAAGATGGTGGCGCTCAAAGGAAAAATTGAACCGACGAAAACTTGAAGGCCGCAATGTCCAAAAATGAAAAACACAGAAGGCTGTTGAAGCCGCGAAAAACACTGGTGAGGAAAAAAGGCTGTTGAAGCAGTGAAAACGGTAGCAAAAAAAGGAAGAAGTCCTAATCCATTTCGTCAAGTAACCTGAGGGCTTTGTCGTCAAGTTCAATGTCAGAAACCTCATATTCTTCAGAATCAGAGGCAAGGACAATGATAGCAGAGCCGCGCTGCTCAACTACCCCAGGTTTGACCTTAGCACTGCCCGCGGCAGTCGTAGGACGAATAGGAGCATCAAGCAACTTGAGGACGTCGTTGGTGAGCTCGATGTCGGAAACCAGATATTCCTCAGAGTCGGAGCCGTGAACGATAATAGGAGTATTGCGGCTTGCAATGGGCGTGGCGGCGGCGAGGCGGACAAGAGCAGCATATGTCCCCTCCTCATCTGAGTCATCGTCGACATATACACGAGAAGACTGGGCTCTGGGAATAAATGGTGAAAGGAGTGGAGCTTCGGTTGATAGAGAAGGAGCGAGCGCCTTCCGAGCTTGTACCTCAGAGCGAGTGAGCGGGTGCTTCTGGCGGTTAACAGTGTATTTTGGAAACTGTGACTCGCAGCTACTCAGCGGACGCTTTTGGCGGTTGACATCTTGTTCGGGGGTAGGAGAGTCTGGGAAGAAGAGGGGGGAATAGGGTGATTCGAATGCGCTCCTAACCTTTCCCGATGCCTTAGGAGTACTGGCGGGCAGATTTGGGCGCCTTTTCTTTTGTGCTGGGCCTTTGATTGGGGATTGGGCGGGTTGAACTGTGATGGAGCCGTCGACGAAGCATTCAGTGTAATGCGCCATGGCCAGCGCCCATGTCGAAAATATCGCAGACGAAGGGAATTCGCACTGGAGCCGTGCATCTGCAATTCCTCTTAAGAAAGGATTAGCAGGTGGAAAACGAGAAAATGAGGGTGAAAAACATACTTATTGGTAAAGATGCCGACTTCGGTTCCCGAGGTAACAACGTGAAAATGGGTTTCATGACCCGCGAGAACGGATTCAACGAGACTGGTAGGAATTGGCGGAGTGACGCCAGATACATTGGGATTGCCAAGACCATCTTGAGGGGTGTCCTCTGCTTCATCATCGCCGTCCCGGGGGGAATCATCATCGACATCGACCTTGCCATCCTGGGGAGTATCCTCGCTGCTGTGGTCACCATGTGGGGCATCTCTCTTCTTAGAGCGGCCGATTTCCTTAGGGACGATGCAATCCTCTGAAGAGTCTTCGTCGAAGGAAGCATCGGCGGAAGGCGGTTTTATGCGCCTGTGGCTTCTGCCTCTCTCACTTGGGCGAACTCGGGTCCTAGCTAGGAATATTTAGTGCATAAACTCGGAATTGTTAACCTTGACTTACCAACAGAGGAGCTAGGTTTCAAAGGGAAACTAGGCTCGTTCGCTTCCTCAAAGTCGTCTGGTCAAGTATATCAGTACTTATTGAAGCAAAAAAAGGAAAGGATTTACCGATCTCGACCCAACGATGAGAGTTCCGAAGTTGAATGCGGACTGGAGTCTTTTTGGACGGAGCCATTGCAGGGGAATGATGGGGGTGTGTTAGAGCGAGTTGGGGGCATTACAGTTTTAAACCAAAGGCATAGGTTGCCGGATCTGAATTTTTCTGGAAGAGGACGGGCTTTGTCAGTGTTATTGTGGAATAAACCAAACCTGCAGGCCCCATTTTCGATTTATGCAGTGTAGATCTCACCTGAATGAAGCCGAATGTGGCCTAGAGGCGAGCCGCTCGAAATCCATATGCGGCTTATATCAAACGGCGCTTTCGACCGTGTTGGATTTGTTTTTCTTGCGCTCGTCTGTGGTGAGTTTTTTGATGCCCTTGTTTCTCGTCGAGTTTTAAAGGGACTTACATGGGTATTTTAGCAGCTTTTACAGTTGCAAAATTCGTGATTGCTGTTCTTCCACTCATCTGTGGTAAGTTTTTTTCTAAATGTACTCGCTTATTGTCAAGTTTGAAAGGACTTACGCGACTATTTTAGCAGTCTTTTTACATTTTGGGAAATTCCGCGTTTTTACTGGGGTTGTTAACCTTACGCTCGCCTGTGGTAAGTTTTCTTCAATATATTTGTCTTTGCTCGAACTTTAAAGGGACTTACGCAAGTATTTAGCATTCGTTCATTTAGTTTAGGACGGTCGGGGTATTTCCCACCAAAGTTATATCTATCTTTCATTGTAAGTCCATATGGTTCGTACGAAGGATAAAAGAACTTACTGTACCACAGAGCGATGGTTAATCCAGGTTCATTTGGGCCTTCTCGGAAAGCGTTCCTCATCTCCCAGAAGCCTGTGTACAGTGCTGGGGTTGTGGGTGGGTACGCTGCAGATGCATTAGCCGTGATCCAGCGCAAGTATCATAAACGCTTCCCGATCGACTTACCACATGATGAGGAGCCAAGCGAGGAGTGGTCGGCAGCAGTTAACGACGAGGAACCATATCCAGAGCAAGCTGCACCAGATATTGAGACTCTGAGCGAAGAGGAATACGCCTGCGCAATGGAAGCGATAGAGAAGAGGCAGAAGTTAGTGGCATTTCGCCAGGCGGTGAGTAATTTGTCAGTGTTTGTCAGGAGCACCTCGTTTATCGTTTCACTCTCAGCAAATTAAACGATGGCTCGCATACCAATACACGAAGGACCAAGATATGGACCCTCGCGAGTCTGGCGCCCATAATCCTTACCGCACTCTGCTGCACAAGCTCACCGGTACTACCATCCAGAAACCCCGACAAAAGCCAGCCGTAAATGTATGGAGGAAGACCCAGCGAGGGGAAATCGATGTCGAAGCGAAGAAAATTACGGAAAGGGAGAATGCCCCTCGGTCGAAACATGCTGCGATTAGGGACAAGCTGGCACGCGATATGTTTGAGAGGCTTCCGGAGGAAGAGAAGATACAGTGGGCGGAACAGGCAAAGGAGGAGCATGCCACTGCAATGTCGAGGTGGAAGGAAGATACTGAAGGAAACCCTTCGACTGAGCCAGAAGACCGTCAAAAGTGCGATCCAACTCTTTTTCTGCCTTTTTTTGTTACTGACTCTCATGCAGATGCATCCAGGGACTCGTTCGATTTACGCAACCGATCCTGGACCTTATTTGCGATGCGACTGGTTGGAAGTGCTCACTGATCGCAGGTGGGCCAGAACCGGCGCACGGTGGGCGGCTGAACATTATCAGGTTTTTGAATTCTACATGTTCGATAGTATTTCCTACTAACAGTTCGTAGTGTTCACTCTGGCGTCACCAGTGGCGATGTCAAAATGAACTTTGGAAGGGCCGAACGCCTTCGTTACAAAAAGTACATGGTCCCAATGTACGGTAATTTTTTACAGAAGTGTTATTGTAAGTTTTTATTGTTTCTCATTTACGAAACCCACATTGATTCTATCTCCATAGTACCCGACGAATGCCGAGCTCGTGCTTTGGGCCCAGAGGAGGGGTTTGAAAGCCTAGAAACAATGGATTTCGAGACCGATGGGGCCAACTTCGATTCATACGACGTTTCGAAAACCACGCATGCAGAAACAGTGACCTCCTCGGCTGGAGGTTCTCAAAGGCCACACGTCGATTCCACGGCCGACGTGTCCGGGCCTGCCTCTCGCCGCAGTTCGCTACCCCCTTCACGTCCAGTGTCGCCGCCTCCTTCTCCGCCCATCCCGCTACCATCTCCCCGCGTTTCGCTAGCACCATCTCCCCGTGTTTCGCCAGCACCATTTCCCCATGTTTCGCCAGCACCATCTCCCCATGTTTCGCCAGCACCATCTCCCCGTGTTTCGCCAGCACCATCTCCTCGCGTTTCACCAGCACCATCTCACCGCGTTTCGCTGCCTCCGTCTCGCCCTGTCTTGCCCCTTCCATCAACCACGAACCAACCCTTACCGACGGGTAACAATGCAAACCAGCCACTGTTAACGACAAATTCGGACTCTCCTATCTCTTCTGCAAAAAGGCCTGGGGATTCTTTGGTGGATTTACCTTCAAAGAGACCTCGAAACTTGATAGAGAATGAATCCCCTCCGACACGTCGATCCACCCGCTTGTCTACCAGTACTCCTGTCCCAACTCGTCGCCCATCTCGAGCCCGCATGTCGGCAACCTCGCTTCCACCTCCAGTTATTCGAAAGGGTCGGGCACTCATTACACCGTCAGCTGCGGTCGTAGCGCCGATTTGGTTCTTAAACTCAATCGGCATGCTACAGAAAAACGAACCTCGTTTGGGAGATCGCTGGGCGGAACTTATACAGTTGTGGTCCGAATTTGAGAAGAAGGAGGGTTTCGAGGAGCGGAAGAAGCTTGGGACAAAAGGCCGCCCCCCATTCATTGCCGAATGGATTCGTTACGCACGTTCTCCCACTTGGTCTCCCTCAATCACGGATGTTCCTGCTCTTGAGCTCTCATTCCAGGCGTGGTGGAGAGGACTGCAACCAGACTGGAGATTGTCTGATGACGGATCAACGGTTCTGGACAAAATTGATGGTGATTGGGACCAGTTGAAACGACCTGGACTGAACGGGATCCATAGCGTCATCGCGTGCCTGTTCTACTGGGGTTGTGAGGTGCAGGGAAACATAAAGCACTGTGTGGGATGGGCTAGTGCTGTGGAGGACTGCATACTGGTCCTGGAGCAGGTTATTTAGATGTTTTCATGTTTCTATTGTTTTTTGTTGATATATACCCCGTCGGATAAGATAAAACAAGATCAGATAAGATAACGACTTACAAAGTCGTACGAATCCATCCCCGCCACTCCTGGGATATGAAAATGGGTGCGATGCATGCAGACACAATGTAGTTACCTATATACATGGTTTTTATGATGAGACA
>Ga0307509_10009757_pt1 | contig 11909 bp, 15 predicted proteins | sample 10_EM_MG_FD_202245 | JGI IMG/M metagenome (GOLD analysis project Ga0307509, IMG submission 202245) | Populus trichocarpa ectomycorrhiza microbial communities from riparian zone in the Pacific Northwest, United States - 10_EM | ecosystem: Host-associated > Plants > Roots > Unclassified | place... | reverse complement strand
TCCTCCTTCTCCCGGCTTTCGCTGCTGCACAGTACTACCCTCCACCCAGTCCGACAGATTCCGGGACAGCGACCGCCCCCGCCGCCTCCTCCGCCCCCGCTGCAGTCCCCTCTGCCCCTGCTAATACGCAGGGGCATATAAATGTGAGGAAATCAAACGCGTAGGGGTTTTCATTCATCAACTAACCTCGGTTCAATAGGTTAATGTTGGTTTCGGAGGGAAAGTCTTCAGTCCAGCGAACTTTACCGCTCCTGTGGGCACCCTCGTCACGTTCTACTACGCTGGGTAGGTGATATCTCGCAATGGTCATGGCCTTCGAGTTCTGAGGTTGTTTTGGAAGCACAATTCCGCATTCAGTGACTCAGTCATCCTTCGCACAACCGTGCACATATTTGGCGGCCAATGCTTCAGCCAGCACCCCAGGTGGTTTCGATTCGGGCCTAGTGTCCACAGGATCTACGTTCACGATCAACGTCACTGACACAAGTCGTAAGTTGAAAGAGCACGGTCAATAAAGTCATTAACTTACCAACATGAAATTTCTTTAGCCATTTGGTTCCACTGCAAGACGGTGAGCACAGCCAAGATCATATAATTACGACGACTTACTGTAATATACGTGCAGCCCACTCACTGTGCCTCTGGTATGGTTGGAAGTATCAATGCCCCTGCTAGTGGCAACACGTACGATGCTTTCCTTGCTGCTGCTAAGGCCTTTTCTGGACCTCCGGTAAGGATTCTGCCCGCAGAAATGGCTCAGGTCCATTGTTAACGATCCATCATTAATTAGGAAACCGACAACGGTCCAGTCACCGGAGGAGTACATGGAATTGCCACTGCTCCCCCAGCCAGCGATACTGGTACATCTGGCAGTGGATCCAGCGCAACCAAAATCGTCGGAAGCGCCGGCCTAGTCTTGTTATCCGCACTCTTTTCCATTATCATAGCATGATTTTTGAATCTACTGGAGGGCTAATCAATCAGGGTTGGTGGTCCTGAATTTTTTAGAAGTAGTATACTCTCCGTTTGGAATCTATTGAACTGTCAAATTTGATGTTGAGAAAGAGTTATTAGTTGGAAGGCTGCGAGACTTACATAATGCAATTTGTGGCTGTGCTGCTTTTCAAACCGGGCTTACAACGGTCAACTTATCGAGAGCGTGTACTTCTGTCATTCAACATCTCGTACGCCCTAGCTGTCGCACGCTTGGATGTTCTCCAAGATCCCTCAGAAATTTACTCCTCCCTTCGGGTTATTAGGCGATGAGGCAAAACTGGCTTTCCCTAGCCAGACTAATGGAATTGCCAAACTCTTTACCGTCCGCGTATGTAAGGAGTCCACGATCTGAATATGTCTCTAATTATCCTTTTCGCAGAATATACCAACAGCGGATACATACTGGGAGCAGGTACGTTTGGCCATGAAGTTGGAGCCAAGACCAAGTTGACGCCGATAACACCCTTTAGTACTTTATCTTGTTTGACTCAGCGTCTGAAGTGTTTTCTCTCATAACTCCACATCATGGTAAGATTTCCGTATAATCACGCAACGAATTCTTATATGGCTTATTCAGTTCGGCGTGCCTTTACTGAAGCACCGGAGAACATTGCCACACTTATCCAAGTCGTCACCGCTCGTCTTTTCAATTCCATCTCGGACCACACATTTCCCGCCTCTACGAATGGTTCAATGGCCGCATATGCTTCCTCCTTCATTAAATCTGCATCTGTGTCTCAAGAGAAGAACGCAACTAAAGAAGTGCTCAACTGCATGCGCGTGCTTCAACGCGTCCTCCCTGTTGTATTCGAAGTGCAAGGCGAATCAAACACATTTGAAATGGAGGTGCTGTGGAGGAAGGAGGAAGTTATCGAAGAAGAGGAGGCTCGAGACCGGCCACAATTTATTATCGAAGACGATGAGGAAAGTGACCACGAAGCAGCGGAAGCCCCTCAAAGCACGAAACCCAAAACAAAATTGTTGCCCTCTCTTGGGGAAAGGCTATTTAATGCCCTGACGGATTTGTTGTTCTGTTGTGGGTTCACACTCCCAAAAGACATACAAGTTGACCACCACAAAATCAACTACGTTATCTGGTGGGTTTCAAAGGATGAATTGTCCTCTTCTCATATTAATTTAACAGTGTGATTTAGGGAAAAGGGTATCGGGTCGGCAAATTCCCTTGGGAATAGCACGATATTTGATAGCAACAAAACTGAAGTGCTGCGTTTGCTTCTCGTCCTGCTGTCCCGGCAGATCTACATCCCAGCTGCCTCCCTGTTCACGAACCCATCGTTCTATTCGTTACATATCGTTCAAAAGATGCCAAGACGTGATGTCCTTACTATCCTCTGTTCGCTGCTAAATACAGCCATGAATTCTAGCACAACAGACACGATCACTATTGGAACGATTGCTGGCAAACTTCCGTATAACCACCTTGTCTTTAAAGGAGAAGATCCTCGGACGACTCTTATTACGACTTGTTTGCAGGTTTTGTGCGTATTGCTCGACTTTCAGAGCGGTTCTGCTAGGGATCAGTCCCTCGATGGCCAGGTTACCTCTCCAACCGCCAAAACGAATACATTTAGGTATTTCATCATGAAATTGGTGAGTCCCGATGTGTATTATTCCTCGACAAATGGGCTTATGTTGCATTCGAAAGCATCGCACACAAGATTTTGAATATGTGTTTGAGGGTATCATCAGTATCATGGAGCAGCAGATAGCCACCTTCAAAAATATTTTGCCAGGTGCGAGGAAATCACTACCCTATATCACCGAAAGTAGTGAGTGGAAATCCATGAACTCGAAGAACCGTGCTAATCTTTGACTCTAAGTCATTTTATTCTGGAAGCTAATCGAACTCAATAAAGTATGTCAATCCTCTTTTTGATATCTAACCCTTCATTAATCGCTTATATCCAGAAATTTTGCACATTTGTGCTCGAGTCTGAAAAGTCTATGGATTTCATCGCGTACCTGTTATTTTATTGTGTAGAAATCAAGGATAAACCTCGTAGGTGATTCATAACGATCTTGTACTACTGTTCTCAACCTTTTATAGAGCAACACGGAGTCTGTCGCGCTGTATCTTACATAGTGCAGGCTCTGTCAGCGGAGCCTGCATTTGGGCTTCGATTGAGCAACCCAGTCAAAGTGCAACTACCGACAAAGTGGGGCCCAGTCGATACGGCTGCCGACTTTATAATTCATGTACGTATATTGCCCTACAACTGGATCTTTTCAGCGACCTTTGCCCCAATTAGGCTGTTTATGCAATCGTCGCCACAACGGCTGGAAGTCTGACATCCCTCTATCCTGCTTTAATTATCGCACTATCAAACGCCGCTCCCTATTTCAAGCACGTCGGAGTGTCTGCTTCTGCGCGTCTTTTACAACTTTTAACCTCTTTCTCCAATCCGTTATTCCTATTATCGGACGAAGGTCATCCTCGGTTACTCTTTTTCATGTATGCATGTTCCTTATGATATGTTCAAAGCTAACCCAAACATTAGGCTGGAGGTTTTCAGCTCTGTGATCTATCATCACCTAGGAGAGAACCCTAATATCGCGTACGGTGTCCTCCAGTCCCGCAAGACTTTCGAGGACTTGGGAACTTTCACACTTGCACGAGGTCTTCGAGAGGTGAAGAGGGTCCAACTTGCCAAAGAAGCCAAGAAGCTTTCCAATCCGAAAGGCAAAACACCTGTTGTTGACGAGGTTGAAATGGTGGATGCTGGAGCTGAGAAGGCGCAGCTCTTGGGGAGTGAAGGAGCAGGGAATCGCGGTTCTCAAGAACGAGAGCAAGATTCAGGAGATAGTCCCCGTGATTCTCAAGCGGACGAAACTGTGACCCGCTCGTTCATTTCTCCAACGTCAGAAACCATTTACCCTTCACCGGATTCCCCAATATCCGAAAAGGCTCGAGGAAAGATGAGGGAGAGGCCCTCTTTGTCTCCCGAAACTCTCAATGCGTTGGACCGAGTGCCATTAACTATTGGCAGAAATGGTTTCGTCCCTACACAAGAATGGGTATGTGGCTTGCACCCTTACTATTTTACTATGGCTTATGCTGACATACCCTCAGGTAACTTCGTGGCAGCAAGGGTACACTTCCTCTCACAAGTGCTCCATTCCCGTGTCATGTCTGAAATGCTGTTTTTTTAGACTTCCTCTAGATACCGTGATGATATTTATCTCGGCCGTCATCCAAAGAGTCGAGGATATGCAGAAACACAGCGCAGTCCCTTCCACCGAAGTGATAAAATTCTTGTCTAGTGTCAGCCTGGATGGTGTCATTCCTTCCAACGCTCCTATATCCGCACGGAGATTCATGGTATGTTGGATTTATTTTCAAGACAGAGCCCCAAATTTCACCCAGGCATTATCCAGTGGTCTGATGCGTCTCTTGTGTGGTTGACATCGTTAATTTGGGGAGAAATTTACGTCCGTGGCATGACACCGCTTGGAATCTGGAATGCAACAAATGTCCGTCTATTCTTCGTGAAGCATACCCAGACCCACCAGCGTCAGATAACCGAAACAGTCACAAATGTTGTTGGAGGGTTTTTACGGAGGACAACCGATACAGCACAGGGACGACAGCGTTCAACTTAGTATTCCGTAGACGAGCATGCCAGATTGTGTTATATTTGGATCACACCCATTATGTCACGTTGCGTACTTACAGCCTGGTATTATCCATGACTTGTTCTCAATGAACCTCGATGTTCCTTTCAACCACCATGGATTGAAAGACTCCGAGTTAGCCTTGCTTAGGAAAGGTATTGGAGCCAGGTTTTCTCAAGCTTTTTCTCACCATATCTGAAGGGAATTTTCAAACTGTCGAGGATCTATTGTTACTATCGACACAGGACATTGCGAAACGATGTAAAAGTTCACCTCTGGAAATCAAGAGAATAATGGATGTCGTACTCCAGGCTACCCCTTGGCCAGCACTTAACCGGCTTGACAGTTTGGATGGATCAGAAGATGAAAAGTTTACGACTGGGGATTTTGTTCTCGACAAGGCCCTCGGAGGAGGTATCAGAACTGGGATGGTGTGGGAGGTTGTAGGCGAAAGGTACGCGTCAGTATGCAGTGGACTTTATGGTTGAGTGATAACCAGTATTTGTTACCAGCTCTGCTGGAAAAACGCAACTTGCTCTTCAACTTTCGCTGTTTGTACAAGCTCCTCGAGAGTTAGGGGGATTATCTGCATGTGCTTGTTACTTGACGACCTCCTCGAAATTGCCTACGAATCGGCTGGTTCAAATTTCAGAGCTCAATGAAACCTTGTCCTCTGCCGACTGTGGACTCGAACATGTGCATACCCTTGCCATTCCAACTGCGGCCATGTTACAGCACGTCCTAACAACGACTTTTCCTTCGTTCGCCGCATCTAATCCAGGGGGAAGGAAAGTCAAGCTTCTCATAATCGATGCACTGGGAGAACTCTTCCACTCTGACAACAAAACGACTACATCTACTTTGATTGAGCGTTCCAAGGACATTCTCAGAATTTCTGCGAGTCTCCATGAGCTCGCAAGCAAGCACAAAATGGCTATTGTAGTCCTCAACGAAGTCGTGGATACATTCGATCATCCTGGCCGCCATCGTTGGGATGGAAAGGACCTGTTGTACCAGTATCAGTCACAATGGTTTAATACGGCGGAATTTTTTGGCGAAGGCAAGAAACAAGCTAGTCTTGGTCTTGTCTGGGCAAATCAGGTCAACACAAGGATTATACTCAGCCGCACTGGAAAGAGAAGATATCTCACCGGGGAGGATTTACCGAAGCGCCTCCGGCTAACTAGCGGAATTTCTGATAACTGGCAGCTATCCAACCGACAGGTTGATCAAGGCAGTCCACAACCCACCTTGATTCGACGTCTCAGCGTAATCTTCAGCAACGTAACCTCACCCGTCTCTCTGGAATATATCGTGACCGAGAAGGGCATATGCATGTTAGGAGAGGAGGATCAAGTACTGTGGATCGCAGACAGAGTAGACAACGAGCAGACGATGGAGGTCGAAAAAACTTTTGTGATCGAACATCCCCGGCCGGAAGTAGCACTAGATACCAACGTTCCCGCCGCATCAGAAGGTACGACAACCTCTAACAAACAACTTCATTTAGCACTGGAAGCAGACGAATTTGAGAATTCTCTTTGGTCAACAACCGAGTCGTATGAAAACCTGGATTGGGATGCACTGGAGGCAAGCCTCACCCAAGAAACCAACTGAATCAATAATGCATGATATTATTCTTGTATCCTTCTCTGCTACATCAATTTTTATTTATTTAAGAGTTGGTACGGTGATTTTATTCGTTGCATCGATATTTCAAATTTATTACAAGGCTTTGGTCGGGAATAGCTGGCGGAAAGGGCTAGGGGAGATCGATTGTGGTTCACTTATTTTTAGGTTCTTGTACAGGTTTGTCGCCAATATCGCACCCTTTCCAATATGGTGTTGGTGGTGGGGAATTCGGAGGTGGTTCTGGAGGGTTTTGTGTAGCAAACGGGTACTAGACACTTTGAGCGGTCGAAGTTGTAATTCGATTTTTCAATGGTACCTTGTGTTTTGCATCTTCATAACAACTGACAAGCGCTGCAGTAAGGCCAATGACAGCTTCGGAAGGTAAAGTGTCAATATCTAAAAATCAAGAGGCAAAGGATCTTTCACTCACCAAGTAAAAACGAAAAAGTGACGAGAATAACGACACTTTCGACTACCCCCTGGTCCCCCAGAGCGGCAAAATCCGAGTAGAGGCTTCCTGTAAGTGTTGAATGCATCCGGGAAAGTAATAAAACCAACAAAGCTATGTCCCATTTACACCTTTTAAAACAAATCAAGCACGAGAGCTGAAGACAGGGCTTACCAAAGCTGAACGCTGTCAATGCTGCAAAGGCAGAAATATTTCGGGCTTTATCTAATCTTCCATCCAAGTAAAGAATTTTGTGCAAATAGAAGGCAGCCACAGAAAACACTGCTGCCAAGTTGAGAACAATGGCACAAATTTCAAACACTGTGGCAAAGGGCTATTCAGAATTTCTTGTTCCATGATTTGGGGGCTTCACCAACCTCCAGCAGAGCCGAATCCAAGTGCGAGGGTAGACATTGCAAACAGAGTAAGTTGAATGAGGAAGATGATTGCTGAGGAGATGGTGAAAAAGGATTTTAGGAAGCCAAGGGATTCACTTGCTCATGACTGTTCCACGGAGCATGGACCACTGTAGAGCTCCAGACGTCGTGGGATACATGCTTATTCAAAGAAAGCGGGGCTGAATGGGATCTAGAAAGTTAGGAAGTGATATGAGAGAAGTTGTCCCAGCTCTCTTTATACTGGCCCGAAACGAGGTTGCCACTGGCCTAGCACCAGATCTGGAGAAACCCTCCAACAGAAATAGGCTATCACAAAATCGATTCGCTTTGGTTGAATGCCACTGGCCAGGTCTGGAGAAACTCTCCAACAGGAATAGGCCATCATGATCAAGATTCAAAAGCACAAATCGTTGATCTCGTGATGCTTGGGCCTGGGCCCCTGTAAAGTGTTAGAAAGGAATTCGCAGTGGGTGAGGAAACCTCTGAGATGAGGAACGTCCGGCGATAAATTTCGGTTAGAACAAGGTGAGCCACCACGCACTTGATGGAAGAAAGAAAGGAATCTCGGGCCAATACAACTCATGAAATATATTGAATTTAAGAAAGAATACTATACAATTGGAAATGAAAGAGGAGCAGTTTAGGAAGGGTATGCAGCAAATGAGATAAGGGTGGCATATGAGGTGGCTTCAGATAATATCGACGCACGAAGCTCAGCCCCTTGTATCTCTATATGGACCATCGAAGCCAAAAATGCCAGAGAGATGGACGACAAATTGAATGTATTCATGCGTCCAGTGGCACTTCCAGCCAGCCTTGCTGTCCGAACGTGTTCTCGCCTGAGTAGCTCACGTAGAGGAAGTTGTCTTCGTCCCTAAGGAGATGACATCAGGAATGGATCAGACGAAACGAGATTCAGTGGCAGGACGTACTTGTGTTCCTCATAGATGGCACTCATAAGCGCTGCCGTTGGTGGAAGGACCTCGTCCACGAAGATGAAGATCGCCTTCTCGGGCGCAAGCTTGATCCGTTTCCGGATAACATAGACGAATTGACCGACAGTTAGATCCTAGAGAGGAATGTGGAGTGAGGCAGGCTCTCAAGGTGCGATAGCAGTCAATTGGACGTACAGACGGAACTAGGTACTTCTTCTTGTCGATTGTCGGGATGTCCGTACGATCGGCCTTCTCGCAGATAACCTATCGATGTCCAACATCCAGAAATCGTTAGTTGGTGTTGGGCTCCAGTGGAGACACGACTGACAGGAATACGATCGGGGTACTTCTGCCTAATGCGCTCAGCCTCGGCCTTGCGCTTCTCTAGGCGGAGGTGTTAAATACGAAACTTGAAAACTTGGAAGAGTACTTACCGAAAGGGTGCTCGTCTTTGAACTTGGATCTCATATTGCAAGTAGGGATGGGTTGTTGTGGTGATAGTAAAAGAGAGGTGGACAGGCGAGACAACACGCGCAGCTCTGACTCGATCAACAACCATCAACAATCACATTATGTAAATCTCTGGTAAGTACTACAGTTAAGTGCATAAGTATAATGGTGGCATAAAACCCAAAGAGTATGGTTCTGGATAACATAAATTAGATGGACGACTCTGGGTACATTCTTTATTTGGCTGCTTGTGACCCCATGGAGGCGGCCATCCCCAAAGCCATTGCGTTGCCCATTTGGGAACCAGCGCTTTCTGAAGGAACAAAGACAGTCTTGGGTCCATAAGCTTGGATCTTCGAAACTTCGATGCGACGAAGTTCCATTTCCCGCGCAAAGTGATCGATAACTTCAGCGTCAGCCTTGGCCTTAATACGTACAGCACCAGCTTCGGCCTCAGCCGCTAAACGGGTCGCTTCAGCTTGCGCCTCTGCCTCAATGCGCAATTTCTGAGCCTGCGCTTTTGCGGCAGCAATGACTCGGTATGCATCAGCATCAGCCTGAGTATTTGCGGCTTGCGCCTTGATTCTGGTAACCGAGAGAGCGCCCTCTTCCTGCTTGACTTTGTTGCTGTTCTCCCTGTCCACATTCTGAGGGGAAATGCATGAAAATTCTTGCTCAGAGGGGGAAGAATAACACTTACAGCAGCTTCTACTTGAGCTTGCAATGCACGAGCTTCATGGCAGATATCAGGAAACCGATCAGGGACGTGAACGGACCACACTCACTTGTTAGTTTGTCCATCGTTGCAGCGATTTCACCCTTGAATTGACGGTCAATAACAGCTATTAATCCGATCAGAAGGAAATTCTGGAAATGAGCCGGGAGGTATACCAAGGTCTTTGAGAACGATGCCATATTCCAAAGCAGCTTCATGCATTTCGTCCATGGCACGTGTCCGCAGTGCGTCTAAGAAAGCAGAAGATGGGTCGGTACCGTCGTCCATGTTATCCGGGCCTAGAGAGCGTTGCTTGACCATGGATGAATAATCAAGATGGGCAACGATTTGGGTCAGAATTGATTGGGTTTTGTCCCGAAGGGCATCGTAAGGGGTGTTGTATCCGTGGGTGGTAAGTTTCAGAGGTTCGGTGAGCTGCCACTTGAGATAGATTGTCAAGCTGACGGGCACTTGATCGCGAGTGAAGCTAGGAAAGGCTGGCATCAAAATAAAGTACTAGGATACAACGTCCGTTCACAAACATGTCTTTGGTGGGCATCTCCAGTTGGTTCTCGCCCAAAGTATACAAGCCACGGAGGGTGACACTGGGGTTCGTGATGACAGACTGACCGGCGCCCAAAAGTTCGAGATCATCCCCACGCTGTAGAATAGCGCAATTGCTCGCTGGAATGTTCAAGCTAAAAGGCAAAGAAATCAGTCATACAACTATCTGAAAGGGGAGATGACATCTACAATGTAGCAACGACATATTCCTTTTGTTGCTGCGCGCCAACCCGGCTGTTCATCTTGACTTCGTGTGTGGAGCCCAAAACCACACCCGTCAACTTGTCTTTCACAACAGTTGGCAGATGGGTTTGGTCCACGATGGAAAGAACGTCGTATGTTCCTTCAATTGCATATGCAACGAACCCAGCGTTCTTAATCACAAAAATATGATTCTGAGGATCGGACACCACGGCTGCTTGATTCTGTGACACTTGGACGACTGTCAAACCTTGAAAATCAATGACTGTATCCGACACTATCATGAGGCATTAAAACACGTTCTTAGCAATTTAGTTCAAAGACGATTTGAAAGTGAAACACCCACATCCTTTGGTTCCACACCAGGAACGTGCCCACCAATTTCGAAGCGGGAAGCCAGGGTAACGACCTGGTTTTGTGAGGACTTTGGGAGAACCGCTGATAAATGAGAGTATATAAACAAACGTTGGCTGTAGCTTAACATAGGGATTAGACGTACCCATGGTTGATGAGGCCAAGTTGACCGGGAACGACCTCCACACCCGTCCAATCCGTGGGGGTCTTCTTCGACAAAAGTGGCGTTATGCCAGCCTAGAGAAAACGGATATAAGGTTCGATGGAAGATTCAAAGTGCACAAGCCAAGCAAACCTCGATAAGTTGTTTGTTGAGTTTATTCAGAGCTGCTATCACACCGTCCTTGTTAATTGGAATAAAGAAGGGTCTTTCTTCCAGACTGTAATCGGTAGAAGTGAATTCATTGTGCATCCGACCTTTGCTAATCACGCCAGTACGTGAAGTCGAGGGTTTGTGGGGAGAAGGCTCTTTGTTGAAAATTTCGTCCTGGTGCTTGTAAGAAGGGTCGCCAACCACAGTACTGTTGTCGCCGAAGTTGGAGGCCATCAGAATCAAATAATGTTGAAGGGGGGAATGCAGTGAGTGGGGTTGGCATGCAGTTTAAATAGTGACATGCACAGCCTGCTATACCATCTGAAATAGGCTTGAATAGGAAAGGCTGGTCAAAGCGGGTTGTCATATGTAGAAAGGCCACCAAATGCAGTGTAATTACTGGGCCCTGGAGGACTGCGGTTGAGGATTGTTGTAGTTGGATTGTTGTCAAGGCCGAATACGCTTGGTGAGAATTCCGGTAAATTATTGGCGAGAGCCACTCCGAGCGACTACAATCCACTTGAGAAATTTACGCTACTGGCCATTTTGACCTTCTCTCGGGGAAATGAATACCCTATTGTAGCTGATTAATATTCAATCTCCATTCATACATTTGATATTTCTGAGGCAGTGTAGGTGTGCCAATTTCTCTCCGCCATGTACGGCGGCCAGGGCCTTTCCACCACATATATCGTCAGAATGATGAACCATTGCTCAATGCCTTTTGACTGGATTGAGTACTCTCTCAGCCATATATTTCATATCGCGATCACTTGAGAAATTCGCGCTATCATCCTTTTCTCTCAGAAAATGCAAACTAACTACTTGTGCCACCTGTGGACCATTCCATGCATTTGATATTCCAAGAGCAGTCTCGTATGAATCCGTTTCTAGAGTACGGATAATGTTGGTACACTAGGTGACCGAGCCCAACCACTAAGCAGGATGATCGGCCAAAGAGTGCAACAGTAAATCTGAGGCAAAGAAGATGGCAGACCAGCGGCGAAAAGAGCTGGTCCGCCATGTGGTTCGAGAAATGCCTAAAAGTTGTTAAAAGATGAGATATCGAGTGCTGAAGGACATTTTAAACATGGTATTTAGGGTTGGCATTTTGTGTGCTTATGTCAGTCTGAAATTTCGCAGTGTGAGAGTATGTCCTCCTCTAAAGTAGGGGACATCCATATCCAACCTACGTCACGTGCCGTTACATTTCCGTGACATCTCATCCAAAACGGGAACGAAACCATTTGCGAGATGAATTATAAAGGTT
>Ga0307509_10009756_pt1 | contig 11910 bp, 16 predicted proteins | sample 10_EM_MG_FD_202245 | JGI IMG/M metagenome (GOLD analysis project Ga0307509, IMG submission 202245) | Populus trichocarpa ectomycorrhiza microbial communities from riparian zone in the Pacific Northwest, United States - 10_EM | ecosystem: Host-associated > Plants > Roots > Unclassified | place... | reverse complement strand
AATGCCAATTCCGCCAGGGTTTTTCCGACATGTTGGGGACTCAACGGGACATCTGATCTTGGAACCCTGAGGCCGATTCACTGCGACGGTTCAAACGTTCACTGGTGCTGAGAACTGCAGGAGAGCCTCGTGTCCCATGCCGGCTGAATAAGGTTGCCGTCGTGGGTTCTGGGTGCAGCTTTGTGGAACAAGTATGTGCTGGCGATTGATTCAAATACAGGCCCCGTCCCTGGGCCTGGGACGTCGGCCTCTTCCCCTCCTCTCCTCACCACCATGTTGAACGACGGCGAGAATAATGGCAGCGGTGAGTACCTCTTTATTGGACACAGATCTGGGGGATTTAAGACGGGACAGTGCCATCGCGTACTAGTGGCCACTCATCCGTCAAGGGCAACGCAGAGGAGACCATCACCGAACCTCGGACCGCGAATGATATGTTCCCTGGGGTTGACGAAAACAAAGTCATGAGGAAGATAGATATCCGCGTGGTGCCTGTTCTGTGTCTGCTGTATATTTTTGCATTCTTAGATCGGTGAGTGAACTCGATATCTTGGGGCACTTGGCTTGACATGAATCAGGGTGAACATCGCGAACGCGGCCGTTTTCGGTGTGAAAAACGAGCTGGGTCTAGTGGGGAACGAGTACACCATTGCTCTGGTCATTTTGTTCGTGCGATCGCTCGGGTGCCCCTTCCTGTGGACTCACCTTTCCGCGAAGCTTCGTCCCATACATCGTCTTCGAGATCCCGGGAAACTTATTGCTCAAAAAGTTCAGACCGCGTGTTTGGTGTAGGTCACGACTCATCGTGGGGCGGATCAGGTTTTCACCCTCACTGGATCTACATAGTATCTGGTTGCATGTTCCTGTTTGGCGTTGTCACGATCGCGCAAGGCACCGTGAAGGGTTACTCAGGGCTCCTGGCAACACGCTTCCTACTGGGGCTGTTTGAAAGCAGCGTCTTTCCAGGTTGTATCTATCTCATCTCAATGTAAGCCCTCGCCTAGCAATGGTCGGGGACCCGACTGAGATCCTCAACAGGTGGTACAAGCGAGACGAGGCGCAAAAGCGCTCCACGTTCTTCTTTTCATCAACCAGTCTCGCCGGTGCATTTGGAGGATTGTTCGCTACCGCTATTGGGAAGATGGGTGGGGTTGCTGGCTACAGCAGCTGGAGGTGGATCTTCATTATCGGTGGGTTTATTTTCTTAGCTTGTCACCTGCTCTCGCGTATGACTAACCACTGGCACAGAGGGTCTCGCCACTGCTGTGACGTCGGTTTTCCTATACTTTGTCATTTCTGATTTCCCCGAGGAAGTAACATGGCTGGCTCAGGAAGAGAAGGCCTTCGTCAAGCGGAGGCTTCTCGATGACGTGGGCGATTCCGGCCACCACGTCAAGTACGGCATCCGAGATGTGCTGGGTGTTTTCAAAGATCGTGAGTATTCCGCTCGAGTGATAACCCATACCGCGCTCACCTCCCCTGCGCAGCCAAAATCATTGTTGGTGGGTTCATGGAATTAGGGCTGGTTGTTCCCGGCTGTGAGCGCGGAGATATCCTTCCTCAAGGTTAGCATTTCTGACTCCACGTCTTGTCTAGATGGCTATGCGTACTTCGCCCCCACCATTATCCGGTCACTGGGTCACAGCCCGATTAAAACCCAACTATATTCTGTCCCTCCCTGGGTCGTCTCATTCGGGACGAGCATGATCATCGCCGTGTTTTCTGATTGGTTCAGGAAGCGATATGTATTCATCGTTATTGCGTTGGCTATGACCCTCATTGGCCACGCTATCCTCATTTCAATTCACAACAATGTGGACGCGATGTACGCAGCGTTGTTCCTGACCGTGGCTGGGACTTTCTCTGCCATGCCTGTGGTTGTCTGTTGGTTCGGTACCAACGGTAAGTCATTGTTCCGAGAGTTGCTTGCGACAATGCTTGACTAAAATTGATGGGATATGCACACAGTGAGCGGGCATCTGAGACGGAGCGTTAGCACAGCATGGCAAGTCGGCTTCGCAAACAGTGCGTCGAACTCTACTCCGGTTGTACAGGCTCACTCAATCCTCGTGTGCATAGTCGGGGGTTTCATTGCCCCATTCGCGTTCCCCGCCAGCGATGCACCAAAGTACCACACCGGGTACTCCGTGTGTCTTGCCTTCCTCTGCATGTCAGTTCTCGCCAATACTATCTACTGCATTATGTGCGCGATGGAGAACAAGAAAAGGGCCAAGGAGTCGAGTGAATATGTGGTAGGGACTGATGACGCGAAGGGAGCTTTGGGAGACCTTCACCCAGATTATCGGTACATGTTGTAGTCACGATCGTCCCGGACTCTCCGGCAACATTCGGAAGTAGATAGAAATATATAAGCGTGTACATTATCACTGTTTTATCGGCAAATGATTTGGGAGTGATATCCCTGACCAGCCAAGCCCCAGCCTCAAGCGGTGGTGATTCGACCTTGGGCCCGGCGGTTGTGCATCACCGCGATCGGTTGATAAGTGGCGCCTGATCACGTGTCGTGTTGTTCAAACTTCGTCGGACGCGACGGTGACGCGACTGGTCAAACGTCCAACACCGACAACTCTACCGCGATGGCTGGACTTCTGCTCGAGACTCCCTCTCGCCTACTGAGGCGCATAGATGCTCTCGACGATGACGATATGCCTTCGCTACCCCCCGTACCTGACTTTGAAGACGATTCCAACATCCTCTCTTCGTCCCAGATCTCACACTCGGCTAGCCCCAGGGAAGTGTCTCATAAAAGTGGAAGCTCAGATGTTCTCCACGCAAGCGACGAATCTCTACCCTACCAATCGACACCCACCCTCTCCCATTTACAGAGAACGGTTTCCACGGTCCGGCCACCTCCAAGCGCCAAGAGTTCTGCCCGTTTCGCCCAGTCTCTGGCTTCCTCACGGTCACGGTCAACAAGATCCACAGTTTCACAATCGCGGAGCAGGAGCGGAGGGCAGCTCAGGGACAATACGTTTGATGTCAGCGAGATCAAACCAGTCCCACCGGATGTCAGCACAGATAGTGATGATGACTTTGCCGGTGCGATGAGCATGGAACTCGTGAACAGCAAAGCTAGCATTCCTATCAATTACCAACCCCAGGCTCCCTCGCTGGACGAAGAAGAGCTCGACCTGACTGAGGCCATGGAAGACATTGTTCGGAGCGACTCTTCATTCCAACCTGAAGATCATAGTATGGACGCCCCTCCGAAGAAAGGAGGGAAGTATTACGATTACGAGGTCAGCCTAAAGTCAGAGGCCAAGGTGAGCCCCCGCCTGGTAATTTTTCTCGATGGACTGGAGTAAGAACATTTACGGTAGACACCGGCCCCAAAGACACCCCGTCACGATCTCGACAGCTCTGCGTACCGGAGACCGCTCGAAAGGACTCGCACACCCTCATTAACCCGCACAACTACATCACTTGCATCCTCCCTCTCGTCAGATAATGAGGCCCCGCCACGGGCTAGTGCATCCAATTATGTCGAACGTCCCGGAACCGCCTCGCCTACATCAGCCAACACTCTGCCACTTCCCCGTAGCTTTGTGGTTTCTCCAAATTCCACTCCTCGACCAGCGTCCGCTCCTCCAGTGTCGTACGCCCTTGACCAATCTACTCATTCCGATTATTTGCACTCCAGTGACGCATTACCCCCCTCGGACATCAGCGATACGGATAGTAACTACCGGCATGAAGTCAGCACCATTCAGGAGGTTCAGGAGGAAGATCTCGTTTCCGAGGAAGAGAGGCGATCTTACACCTCTGAATCGCAGAAGACTGTGTCAGACGCTGACCCCCATCAACTTACCTACGGCTCTGAAGCGACGCCCAGACAGACCTATGGAGGTAACAAGACGGCCACTGTCCCAGAGTCGTCCCCCGCTCCATCTGGTATCTTCACTCCCACTCCGGCTTTCCAACCTCGTCCGAAAACCAGGTTCCAAGTTCCCATTCCAACCTTCACCTCGCAACAACCCGCGACCACAACACCCCCAGACCGTGAGGTCACCGACGATGAGGACGAGGGCACAATCAACGGCCATATACCTCCCCGAGAGGGTCCTGACCCAACCACTCCATACTCACACAAACGGTCATTCCTTATGGATGTCATCAACTCTACCGCTCGTCCCCGCATGAAGTTCCCCACCCCCCATCCCCACCGTGGGAGGGTTCCAGAGACACCAATGTATGAAAGTGGCCAATCCTCCTCCTCCTCCTCCTCTGCGGCTACCCCCGCTCCCGTCCCACCTGCCCCCCGACTCACGAATATCTTCGCTGGGGCCACACCTCGCCCCAGGGCCACTATCAATTCCAGAGCCCGACTATCACACCCCTTAGCCCAGGCATGGACGGCCACCACCGACACCGAATCCGACGGCGGACATGAATCCCAGTCTGATTCACCCGGGTACGACCCCCTCCAGGACCGTGCTTCCTTTGTTTCCACTGCCTCTTCCCACGATCTGACCGTTCACGCAAGAGCGAACACGTCTTTCGACCCATCGATGGGTCTCACCGCTCAAGGTGCAGGTGTCGGAAGGTTCAATGCAAAGAAGCTGAACTCGTACCTATATGGACTGAACAAGCGGTTGGAGGATGAGAACAGGGCCCTCGTAGAGCGTATTGCTGAGCTCGAAGCTGGGGGAACGTCGAAGGGTAACAGTACCTCACCTGCAACTTCTTCGGCATCTTCCGTTCCTGGAAGGTTCGTGAATGCCGGCCGCGGGCGAGCACGGGTGAGCATGAGTCCCGGAGGGCTGGGTAATGTCGAAGAGGAGGATGAGGACGGAAACAATTGGACGGGGGAGAAGGCAGAGTTAGAGGCGGTTATCGACGGGCTGCAGGAAGAACTGGAGAAGCTCGCCAAGGACAAGGAAGAGTACGAAGCCAAGTTCAATGCCGAACGCACTCTGGACAAGCAACGGTGGCGTGACAGGATGGCTGAAGTCGAGAAGGGCGTCGAGAATATAGTCCGGGATCTTGAGCAGAAACTTGACAAAGCCGAAGCTGACGCGAAGGAAACCGCCCGGCACGTCGAGACGATCGAGTCGGAGAGAGATGTTGCGCTGAAGAAGGCCGAGAACGCAGAGCGAGCGTTGGCCGCGGAGGCTGACATCGGAGAGGAGATGAACGCCGTCAACGAGGAACTTGGTCGACTAGCTGGTGAACTCAAGAGAACAAATCTTCACGCGAGACGCTTGGAGGATGACCTCGGAGAACGCAACATCAGGATAGCCCAGCTCGAGGCCGAGCACAGGGACGAGAAGGATATCGTCGAGGGCTTGGACCAAGAGCTGGCCATCCGGTTGGACGAGATTGCGAACCTCCGCAAGCAGGTTGACGAGCAATCCAGGAAGCTGAAGGCCAACTGTGATGAACTCCGCGATACGAAGGGTTATGTGACCGAGCTGGAGGCCGAAGCTGAGGTTGCCACGGAGAGGATTCAGGCAGTCGAAAGCGAGCTCGAATCCATTCAAGCTCACCTACGAGAAACCGTCACCGAAGGCATCCAGGCTCAGGAGCGGGTGGAAGTATTGGAGGAGGAGATCGGAAGGCTCAACGAGCTCGGCCACCAAATGCAGGAAGCCCTCGAAGTCGCCGACAGAAAGGTCGAATCCCATGACGAGGAAATCGCAGAGCTAAAGGGAACCATCTTCGCCCTCGAACGGGAGCGTGAACGAGAAAAGGAGAGATCCAGATCGCTTTTAAAGTCTGTCGAGTCACCGATGATTCCGGGTGCGGAGTTCGAGGCGTTAGAGAACGAGCTGGACGACGCGCACAAGGAAATCGCTCGACTCAATTCCCTCATGCAACAATCCCCGGCTAGGAAAGCGATGGACACCGCAAAGGATAACCGGATCGAGATGCTAGAGAGGGAACGGGAAGATCTCCTACAGCGACTGCAAGTCCTCAGGGGTACGGCAAACAACACCCCGAGCAAGGTCATGAACGGTGTCACCGTCGCAAGCGCAGTTTCTCCCTTCCATCGTCAAATGGTTTCAATGTTGAGCCCGAAGACTCCTGGCGGTCCCCTCCGAGACGTAAGTGCCATAAACTTCAATTCCCCTTGATCAATTCACAGAAGTTGAAAATCGCCTTCAGGCTTCTTGGTTGAATGCCACCATGAACGACCCGACCTCGCCCTTCTTCTCCGAGATTGCGCGCCTCCGTCAGGAGCTCGAGCGGGCCAACCAAAGCATTGATGAGAAACTCGAGCAGATCGAGGATGCTGGCATGGACGTCATCAGCCTTACGCGTCAAGTCGAGGACGGACGCGCTAGGATTGCCGCTCTGGAAGACGACGTCACTCGACTTTCACGGAAGGATGACCGTAGGACTCGTAGGCTGCAGAAGATGCGTTGCGGGAAATGCCGCACCAAGATCGATACTAGAAGCATTGATGCCGATGAGAGGTACGTGTCATGTGTGAAGAAGCGATTCAGTGCACTCAGGTCTGATTTTGGAACGGTACAGCTTGCCCGACCTTTCAACCGCCTCCCTCCCGTCCAACCCCCCAACCCCACCGAGCCGGACCAGCGAAGCTTTGAAGGCCGATCTCCGAGTTGTTAACCAGCAGCTTGAAGATATGAAAGAACAGTGGGAACGAGAGAAGAAGCAATTACTCGGAGAGAAAGCTCTCCTTCAAGATACCGCCCATAAGTTGAACTTGCAGGTCCGAAGTGCACAGGATGAGGCTAGACAATTCGCTGAGAGCGGAAAAGTGGCTCAGAAGGCGAGGATCTCTGTTCAAGCCGTAAGTCCGATCGTTTCTGTGTCCCGATGTGGGGCTTTATCTTATGCTTTGTGGTCCTGTGACAGGAACTCGAAACTGCGAAGCAATCAATTGCTACGTTGGAGTCAGAGCTCAAGGCTGGGAGATTCAAGTTACGATCTCTGCTCACCGAACAAGACCGGTTTGAGCGAGAGCGCGAGAATGTTCTTGCTAAACTACGCTGCACTGAATCAGTGAGTCGTGCTTCTCCCATTCACCATCGAAATTATAGTGCTTACTTCAACGGGTTACAGGACATGGACGATGTGAAGTCCAACCTTTACAGGGTCAAACAGGACAACCACAAGCTGGAAGCGGAACTCCGAGGTACGTGTAAGCGGCGGACGAAATTTTGGGAATATCTCTCAGCTCGCCAATGTATAGCCACGGCGACTGTTGAACAAAAGGCGAGGAATCTGCAAGCAAGGGTGACGGAGAATACGGATTCCATAGACAGGATGCGCCAAGAACGATCTATGCTGCTGAAGGACCATAAGCAGTTGCAACAGCAGTACGCCGACGTTAATGAGGTGAGTCCTGCGAGAACCGCAAAGCGAGGGTTTTCACCATAAGTAACCAAACCTCTTAGCGTATGAACTCACTCCGGGATCAACTCCGCACCGCCCAGAAGTCCCACGACGACCGCAGACAGGAACTCGACATCCACGCTCACGAGATTGAAGATCTTCGTCGCGCCCTGACCAACCGCGAGGACGAACTCGAACGGGTCGAAGCTTCAAAGATCCGCGTTACCCAAGAGAAATCCGAATTTGTGCGGAACGTGCGTGAACTCGAGGCGGACTTGGTAAGGGTTCGGAAGGACGCCGAAAGGTTCGGAAGCGATTTGAGGGTGTTGAGGAGAGAGAGGGATAAGTTGGAAGAGAAGAGTAAGGTGGAGGAGGAAAGAGTGAAGAAGGCCGAGAGGGGGCAGAGTCAGCTCAAGACTAAGGTTAGGATCCTTGAGGAAGAGTTGGAGGGTGAGAAGGGGAGGAGTAGGAAAGCCTCGGAGGGATGGAAGTCACATGTTTGTGCTACCGGGTACGTTCTCCGTGCGGTAGAGCGGTTACGACTGCGCTGACCCATGGGAGCAGGGAAAACGGACAGGTCGTCGCTCTGAGAAGCCAACACAAACAGGAGTGTAAAGGGCTGATCGTCCAGATCCAGTACCTCAAGGCGAAGTATACGAGGGAGTCCACGATGAGGAGCGACCTCGGGTTCCAGAAACATTACCTCCTCGTGTTACTCTCCAAATTCGAGTCTTCGTAAGCCCCTCTCCATCTCTACCCCCATACCCATCCCTCCGTACTACCTTAGGTGACGAACGCTCACTCACCCTTTGACTTTCCTCCACTTTCTGCTTGTACAGGGAAACGAAGATTCTAGCGGCGATTGCTCGGATCGGTTACGCCGTCGGTGCACCCGCTCTTCCGTCACCAAACTCCTTCAGGTCCCCGAGGGTTAAGTTCCGCGGGGCGGTGAAGAGCGTCATGTTTTTGCTCCGTGCGAAACGTGCGAGCGAATCGTGGAAGCAACAAGTACAGACACGGCAAGCGGTTTCCGAAGCCTTCCAGGACGTGAGGAGGCGCAGGGCTTCTGAGAATGTCCCCTCAACTTCGCACTCATGACCTCCTTCCAGTTGCCCGTTCGAATCCACTTCGTCATCCTCGTTCGGTTGTCCATCGCAACTCATCTAACTCTCAACTTCATCTTGGACTACCCTTCGCCATCTCTCCCCCCATACCCTATTCCCATCTCCAATTTCATAGAAGTAACCCTATCCTGTATTATTCTCCAACGCGTGCACATAATTATCTGTTGTATCGTATACTATAGTGTCTCGTCTAGTATTGGCATAGCACAGCTAAGGGCCTCAGGCGTGATCAAGTTCGCGAATGAATTCCCATTTTCCATACGATTGCAAACCTTATATAAACAAGGGTGGAAAAAAAATAAGGAATGTGAATATACGGCGGATCCAATCCAGAATAAACGATCGTGTGAGAAATAAGGAGAAAACAAGAAAAGTTGGCCCCAACGTCCAACCTGGTCGATACACTGGCAAACGGGAACGATCAACTGCAGAGCGGGATCAAGGTCACTCAGGCTTTTGCAGCAGTAGTGCTGCCCTCGCCGGCTTCCTCCATCACTTCCTCCTTCGTCTCCTCGCCACCACCGAAAGCGGCCCTAACGAATGCCCTGACCTCAGTCGAGGCCCACTTCCATAAGCTCGGCAAAAAGCCTGCCGGTGGTTCGTAACTTTCTGTCCTTCGCTTGACCACTGGTCGGGCATCTAATTCCTCGGTCACAGTGGCGGCGGGGTCTACGGTATCATCCCCATCCTCTCGCGGGCGTTTCTTAACCCTGGGAGGTGAGGAGGATTGGCCAACGAGGGTGACCTCTGTGTCAGCGTTCGAGGCGGGTGGTTTGGGAACATCGACGATCACGCTGGTGGAGGGGATCGGGACAGGGGCTGGTACACAGGTCAGTTTGTGATCTTGCCACTTGACAAGATTGTAATCGCCGTCGCCTTGTAGAACGACCGGGAGGTTGCACACGTCGCAAACAACAGCATCCGCCGTGAAGTTCTTCACTTGTGGGTCGTTGGCGAGCTGCAACTTCCTGTTCAAGGTAGCCGCTCGCCCACTCGACCTGTAAGATCACGTCAGCTATCGCGGGTAAACCTTATATACGTTGGATTAAACGGACAATTCACCCGTGCACCGACCGCAGTGCTGACTCCAAGGAGTGAGATCCCATTTGCGTTGTTTGCCAAGCTTGATCCATTTCTGACACGCCCGGCACTGGACCTCCCACTCCCTCACGACCAACGCGCGAGGGTCACTGTAGAAGAAATCCCGACGTTGCTCTTCGTTTCGTCGAGGGGTACGTTCTGGTGGAGCAGCTACTGATCCTTGGTCTTCACCGCTCTCCCCCGCGATAGATTCACTGGAAAAGAGTGGTCAACATCGCTTGGGGTTGTGCGGCGGACAACGACAGACACGTACGCTGGCTCTTTGGTCTTACACTTCTCGATGTGCCTCGTCCATTTGTACACAGGGTAGCTAGGCTTGCCGCCCATTCCGACCCATCGCTTGCACCGTTTACAGAATGCTCTGTGCGGCTCCAGCTCGCCACAGTCCGGTTGTTCTCGCAGGTATTGAATTCGTTGTTCCTCCGTTCGTCGAACCGTTCCGGGTGTCGATTCCGCAACGGATTCATTATCGTCAGCGGTGTCTGCTGGGGATGCCGCGCGTCTGTAGGGGGCAGTAACATTGAGTAAGGAGGGCCGGAGAACGGCGGGATCGTGGACGTACTTAGACTTGTTGAGGGCGTTTAACGACGCCCTGGTTAGGAGGTTCGGAGTTGGTGTGGTGGGTGCTGCTTTCTGGGTATTCCCCTTGCTCGGTTGCACGGGTGTTCGCGGGGTCTTGCTGACGGGTTTGGGGCTCGATTCGGCATCTGAGTCTCCAACGGCTGCAAAGCGTGACCGTTTTGGGGAAGGAGGTGGAAGGCTGCACGAGGCCACCGATCAGTATTTGGGTGGACTTTCTGAAGATTAGACACACAAAACGTCGACCCGCTTTGGCTTGGTCCCTGACCCTTTCTGAGAGGCGCAGCGCGTTAGCGGCTAACCCATATGTGGCAAAGTTTTCAGACGGCTCACCGAGGGGGAAACCTGTTTCCTGGGGGAACCCTGCTGTGAACTCATATCGGATTCTTCTGCAGAAGCGCTGCAAAATGCCAAAAATGAATAACTCCAGCGACGCGTGAGTTGATTGTGCACAGACTCATTCTGGCCCCCATCGCGTTTGGCTGCCTGTGGGAGCAAAGAGGAATCAGGAGTCTGCATCGAGTAAGCGGCGAGGCAGACACGCATTACCTTGCGCCGGGTACGATAGGTCTTCGTGGTGACGCTGATCGCAGAAGAGGTCAAGGTCAGTCAGCGTGAGGTATAGGAAGGCGGCGACGCACGGTGTAGAAGGCGAAACCATCCTCTCTCTCGTCAGCCGGATTGCCAATGGGAAAGTTGAGACCGAAGGGGAGCGTGACCGTGGTAACGCGTGTGATCTCGTCTGTTGCGGCGTCACGGGGCGTGAGAAGATACGACCGTTCTTGAAGAGAGGATTGGAAAGAATTCCGGAGGAGTTGGTTATAAACGTCGGAATATTAGACAGGGTCATCCGTAAGCTCTGGAATGTCCACCCCCTATAAATACGTGACGTCCGTCCTCCTTTTCCTCATTTCAATCCTCTCTGCTCGTTTCCTCATACCTCGATCATCACAACCACCACCAGCCATGTCCAGTATCACCAGATCCGTCGCAAAGAGCGTTCTCGCTATCGAAACCCAGGAGGGTGCTGGCGCTGTCGTCCGGAGGTCCATTGGGACCCCGGCCCTCCGCAACCTCACCCCTTTCCTAATGCTCGACCACTTCCGCATCGGCAAAGGGGCTGGCTTCCCGGACCACCCCCACAGAGGCCAGGCAACCGTCACGTACATGATTGAAGGGTAAGTAACTCTTGCCTTACACTTACCGACTTCTCGACACGGGATGATCGGACGAATTTGACGCCGATTTGACTTACCCCGCTCCCGCAGATCAAGCAAACATGAGGACTCTGCCGGTCATCAGGGGACTATCGAAACTGGAGGAGTCCAGTGGATGACTGCTGGCAAAGGAAGTGAGTGCCCCTCCTCAACACCATGGTTACAGGCTCTGACACTCGTTGCCAGTTATCCATGCCGAAATGCCAGTTCATGAGGAGGGCAGGCCAGACCCTGTCGGCCTACAACTCTGGGTCGACCTTCCCAAGCAAGTATGTGTAATTTTTACCTACCCTCCAGCTCACAGCTAACCCTCTGTCAAGCACAAAATGGTCGACCCATCCTACCAAGAACTCGACGCTTCTGGTATCCCCACCGCCTACCCTGAAGGCTCCGACGGGCCTGTCAGGATCAAGGTCATTTCCGGAAAAAGCTTCGGAGTTGAATCCCCCGTCCGTCCTCTCGGCGGATGTTGGTACTTCCACGTCATCTTCGACAAGAAATCCAAGGTGTTCCACGACCTCCCTGCCGGATGGACCACCTTCGCCTATATCTTGAAGGGCCGCGTC
>Ga0307509_10009755_pt1 | contig 11910 bp, 11 predicted proteins | sample 10_EM_MG_FD_202245 | JGI IMG/M metagenome (GOLD analysis project Ga0307509, IMG submission 202245) | Populus trichocarpa ectomycorrhiza microbial communities from riparian zone in the Pacific Northwest, United States - 10_EM | ecosystem: Host-associated > Plants > Roots > Unclassified | place... | reverse complement strand
CCACCATCGCCCCCGTCTGCTACATAACAAATTACGAGCTTATTTACTTGCTTGCTTAGTAAAACCGGTTCCGTCCCTTCCATTGCTGCGGGAATAACTGTCGGCGCGCTGTACACGTGCGCGGGACTGCGCATCCGTGCGGGACAATCTTACGGGAATGAGATTGCCGTGTTGGCTAGTCTTGTGCTCGCGGTGAGTAGTGTACCCAGGGCCTTGCGGACCGGGAAGGGGTTGCCGATTGTATGTTTCTCTCTCTCTCTCTCTCTCTCTCTCTCTTGGTTTATCGGGGGCTGATAGGGGTGAGTAGGGGTTGAGTGTATTGGCGACGTACGGGTTGGTGTATTATGGGATCAAGGTGAAGCAGCTGTATGGTCGTTGAGGTTACCTTTGTCTGGGCTTTCACCCGAGTTACCATGAGGGGTGGCGTGGAACATCATGGTAGGGTTGGGGCTGCAGATTTAAACTGGAAATCAAAGGGTTTGCACAAATGTAATGACAATGGTGATATCTGGCTTTTGATAGCGGTTTTCCACGTGGCTTAGGCTGCCTGGAAACTAACACAACTAACACTACCAATTCTAGCAAGAACCTATTGGCGAAACAAGCGTGACAGAAGGAAAGAAGAAAGGGGAAATAAAAGCCCATATCCAGTCCATCCACCAAATATAAACCCTCCAATCTCCCTACCCCAACCGTCGGCCCCAACCCAATGACGAGAAAGGAAAAGACTGCTACAAGAACCCCCCCTCCCCCACCGATTCCGATCGCGCAAAGAGTAGTTGCCTTCAAGTATGTATGTGTTTGAGTGAAATTCTAAACAGGTAGGTGGGTAGGTGGATAGAGAGGAGTAGAAAAAAGCGGACGACGAGAAAAGCTTATTCTTCTTCCTTCAGACTGAATCCGCGGAAACGTTTAGCCAACGGTCCATAATTATTATCCCCTCTCCTTCCCCTCCCCGCAGCGCCGCCATTGCTACTACTGCCGCTACTTCCTACGTTTGCCCCCCTCGTATTTACAAACGGTGATGGCATTTGTGGTGGTGGTGGAGAATGTTCAACAAAAGCACGCTTTAAAGGGGCATTCTCACCGCTCTCCCTTAGGATCGTCATCAGTGTCTGCCAACCAGGCGTCTGCAACAGCTTGTAGCCGTCGTTTACGTCGTGGCCGACTGCCACTTTTGCTAAGAGCTCTTCCTCGTTCTGTGATCATGAGCAATCACTCGGTTGATTATAAATCGACCCAGCGTCAGAGAGAAGAATTCATACCTTATCGAGAACACCCCATCCTTTAATAAATGTTAGAAGATGAAAGTCGCTAACAACATCGATACCATCGGCTGGTCTGTTTGCGCTCTGGGAAGTAATGCCCAATTGTTTTGCCACAGCCCGATGGTCCTGCGAAATGCCCATAATCTCTCTGTTCTCTATGGGGAACTTCCCTAGTGGCGCTGTGAATATAGGCTTGGTGTCCTTCGGGAAACCGTGTGTTAATGTGACAAGTAAGTACTCTACAGGGAAACTAGGTTTGGCATTTTCTTTGACGTTGAGACCGTACTTATTGATGTGTCTGAAGAAAACTTCAGGAACATATCTTGTTTTCCCATCTTCCTCACGGACCATCATCACAGAGGGATCAGCCGAGGGCTCAACAATATCCGCTCGGACCATCTCCACTGCGGTGTTCGAAACCTGATATGCTGCCACATCAATACCATTATCTTCGTTGCCTGAAACGACACAAGTGACAAAACTGGAGCCAAACTGTCCGGTTTCTGACCACTTGGTGGGGTGGGGGTGTTCAGCCTGAAGCCTCGCGGCAAAGGCTATCTCGAGCGATGACAAATAGTACGAGTCAATGTGTCGCCTACAAACCACAGTCCCCTGTCCAGTTCCATCATCAAGAAGATCTGAAAAAATGACCCCAATCTTCCGAAGTCCACATAGTGATGCAACCTCAGCTACATCCTTCTCTCCAGTCCAGGGTAACTGAAGCGTAACACCATCCGGCTCGCCAATTTGCGGTGGTTCGTATATCGCCTCGACAACAGCTTTAATGCCTAACGGAACCTCCGGGTAGGGTGCTAACCTTCCATAAAGGTATCCTATCCGTTGATCGCCAGTCTGTCTCCAAAAGTCGATAAAGGTGTTGATCAAAGCGGGGTCACTAAACTCGACATGGTCCACCATCCTGAATTCTTGAGGCTGGAGGGTGATTGCGGATGGCTGGCATTTGGAGCAGATACCGGCAGGCCACGGCTGATGGCCGGCAGGACAGTTCTTTCGCAGCCTAAAATAAGGTTCCGACAGGGGGGGCATATACGAAGACTTGAGCTCAGGTTTGTTTGTTGAAGTGTTTATCTTTCTTAGGTACGAATGGTAACTGAGATGTTTGATCTTGTTCTCAGCAAGGTAGCCCGGATCGTAGGGCTCCATTGGCATACAGTAGTCACACATCCCTTTAGGACCATGTCTGCACATCTTGTGATCTCGGCCTCTGGGTATCTTTCCATCATTCTTGTCTAGCTCCTCATCAACCTGGTCCTGAACGACAGTTTCCCAAGGATTCGAAACCTTGTCGGGAATCACCGAGTCAGAGGCAGTAGTCGTGTACAGGTGAGAAACGTCCTCTGATGGCCGAATAGGCTGCCCGTTAAGCCGTATACTGGATGGCCCGTTAGAGCCTGCGGTGGCGCCATTGGGAGCCTGAGGCTCATCCATTTTCCTGTACGACAGAAACAGCATATCACCATGGCTAGAATCCCATAATAATACAAGAGATTAGCATAGATAACAGAACTCATTTAAAGAGTATCAACCTAAGGCCCAGGTCAGAAATCTTCATTCCGCTTATCTCGTTAAGGACCCTTGTCTTCCCATTTGCTGGACGGTCCGAAACGATAATCGTATGAGGGTCAACATCCTTAGGTAGATTATCCCGTAGCTAGTAGAAGAGCCAAGTTAGACAACTATTCGCAATGATAAAGAGCTATCCTTTATAAAGAAAGGCTTGAGATACCCACCTTAGAAATGAGAAGAGATGTATCATCTGTTGGTTGGACATCTACACGGTAGGAACCGTCAGGCGAGCGAAAGCGTAGAATCATGGCGGGTGGGGTTTGCGGTTTCAACTGGGAAGCGAAAAGGGCGATGAACGGGATGGAAGATGCTATCAGCCTTGCGAGGAAGCGGTGGAGATGTCGATGTGGGATGTGAGGTAAGTTTGCGAGTGGGATGGATGAGAGACTCCCAGTTGCTCTCCCTCTTGGCTGCTTCTTGCTGCTTCCTTAGAGTGCGCATGAGCGTCATACAATACAATTGCCAAGACTTGATTACTAAAGCATAGGTACCACTCTCTTACTTTCATCACGTGAGTGGCACATGATTGCTTGGGTCGCTTTAGAGGACAGATCTGATCTCAGGGACAATTTGTTCGTGAGGGAATGTTCTTTCCCGTCTCCGCCACGCTCCTTCTCGACTCTCGACCCTCTCGACGATTCGCATCCAACTAGATACACTCTCGCAAAGAAAACCAGTCTCTTCCCTTTTTTCTTCGAACCTCGTTTTAATCCAACCTTTCGCCATAAGCTTCTTAAGCGACACACCAACGTCATGGTTAAACTTTCAATAATAGCACCTTTGGTGTACATTGCCGTCCTTGTCGGCACTCTTGCAGTTTTCTCATCCTTATATAGGAAGCGAAAAGCCAGTAAGTGCTATGATCCCTGACGATGCTTCTCAGAGGGGTTTGGCTCACGGGGATCCAGACAAAGCTGCCTCCTTGGAACCTTGGTTCGGCCCTCACTATTCCCGCGATATATACTTGACGCTCTTGCACCAGGAGAACCCCAAAGTCCCTGATAGCATCCTTAAAGCGGCGCTCATTCGACGAGCAACTGAGGATATCCGCCGCATTGTGACCATTAAACAAGCCAAAGGTTCTCTTCAACAACTATTACAAAGGGGCAGTATTGGCGATGACTTATGGACCCGGTTTACCGTTGCTGAAGCCGAAATTGAGGAGGTTTGTCCTCTCGTTACTTCGTGGGGCCTGCCTATTGCAGAAGAAGAAGCTGATGGTTCAATAGGAGCTAAAAGATGTCGCCATGGAAGCCAACGGATTTAGCAGTGAATGGGCCGCCAGTATCTTTCAGAGTGCTAATGAGATCGTCCAAGCAACACGGATTCGAGAACGTGCTGCGGAAGTTGCAGAGCAAGCTGCAGCAGAACGAGCATGGTGGAATGAGAAGAGAGAGCGTGCTTCGCGCGAGTTACTAGGAGAGAACTCGGATGAGGACGGCGTGTTGGTCGAGTCCTCGGGATCTAGAGGCGCAGCAAGACCTAGCACTGCAGCCCAGAGGAAGGGGAAGAGCGCCACCTAGTTTGTGATATACGGTTTTAATGGGATAGAAAATGGGGGATCGACAGAAATTTGTGAGGAGGTACCGGCGCATTCATGTTTTCGCACTCTACACGTCCCAGGCATATTGAACCCGAACACGGGGGGGTTAAAATTTTGTATGGCGGATTGTCTGTGCGCATCCGTGACCCGTACTAAATTCGGACTCAAATGTTCGGGTTCAATATTCCTGGGACGTGTAAGTTTGCAATAAAAGACTCGGAAGGTTCGGTCTTTTTCCCTACGCTTAAAGGCCCACTTTGGTGATCAAGGGACAATGGTCAGGGATTGGGTATGTTGTATATTATTTAGTTCTTGTCTGGTTTTTTGGTTTTTTTTTAAAAAAATTTCAACTTTTCTTTTTTTCTCCTATAAGATTTCTTCTAGGCAAACAGGGGTTGGTTGGACGAGATATAATGGCGGTATTAAAAGACAAGACACGACACGACACACCCCTAGTGAAGGTGATTCGGGCGATCTTGGGGAGTGCTCTACATAAATGCAAGGGAACGTCAGGGTATTCGTAGGGCGAGGTGACCATAGTCACAGATTGTACCAAGTCACTCTGTCGGCGCAGATACCGTATCATCGCAGCAGTATCATCAAATGAACATTCGGATGACGGTGTGAGGCTATATTTTTAGTGGAGGGCGGCTTCCTTTTTTTCCCTGCGCCCCGGGAATTCGGGATCAGATAAGAGTGGAAGGGAATCCATGGCGGTGCCACAGCATAAAAGTTGAGAGCATCCCTATCTCACCCTACAAAGGCTACCGGGATGCCGTCCAGTTCTCGTGGTGCATACATAAATCGGGTTTTATAGACAAGGGCGGTGTTCCGAAAGCCAAGCAGGCAGTGTCAGCAGCAAAGAAGGCGCTGAGACTGAGCAAGTTGAGAAGCGAGTGTGGGCGGCTGCTTGTGCTTTCGGTGTCTCACCCATGGTCCTTTTTGGGTCATGGTTGCACCACAGCTATCCACCCCCCAACAGAAAAAAAAAAGAACACCAGCCCTCTCTCCTACCTCCTTATTAAGCTCCTTCTACCTCCACCACACCCACACCACACACTCACAAAGGACTAGGCAATCCACGCTCTGCTACTCTTTTTTTTTTAACCTTTATTAAATTTTTAATTACTTCTTAACGAAAAGCAATCTTTACCATAATACATTCGCTACACTCCTTAACCCTATTCCAACGTTAGCGAAGAATACCTGCATTCAATAAGGCCAACATGTATGTTACATCTACGTCCTTCTCGACATTCTTCAGGCTCGCTACACCCCTACCACCGAGGAGCATCTCAAAGCGATGCTTCCTAACGCTTGCATCATCATCGTCATCGAATAGCACGCGCGACATACCCAACCCAAACCCTCCAACATTATCTTCAAAGCCTCCAAGCGCAGGAATCACCTCTCCCCGCCCAGAAAACCTACCCAATCACCCCCACCTCCGCTCCCAGATCATCCCACCGAAGCCGCCGAAAGCAGTAGCAGCAACAGTGGCGGCCACAAAACCATTGATAAAGCCCATCCAGTACGGCTTCAAAACCAACTTCTCCCTCTTCGCCAAGCGGCCACCACGAGCTTTCCCCCCACCCTTCAACAGCCCGCCGGCATCTAGCCTCTCCGATGCCCTCTCGACCCACCACTCCTCTCGAATCCCAACCCCGGAAGGTGCAGCCTTCCTCCGTGGGATAACAAATGGCGACGACGCAATCCTCCACCACCACAGCCACCTGGGCGTAGCCGACGGGGTGGGCGCCTGGAACACCAAAGTCGCCGGCCACGCAGCGTTATGGTCGAGATTGATACTGCACTACTGGTCGTTGGCCCTCGATGCGCAACGTAAATCCCCGGAAGCAGCGGGGGGAGGTAAAATAGACATAGTCTCGGCCCTCCAGCGCAGTTACAACAACACCGTTTCCGCCACCGCCCGCGAGGGTAAGACAGTCTGGCAGGGGACAACAACAGCCTGTGTATCCACCCTGGAAGGTAACATCCTCACAGTAGCAAACATCGGAGATTCGAGGGCGTACGTGTACCGCCCGTCCAGCTCTTCCTTCGTCTACAAGTCCACCGAACAATGGCACTGGTTTGACTGCCCGTACCAACTCGGCACTAACTCCCTCGACACACCCGCTGCCAACGCCGTCGTCGATAAGGTCGAGCTGGAAGAAGGCGATATTGTCATCCTCGCTACGGATGGATTGCCCGATAATCTCTGGGATACGGAGATTGCGGATATCTGCGCTGCCGCAGGAGAAGAGGCGAGGGGATTGGCTGACAAACTTGTCAATGCGGCCTGGAAAATCGCTATAGATCCCTTTGGCGAAAGCCCTTATATGGAACGAGGCATCGATGAGGGGCTCAGCATGGAGGGGGGCAAGTACGATGATATCAGTGTCGTCACGGCAGTTTTTAAGAAGAGGAAGTAGTGCGGGGGAGTGCTTGAATTGTTTTTTCTTTATTTCTTGCTATCCTTCTTGCTATCGTATTTACTAGTTAGTTGTTAGTTATGGCGCTCTAACAGGGGAGTTTATTATCCGGCGTTCTTTTTTCTTCTTTTCATATACTCATTTTACCTTATTAATTGCCTTTGGCATGGGGATCATATTATCATAGATTGGCTCTGGGCTTTCTTTTCCTCCTTCCCTTTCTTTCTTTATAATAATATATATAATACTGCCTTACTGTATCGTAACTTCGCTCACGGCAGTTTGCCCACCGCTCCCGGAATGGAATGAATAGATATAAACTACACTACACTATGATAATATAATCTAAAAGGCGTGAGAAATAATAGGATACCATGCTTATATTATTGCTGCTATACCGGCATCTTCTCCACCCACCGTGTCCCACAAACAACCATCCAGTTATACAGAAAGTAGTGCGAGCACTCACCCCCAGCGAGGAGCTAGCACGTTGTAATAAAAAAACAAGCACATATCATACAAGTGGGCGACAAAAAGTGAGTGGGCAAGAGCGATTTTACCGCAAAAATAGTAGATTTCACACCAAGACATTACCCCAGAGAAAATTCACGAAAATACAAACTCTGGATAGAACCACTGAAAACAATAGGGGGGCATCATTTTTTATATATCATACAAATTTCTGTTTAATTCCCAACCTCTCAAGAGTGGTATGATAATATGATATGTATAATAGTTGAACTTTGAAATTCCGCCAAGACACAGTTTTCCCACACCAAAAGCCATGGTCTTGGCATGATTTTGAGGAATGTTTGGCTCTTTGTTGCAACTATGATACTTTTCAGATAATTTAAGTTTATCCAAGGTTACAGTGGAAGTCAAGTAGCCTACATATTTTCTGAACATTCTATCAACTTGCCCTATTTTTAATTCCAGTATTGGTGGTGGGATAAGAGTGTGAAATTGGCCATTTTTGGTGTAAAATCGCTCTTGCCCACTCACTTTTTGTCGCCCACTTGTATCATCCCTCGTGAGCTATAAACCCTTACCCGTTCGAGGGTAACTTAACTCACAGCCTAGCGAGTCTCCGCCCAGTTTGAGAAAATGGGAAAAACAAAATTAGCAAGATATTGGGTTTTTATTAATACGGTATGCTGTACTGGTGCCCCTTCCTTCTTTCTTTCCATTCTCAAAAAAGATTGTGTAGCAAATTATCTGCGCACGTCTCAGCAATGTTGCAATGAAAGGGGGGGGGGTTCGATACAAAAATTATCGAAGGCTAGGAACGCGCTTTTTCGAACCGGGGGGTTATAAGATAATTAGAACCCCTTCTAGCAAATCGGTAAGCCATGATATTTGAAGGAAGTTGGAAGCAAAGAAACAAATGAAATGATAGGAAAAGAGGGCAAAATGTAGCAGAAAAAGCACATAAACTGGCACTGGCACTCCACTTCCCCGGCCTCTGAGCAAGCAATAAATACTCGCACATCTGGGTTAAAGGTGGAAATTCCCATCGGAGTTCCTGCTATTTTTGCTTACTAAGACATTGAAGGACCCCCCCTTCAATCCCCATTTTCAGAAGCCCCGATTCAACCCCCCCCCCCTTCTAACCCCCCGGGTTCGATCATCAAAGGCCTTCTTTGCAACACTGCATCTCAGGGCCCATTCTAAATTATTTTTGGGGGGGATGCTAATGTATCATACCACCGGTAGGTACCGGGTGCAAGTGAGATAGCGGTGACGGTTGTGTCACTGTTCCCGCAGTTCATTTCCCTCTCCGCTGCCCTTGTGCTCGGCCATGTGCACAAGGCCGAAGGAACGAAGACTGGGGAGTTGGTCTGTAAGTGCGGGGTAGCCTGTTTGGTATGATATCGCGGTTTCTTCACGCGGGATTGGCGATCTGGGGAGGTTTAGGTGACTTGCGGTATTATCCCTTGAACCGCTGAGACTTTCCAGTCCAGATTGCAATCTGGAATACTAGCCTATTCAAGTAATCGTGACTACATCTACTACGGCAACCTTACTTTAAGTCATTCAGGTCATGGCCATGATGAGCGGTATGCCTTTTGCGGTGTTCTGAGCACTACCGCCATTCAAGGACCTAGAGTTCACCCTATCCTGATTACCCTAATAGGCTAGTATTCCAGATTGCAATTTGGACTGGAAAGTCTCAGCGGTTCAAGGGATAAAGTGTGATAAATCAGTTTACTATGATAGGAGTGTTAGTTCAAATGGCTAGAGATGTTTGTGCGGGGCTTTTATGCTCTAAAATGTAACACCGAATGATATCATGCATAAAATTAAAAGGGCCACAGCGGACCGGTAATAACGAGCATCCGGGACAACGAGCACTAGCTTGAAAAATGCTTTGAACCACAGTTTAAAAGCACACAACCCAGAAAGACAAGCCAATAAATGGTGAACGCTCGCTACGCCGGAGGCTCGCGTTGTAGGGAAACGTTGGACGTACTCGAGTACGGTAGGGGGGGGTGCCATGCTATCATGCCCCTCCCCCGCCCAAAAAAAAACGATTCCCAGTCAACCACCGGTAATTCTGCGCCATATTCAAAAATGGCGGTAAGTCCGTGGCAACGATAAGCTTAAATAAATAAGGTTTTTCCTACGCCGATCAAGGTGGGAAAATAAGGCTGGAGGATAAACCCGGGCGGCAGCGAAGTTAGCCTGCATATTGTCAAGCCACACCACGACATCAAGGTAGAGATGACAAGACGCAGGGGCGTCGCGAGGCGCTGATATTGCCATACGGTGCTAATTCCGGTATCGTACGAGCACTTGTATACTGCATAAACGCACGGCTAGTCATCCTAGGTAAGTCATTCCAAAATTCCAAAGCCTTCGAAAAACAGTCAGCAACTTATCATACAAGTAACGTGAGAATAACTGCATTGCTGTTGTACCCCTCAGCCCAGGGTAAGCAGAGACATCACATTCTTCTATCATACACTTGTAGGCTCCAACTCGCCCAAATAAAGCAGGGGGTTGGTTGCAGGACGGCATCGTACCGGTACGGCAGGGTACTTGTGTGCCATGGTCAACTTTGGCGGCGTCGGCGGTGGTGGCGTTCTGGTACCGGTATATTCCGTAAAATCTAAATTTATGCACAGCCACACACACACACCTCCGCTGTCTCTACCAATGGTTAAAATCCTTAGAGGACCACCGGCGTCCGGAATAACAAAATGTCCGAGTGGATGAAACAGTGGACAAAATCTTCTTTGAAGGGAAAAAAAAGGAAAGGAGTGATGATCGAGCCGGCATAACCAGAAACTGTTCCATAAGGCTTAGATGAGGGGTATAGTAGTAGACAAAAGAACATGATGAATAATCTCAAAATACCAACGAACGGTTAATGCCGTAAAAGCTCTCATAGCTCGCTATCTCCGGGGGGGTGTCTAACCTCCGGGTCCGGAGACAAATTGTCTGCGAATGGTTGGTGGTTTCCTGTGATGGTGTAATAAGATTAGCCTCGAGGACATGTTGGATCCCATTAACTGGTATACGCAATCCTGTTAACCTGTTAGACTAAACCTATCCTGCAGGGGCTGACGGAGATAGCCAATCGCAAGAGTTTTTACCGTATAATATGATTCTCATCTCCTCCTCATCCAGCATCTCTCCTTAAGTCCGAAAGATCCACCGGTAAGGAGTCAGCTGGTATCTAGAGTTGGTATGTGTTGGGGCTCTACTATCAGTCGTGATGGGGATGATTGCTAGTGGGAAGAGGAGGGCAAAGAAGGAGAGAAGCATTTGGCTTGCTATATGTTCCTGCCAGATGAGCCACTTGCCGAATCAGCCATGCCTTTGAAACGCCCCCGAACAGCTGCGATGTTAGGCTTTAGGCTAGAATGAGGCGGAAATCTCCCATGTGAGAAGGGGTTGGAGATTCTTGAATTTCCATCCCATCCGAAAACACCCAGCCTGGAAAATCCTGGACTATGAGGTGTGTTTCTATCATGTATGGTACCGGCCACTTGAGATCAACACTCATGTGTACATGTACAAGTGATCCATTTTACTTACATACATACCGTAATATATATGAAGAGTGGGGTTTGGCTAAATACCGGTAACCTCATTCACAACTGCCGGTATGATAATATGTATTCCATCTGCTTCAGCTATCATATCATAGCTTGGCGTCTGAAGGGTTAGTGCCTCCTCGACACGGTATAGCCTAACCCCTACTGCTACAAGTATATCTCATTAACTACTTGAGTACAGTGCGAGTATGGAGCAAGAATCTTGAGAAGGCGAGCGGGTAAACGGCCTCGCGGCGGATTTTTCAATTAGTTGTTGGCACCAGTCGAGAGGCTCTGGGAGTTTAAAACTGCCCAAAATCCATTTTGAGGACGCTTACGCACTCACCCTCCAAAATTTCTTGCACTCTGTCTGCGTGCTTCGTGTGCTGCGCTCAGGAGATCTGGAAGGCATCCTCCCTCAATCGGGAATAAATCACCACCGCTTCAAAATGAGACTTATCCTACCGATTTCTTGGGCGCTCTGAGAGGCCAAGGGATGGTAGGCTATTCGCAATCCTACAGGTATTAACCCGTCAGGCTAAACCCGTTGTGGGCGAATGCAGTGATATCCATCGATGATCTGATAGCGAATTATAGGAGATCTGACAGAGAGTACCGTATTTGATTTAGGATGCTATGATTGCTCTGCCCCGCTTTGTTCACTCCACCCACAGCCCCGGATCAAAGTGCAATTCTATTCTGCACTCCAACCCAATCAATACACCATCCGGATATTGCGAGTGGCCGTGCCAGAATAGTCCTGCTCAGTCAAGCCCGCTTAACTGGCTTGGAGCGAGTCCATCCAGCGATCGGCCATCAAAAACAGTAAGCACCGATGCCCAAATAGGGTATTAATATTTGATGTGTTCCACCACAGCAAGGAGCTCGACCAATGTTGGCTGCGCTCAGGAGACTTTTCAACAGAGTCGGATACCGTAGAATCTCGAATAATTGAACAATGTGCTATGTCGTTGGAGTTGCCTTCTCTGGTAAGGTCTGGTGTTTTTTTGTTTTTTTATGACTCCCAGAGGGGCTGAGCA
>Ga0307509_10009754_pt1 | contig 11912 bp, 15 predicted proteins | sample 10_EM_MG_FD_202245 | JGI IMG/M metagenome (GOLD analysis project Ga0307509, IMG submission 202245) | Populus trichocarpa ectomycorrhiza microbial communities from riparian zone in the Pacific Northwest, United States - 10_EM | ecosystem: Host-associated > Plants > Roots > Unclassified | place... | reverse complement strand
CTCACTCAAGCACCATCTGCTACGATCCCGCCCCTGCTCACACTTCCGCATCGATCCCGCCACCGCGCCCCTGAGGACACTCACCGCCCGGTCCTCATGCGGCTCTCATCACTTTTAGGGCTCGCGCCCTTCATAGCATCAGCCCTCGCGGCCCCTTACAACGAAACATACGCCGAATACAACCTGAACACGAACCAAAACGCCCAATCGCCATTAGACTATGACACAAGTTTCGTGCCATCGAAATACCATCCATCGCCGGACAACTGGCGCATCCCATACTACACCATCCTCATGGACAAGTTTGCCGATGGGGACCCAACGAACAACGATTTTTTCGAGACAGAGTTCGAGTGGGATTGGAGAGAGACAAATTTTAGGTTCGGTGGTGATCTTGCCGGATTGGAATCCAAGCTGGATTATCTGGCTGGTATGGGCATCAAGGCTATCTTCGCCTCCGGTACTCCCTGGATCAATATGTTATGGCAAGCAGACAGTGCGTCGCCTCCTTGTTCCCATTGCTTGAGTCGTGTTCTCACCTCATTGGCTTCTTTTTTCTTATCATCGCGGATTGTGTGGCTGTTTCTTGACGCCTCCTGCGCTGGTGATCGTATCTTATTACGTACGCACCTACAGGCTATTCGCCCCTCGACCTCACCACTCTCGATCCGCACTGGGGTCGACGCGATGAATGGCGCTCGATGATTGACGCTGTTCATGCCCGCGGCATGTACTACGTAGTCGATTTTACCGTCGCTACCATGGCCGATCTTCTCGCTTGGAAAGGGTGAGCAGCCCACCAAGCCTATTACCCGGCGATCTTCCCACTGAATGTCGCCTTTTCAGTTTCGAGAATTCCTCCGCTCCGTTCTCGATCAACGAGTACGACGCAGTTTACAAGAAGCCGAAGTACTTCCCATGGAACTTTAATGAATATCTGGATTTCACGGCACGTCTTCTTCTCATTCTCCGACACACTTCCGTGCGATCTCATTTACTGACGACCGAATTGATTTAGGTCGACAATTCCAGGAACGCATCTTGCGTGTTCCCCACTTTCTTTGGCGAAGAGGGTACCGTCGTCACGGATTCCGATGCTGCTATACCCGCGGACGGATGCAAAGCTTCGGATTTCGATCAATACGGTGATCTCGAAGCCTTCGGTGTCCACCCCGATTGGAAGCGTCAGCTCAGCAAGTTCGCCTCCGTGCAAGATCGACTGCGAGAATGGCAACCCAGGGTCATGGAGAGGCTCATCAAGTTCTCGTGTATCGCTCTCAAAGCCCTCGATTTCGATGCCATCCGTATCGACAAGGCAACTCAGGTCACCGTGGACGGTATGGCTGCCTGGTCTGCCGGAGTTAGAAAGTGCGCCGCCGACCTTGGGAAGAACAACTTCTTCATCAATGGTGAAGTTACTGGTGGAAACACGCTCGGTGCACTCTACCTGTGAGTCCGCAATGGTCAAGTTCTGGGAATCGCACATCTCACCCATCTTCTCCAGCGGACGCGGACGATCTCCAGATCAACGACCAGACTTTGGCACGGCGGTGAACCTTACCACTAACGACGACAAGTATTTCCTTCGAAAGGCCCCGCTCAACGGTCTTGATTCTGTTGCTTTCCACTACTCCGTGTACCGTTCCCTCCAAAGGTTCCTCGGATTAGACGGTAACCTTCAAGTCGGATACGACATCCCTGTCAACTTCGTCGACGCCTGGAACACCCTATTCGTCCAGAACGATTTCATCAATGCGTTTACTGGTGAAATCGACCCGAGGCATATGTACGGCATGTCTAACTTCGATATCCTCCGGTGGGATGGATTGGTCAACGGGACGCAGAGGAGCACTCTCGGAACTTTCATCGGGAGTCTGCTGCTCCCGGGCGCACCTCTGGTCAGTTTTCCACCTTGTTGATCGTTCGAGTTGTGAACTGATGTGATGGGATCGTGCAGCTGTACTACGGCGAAGAACAAGGCTTCTATTTACTCGACAATACCGCTGCTAACTACGTCTTCGGGTATGTCACTGGGCACAGACCGGACTTGCACTGATGCTAATATTTTACCAGTCGTCAGGCTATGGCTTCCACCAAAGCTTGGCAGCGCCACGGATGTTACCACCTCGGTTCGGAAGCCCTGTACGCTCTCCCTCTCACAAAGGTCTCTCTTGGATGCAAAGATGACTGGAACTCGTTGGATCACTTCGACCCCACCGCTGACATTCGGCGACTCTTCAAGCAGTTCTTTGATTTACGCGCGAAGTACCGAACTCTGAACGACGGGTTCTCTCTCCAGCAACACGCCAATTGGACTCACGACGATTACTTACCCTTCTCGAACGGCTCCGCGACCGAAAGGGGTATGTGGAGCGTTTCCAGGGGTGGCCTCCAACCACTTCAGAACTTCACCCTCGACGAGTCCGTTTGGTTCTTGTACACGAACGAGAACACCACCATAACTCATGGCGGTAAATGTACGACAGACGACGGCATCCCTGGTCCCTTCCAGTCCGGCACCGTCGTCCGGAACCTGCTCTATCCTTTCGAGAACTACACCCTGGGAGCTTCGAACAAATCGTTCTACTTTGATGACAAGGCTCCATTCTTCGGCTGCATCGAGTCGATCACTCTACAACCCTACGATTTCAAGGTTCTCGTCCCTGCTGCCAACTGGCTCGCGCCCGTTCCCGCCCTCACCAAGTTTACTCCTGGACATGATGCCCGAATCGAAGTGGCCGACGACAATCAGAACCCTAACAGCGTCGACGTTCAGATCGAGTTCTCGGACCTCATGGATTGCGATAGTGTTACCAAGGCGATCACGTTCAATCTCACCTCGTCTGGAAAAGGCTCCTCCCCCTCGGTGAAATCGGGCTCGGTCGTGTGTTCGACGATCCCGGATGCGAACGTCAAGCCAGCAGCTATCCTCGGAGCAACGGTCTCGAAGTGGTCCTGGAAGGCAACGATCGAGAATTTCGCAGATGGCATCTTGACGATCACGATCAAGGACGCACAGAGCCAAGGTGGAGTTGGAACAGGGGTAAGCCATCTCATAACTGCGTGATATCTGGCGTCGATTCTGACCGAGCGGCCTGTTTGTGCAATCAGGCTACCGATCATCTCCTCCTCCGAAAGGGAAAGAAGAACAACGCCATCGTCTTCCCAGATTCCGACTACGACAAGACCGCGCTCGTCGAGAGCGGTGATAATCTCGTCTTCACTCACAGCGCGTTCGGTGCCGAGAAGTTGAGGTATAGCGTCAACTTTGGGAAGAACTGGACCGAGTGGAGGGATTGGGAGGACACCACTAGCATCCCAAAGTCAGAGTTCAAGAATAAGAAGTTCTTCTGGAAGGGCAACCACGTCATCATGAACTGTGAGTCTTTTTCCGCAGTTCATTTGTCGAGCACGTCTGACCGCGTACGCTGTTTTCAGATTGGGCAAAGTCCGCGAGCTCTGCCGCTAACATCGTGCACGCTGATTTTGGATACGACAAATCGCGTCGGGTCCCTCGTTTCCTTGCTCGAGGAGAGTTCAATCGATTCGGCGACGATTCTGACGTCCCCTCGAAACTGGAGCACATCAGTGACGGAAAGTGGGAACTGGACATTATGGACGGGTGGCCCTCGAGGATTCAGCTCAACGTTTTCGATTTTGACGACTACTTCTACGGTGATACCGATGGTGACGGAGTACTCGACCGGCTCCCCCCGAACTCATTGGCTCTCAACTTCGTCAACATGTCCGCTCCTCCCAAACCTCACCTTTCGTGGACTTTGATTGTCGATGACGCAACGATGACCTGGTCGCTTCAGCCGAGAGGTTACCTCTCCATCAGTGCCATCCTTTACGGTCTCCTCCTCTTCATCCCCTTCCTCACCGCCGTTCTCGCCGCTTACATTTTCATGCGATCGCACTACGGGATCTTGGTCAACAAGTTCGGTGTCGTCTCGAAGAAGGGATACCAGTCGCTCGGAAAGGATGACGACGACGATAGGTCGTTCGGAGAAAAGCTCGGTTTCTCAAGCCACAAACAAACGGAGATCATCGGTTGGCCGGAAGACAAGGGCAAGAGAAGGAAGGTCTTGATCGCTACCCTCGAATACGAAATCATCGATTGGAAACTCAAGGTCAAGATTGGAGGTCTCGGTGTCATGTCGAGTTTGATGGGCAAATCGATGACGGACGTTGACTTGATCTGGGTCGTTCCAAAGGTCAAGGACGTTGAGTATCCCGCTGGCGAGCCGATCGAACCGATCGAGGTCATCATCTTCGGAGAACCTTATCTTATCGAGGTTGAGAAACACATCTTGGACAACATCACCTACGTCATTCTGGATTCTCCCGTGTTCCGTGCTCAAACCAAGTCCGACCCGTATCCCGCCCGTATGGACGACCTGTCCTCGGCCATCTTCTACTCGACTTGGAACCAGGCTATCGCCGCGACCATCAAACGCAACCCGGACATAGACATATACCATATCAATGATTACCATGGAGCCCTCGCCGGCCTCTATCTACTCCCCAAGGTCATTCCCGTCTGTTTGTCCCTTCACAACGCCGAGTTCCAGGGTCTATGGCCGCTTCGCACGAAGGAGGAGATGAAAGAAGTCTGTTCCGCGTTCAACATCAGCAAAGAGAACTGCACGAAATACGTTCAATTCGGGAACACCTTCAACTTGCTCCACGCCGCAGCCTCGTTCATTTCGGAGCACCAAAATTCCATCGGTGTCGCTGGTGTGTCGGATAAATATGGCAAACGTTCTTGGGCTCGTTACCCCGCACTCTGGACCCTCAAGCACGTCGATTCCTTGCCGAATCCAGACCCCAGTGATATCGAGGCGTTGGACGCAAACCCGGTTTCGATGAAGAATGTTGCGGTCGATCAGGCTGCAGAGGCGAAACGACCGGAGTTTAAGCGGCAGGCGCAGGAATGGGCGGGTATCGCACAGGACCCGAAATCGGACTTGTTTGTATTCGTCGGTCGTTGGTCGAAACAGAAGGGGGTCGATTTGATCGCGGATATCATGCCTGCTATGTGAGTGTTTCCTATTTCTTCTGTTGATATGGCACGACACCCGCCCTCCCTTCTCCAGTCGATGCAGAGCATGCGAACTGATCCCTTTTTAGGTTCGAGAAGTACCCGTCAATACAGCTTATCACCGTTGGACCCGTCATCGATCTCTACGGAAAGTTCGCCGCGGAGAAGTTGGCTCGTCTCATGGAAATCTATCCGCAGCGCGTCTACTCAAAACCCGAATTCACTGCTCTTCCCCCGTACTTGTTCAGTGGGGCCGACTTTGCGTTGATCCCCTCTCGTGATGAGCCGTTCGGTCTCGTCGCTGTGGAGTTCGGCCGTAAGGGTGCTCTCGGTGTTGGTTCTCGACTTGGTGGTCTCGGTCTCATGCCCGGTTGGGTAAGCCGGTTATCACACAATGTATTCAATGGCCTTGCTGACTATCTCATTAGTGGTTCCCTGTCGAGTCCACATCGACGGAACACATGTTGTCTCAGTTCAAGAAGACGATCAAGAAAGCCCTCGGGTCCACCCCGAAGGAGCGTCAGCTGCTCCGTGCTCGATCGGCCGTCCAACGTTTCCCCGTCGTCGAGTGGCGCCAACGCACTGAAGACTTCCACAAAAGGAGTATCCATGCAAGCCGTAAGCTCGCGGGATCTGACGCTTGGAGGAAGACGGATGGAGATACGAGCGGAATGTTACCGATCCAGCACCCTGGGGATTGGGCTCCTGTCCAACAGGCAGATCCGACTCGACCGGCTTGGGATCAGGAGAGCCTTGCGAGCCCCGGTCTGCGCAGTACGAACGCCAGCCAAGAGAACCTCGCTGCCGGACAACCTCTCCTTACACCGCCCCACCTTTCGAACCGGGATTCGTTCGCCTCGGATATGTCCGTAGATTCTTCTAACCGTAACTCGGTCGCTTCCCAACAGCATTACAACACCTTCTTGGAGAAGGCCAACCGACAGTTCGCTCAGCAAAATCAGAACGCTCCAGACCCGTTCATGGAACAAGGACGATCCTCATTGAGCGCGCGCCCATACAGCCAATACTCTACCAGCTCGAGGCTTTCGTCTGTCGAATCGATCGCGACGATCGTGGACGAGAAACAGAACTCGCCGTTGAACAAGGCTATGGAGACGGTATGAGATTACTTTCTTATGGGCGATTGTCGCACTCGCTGACTATTTCTTCGTTGTGATCAGTTCACGGACGCGGATGGTGGTGTGGCCGCCGAATTCGTTGCAAAACTGCGCGAGTTGGACGCCAAGAACTCTCAAAAAGAGCTCTCCATCGAGAAGTTCTTAACCAAGAGCGAGGAGGCGTTCTTCGACAAGGTCAAGGAGGACAAGCGCACAAGTGCGTCAAGTTTAAGGTCCCAGCGTGATTCCTACTACCATACGAACGCGTCGAGGACGAGTTTCTACTCAACTAGACCTGATTGTGAGTATCCCAACTTGCTGGTAGTTATCCGACTCGCTCATGTTTTCGTCCCAGCTCCTTCGTTTGGTGATGAGATGGGAATGGTCGGAAATGGAGGAGACCCTGGAGGTGCCACCCTCGTCATCCCGTCTAGGTTGCAGGTGTTCTTGTCCAGGGAACTCTTCGGCTGGCCACTATATGGTCTCATCTTGGCATTTGGGCAGGTGCGTTGGCTTTTTGGTTGCGTGTTTTGGGTTGTGACAACTGACCGCTTTGCAGACGTTGAGCGCGACCAGTTATCAAATCGTCTTGCTCTCTGGTTCGAACGGACAGAAGGCCATCGAATTGTACATCCTCGGCTCAGTCTTCTTCGGTGCTTCGGTTGTTTGGTACCTGCTCTTCCGTCTCAAGCCTTCGGTCTGGGTCCTTTCCGCTCCTTGGTTCTTCTTCGGCGTTGCCTTCCTCCTCATCGGGCTTCCCTACGTCACCAGCAGCTTAAAACCCTCGCATGACATTATCTCCTCCGTTGCGACTTGGTCATATGCCGCAGCTTCCGCGGCTGGTTTCGCCTTCTTCGGTCTCAACTTTGGCGAAGAGGCCGGAGCCGCCACGGAAGTATGGATTCTTCGCGCATGTATCGTCCAGGGTTCACAGCAGATCTGGGTCGCCGCGTTGTGGTACTGGGGTGATAAGCTGAATACCTCGAATCCTGGAGAATTGGCTCCCTGGTGGATCGTTTGTATCGTCTGGCCGCTTTCGGCTATCAGTTTCCTCTTCATGGTCATCTTGTGGTTCGGGCTTCCAGGTCAGTCACCCATTCGTGGATCCATTCGAGATTTTTGGCCATTGGACTGACTTCGAACGCAGAGTACTACCGCCAGACGCCACCTAAGGTTCCCAACTTCTACAATACGCTTTTCCGGCGTAAGCTCGTGTTGTGGTTCCTGTTCTCGTTGGTGTTGCGCGATTACTGGTTGAGCGGGGTAAGTGCGACTCTGACCGTTTACCTCGTTGGTTCCTAACCCTCCCTTGCCCAGTCCTACGGAAAGAACTGGGCCTTCTTGTGGGGTACCGACCTCAAGGAGGTGTATGTTCTTATCCTCGTTCTCATCTTCTTCATCGGTGTATGGGCTGTCCTCCTCACATTCCTCACCTGGCTCAGCAAAATCCATACGTGGTTCCTTGCCATCTTCGCGGTCGGTATTGGTGCGCCGCGCTGGTGCCAGGTAGGTGATGCCCTGACACCGCTGATTCTCGGCGCTCATATGCATTTACCTAGATGGTCTGGGGTGTGTCTTCCGTCGCTCTGTACGTTCCGTGGGCGGGAGGTGCTGGGCCTTGGATCAGTGTTTCCTTATGGCTCTGGCTAGGAGTACTTGATGCTGTCCAGGGTGTCGGTTTGGGGATGATCCTTCTCCAGACTCTTTCGCGTCTCCACGTCTGCGCGACTCTTGCCTTCTCTCAGATGCTGGGCTCCATCGTTGTCATCGTGGCTAGACCAACAGTCCCTCGAGACCAGGTGTTCCCCGACTTCGCTCTGTGGAATGTCGGGGACGGGTTCAAGCACAGTCCGTTCGCGTCGGTGCCGTTCTGGATCGCGTTGGTGTGTCAGATCGTTGTCGTCGTCGGGTACTTCTGGTACTACCGAAAGGAGCAGCTCGGTACGTGGTATTTCGTGGCATTGATTACTACGATCGTTATATCTGACCTTCGGTGGATCTGTTTCACAGCGCGCCCGTAAATTGGCAATCCCTCAATGCCTCGTCAATCACTCCCTTCTTCATCCGGGTTTCTCCTGCGTACTACGATCACGTCTTTTTTTTCGGATCCCTTCTTCCGTTGCTTTTGTATACTGTAGAATTTCACACACTTCTTTCCATTCCCCCTCGGTTTCGACTCATTCTCGTTGCTCTCTCATTTGTCATCGTTTATCCCTCCCTTTCCTCCAGAAATCGTATATGTAGCGTTCCATGCTTAATTTGCATTTGCATCGAAATGAAGTGGCAGATTCGTGAGCCCCCGAAGATCTGTTCGTTTGTCTTGGTTGAGAGTTAACAGCGCAAACGTTTCTCACGGACCCTCCATCCAGCCAGATCCAGTATGCGGAGGTTTGCTGATTGCTGTCACGGAATTGACCGTATGGAGGGACGTTGAGCCTCGGCGGGAGTGGGAGTGTCGTGACTTGGTTTTCCACCGGCGATCCAACCCCGCCTGCCAGATCTGTGTTGGAACTGACGGATCTAGTCGAGCGCCAGTTACCTCCTTTTCGCCATGCTGATGCCCGACTATCCGGGAATGCGCTTGCGTTGCGGCAGCCCACATGGCAGATCTAGAAGAGGTCGTGGGGAACTCGTGGGTCCTTACCTTGCTGTGGAGTATTTTGACTGACTGCCGCTCGGGTCTACAGCCTGAATGGCGGGGGCGGCAGTCCTAGGCGCGAGGGTGGGGGAGGTTTAATCGCCGCAATAGCAAGGAACGAGACTCGGAGAGGTGCATCGTATTACATCCCTGGAGGGAGACGTAGCCCCTCCTCATGAATAATGCAAAAATACTGGCATCCGTATGAGAACCCTAAATGGGATATAAAATTAAACGAGCAGGATACGAAACCAAGGCACGAATAACAAGTCCTCGATGGTTGAGTCCACCGAGAGGCTACGAAAGTCGACCTACACGGTCACCCATCAAAGGAGTAAAGGTGGCACGCACACACGAACGTGTGAGATTACAGTGAGAGAAGAGAAAAAGGTCCGCAGGAAACTCACGGGCTCGGGATGCCGAAATCCGTACAGACGAAGCGGCAGGGGGGACGACTCAGACCGGGGGTTCCGTCGAGGGTACTATTGGCAGTGGAGAGGAAGAGCGCGCATAAATGTCGCACGAAATCCGATGTATTTATGTCGGAGTCATCATACGAAAAAACGCAGTCATTAGAAGGACGTACGTCTGCCCACTTCCAGCAATATCTCCTTGAGCTTCCTGTATCGACGCTTTGTCTTCCACAGATCATATCTCCCGAGCCACCGCCTGCGCTGACCGAGGACCTATGCCAAAATTTCGCCCCAAATTCGTTCGGACGGCCGGCGAACCTCCTCCCTTATTTTCCAGGGTCCTTTTGTACATCACATCCCAGGTCAACTGCGATGATTGAGAGGCAGTCAACAACGACGGGTGTTGGAGGAGGGGGGTCCAGGGAAAGGGAGCGAAGTGCGAAGCGGAGGGTCAGACGAGGAACTTTCATTTGCTGTGGCCTCTTGTACTCAAACTGGGCGAGCTTTACAAGAGTGTCGGCGACGATGGTGTGCTCATCGCTGGGTGGTGTGTAAGCACTCCATTTGAAGTTCTTACGGTCTACTGCGAATTGGATGAACACCCTATGGATGGCGTTCATATTGTGGGAGAATTGGTGGTCACGGAAATCGATGTTTGTTGGGAAAACCTTGGTGTAGCGCCGGTGTATATCCTTGAGCACGCTCGAGGCTGGGTCCATAACTGGGGGGTGGGGGACGGTATGGAAGAAGCACTGGGTGGACACTGTCGCGAGCTGCTCCAACCCCCGTGTAACCACCACCTCACCACTGCCAGCATCGACGCAACCAACAAAGGTGTTGAAACAATATTCAACAAGGGTTGGGTTGAAATTGGTGGGGACCGTCATCAATGACTCGAGGTATTTCAAGGCTGACAGGTGAATGACTTTGTCCAAGGATGTCCGGAGCATCCATGAAACACATCGTAAGTCCAAACTATGTGTTTGCGTGAAGGCGCCCATAAGATGGTGGCACACCATCTTGCCAGAAGCAACCAATGATCGAACTATCACTCCCACAAGCCGACGGGCATCACTGATCAGCACGAATGGCAGGCAAATGATGAAGAAGGGGGTGCCGATGACGAGGAACATTAAGCAGGCCATGGGGGAGCCACAGATATTGTTTACCGGGTGCCAATTTTCCCACAATTTTTGCCACCAGTCCTTTAACAGGTCACAAATGGCAGAGGCTTCAATGAAAACCGGGAGCTTGGAGGAACAAAATTAGATATGGAGGAGGGAGCTGAACAGAGGGTGCGGAGGACCTGGGAGAGGACGTGGCGCGTGATGCGGCCACCGGGAGTTTGGTATGGGCAGTCCTTGGAAGCTGCCCCCGCAACGACAATGGAAAAGTAGAAGAGAACACCAAACGAAGTAACGCTGAGGATGACGAATGCAACGGTAGTGCTGATCTCCCAGAGATAGTGAGAGAGCGCACAGCCGAGGAGCAACAGAGCGATCTGCAACATCACCGGCAGCGACTCCATCACATGGTCGAAGTACCAGGCGATGATGCCGTCGAGTTTACGCTGTCGATCCTGGCTGCGCTCGATGGCGGTCCCTCGCGTGTCGGTCGACGCATATCGGTTCAGCCATTGTTTGCCGAGCATCGCGAGAAAGGCGGAGAGGAGTGAGGCAGCGAGACTTGCGAAGAGGATGGCTTCGACCTGGACTATCGTCTGGGGAGGGCCTGTCCATTGTGGGAGAGCAGGAACGTTGTTGCCGAAGGTGGTGTTGTCGATCTTGTGGGTCGGGACACGGAGGAGAGCTGCTGTCTCGTCGTTTGGGTCGGGCTGGAGCTGAGAATTGACCTCGATGACGAACGCGGAGGTGACGGCGGAGAGTAGGCCACCCTGCGACCCTTGTCAGCACGTGTGGACCAGAACCTGATATAATCACCCACAAAGATCAGAGTCGTGTTGAAGTCCTCGTCATGTTTCTTTATGAATTCCTTATCATACCCCTCATATCCCTCAGACTCCTTGCGGTAGTGTTCGTAGAATCGAGCGCGATGATCCTCGTGGGCAGGTGTGAAGTCCTGCACGGGGATCTTAGTGACGATCTAATCGGGCACGAAAGACAACCTACCCATCCGCGCGTCGTCCACTGTTCTGTCCTTCAACCTTGTTCTCCTTCCACCTTACTTCGGCGGCTTGGCTGTGATTATATAAAGATCAGACACGTAGAATTGATCGGCCGTGGTACACCGTACCCCGACGGTGAAGCCTGGACAGAGTCCTCTGACCCGCCGGAGATCCGGCGGTTCCTCGACCTGAGAATCGAATGATTAGCTGGCCAAACGACGTATGTGACGCAACGTACCCCCTTTATTCGGTACTGTTTCGGTGAGCTGAGCCTCTCTCAGCTTCAGGTCCCGAACCTTCGCCCACGCATTCTCAGCTACTAACACTAACAAAGATCAATCAAAATACGGCGCGGCATGGTCATAGGGCTCACGGATTCTCTACGATCTCTTCCGGACCTGCCATAATGGGTGGCATCGATGCAAGTCGTCAGAAGAGAGGAATAAATGACGGTGAGGGGAGGGGTAAAAAGCAACGAGCGCTGAGCTGTTGGAGTTTGAAGGCCATCATGTCAACACGCTCCATCCGTTGGCCATCACGTACTATGTCTAACTTACGGCACTATGGCCGAGTG
>Ga0307509_10009753_pt1 | contig 11912 bp, 9 predicted proteins | sample 10_EM_MG_FD_202245 | JGI IMG/M metagenome (GOLD analysis project Ga0307509, IMG submission 202245) | Populus trichocarpa ectomycorrhiza microbial communities from riparian zone in the Pacific Northwest, United States - 10_EM | ecosystem: Host-associated > Plants > Roots > Unclassified | place... | reverse complement strand
CGACGGCCCGCTCGGCAGCGATGGCCGCCTGCTCGGCATCGCGTTGGCGTTCGAATCGGTGCTGGGCCGCGTGCGCGCGCCGGCGCTCTGAAACCACGGCGCGCGACCGCGCGGGAAAACCCCTTCGAGCCACGGCGAGGCGGCCTCCTAGAATGAATGTGCAGTTGCACATAGAGGAGTTTGCCGAATGGCTGTCACCCGCCGCGCCGCCAAGGCCAGCGCCCCCACCGCGGCCCCCGTCGAGCCCGGCCCCGCTCCCGTCTCGACCGACGGGATGCGCGTCCTCAAGAAGTACCCGAACCGGCGCCTCTACGACACCCAGCTCAGCAGCTACATCACGCTGGCCGATGTGAAGGCGATGGTGTTGTCGGCCGAGCACTTCGAGGTGCGCGACGCGAAGACCGGCGAAGACCTCACGCGCAGCATCCTCTTGCAGATCATTCTCGAAGAAGAGACCGGCGGCGTGCCGATCTTCTCGGCGCCCATGCTGTCGCAGCTGATCCGTTTCTACGGCCATGCGATGCAGGGCATGATGGGCTCGTACCTCGAGAAGAACCTGCAGACCTTCACCGACATCCAGGCCAGCCTGGCCGAAAAAGGCCTGCCGGTGGCGCAGAGCTCCGAGCTGTGGAGCCAGTTCCTGAACGGCCAGGCGCCGGCGGTGCAAGGGTTGATGGGCAACTACATGGAGCAGTCGCGCAAGATGTTCGTGCAGATGCAGGAACAGATGGCCAAGCAGGCCGGTGCGCTGTTCCCCGGCATGCCGGGCTTCACGCCGCCTAAGCGCTGACCACCGTCGCGCGGAGCGCCGCGCGCGGTCGCGGCAGCGTCAGGCTCACGCGCAGGCCTCGGCCCTCGCGGTTCGCCAGTGCGATGCGCCCGCCGTGCGCTTCGACGATCTCGCGCACCAGTGCCAGGCCCAGGCCGGTGCCGTTGCGCTTGGTCGAGTAGAACGGCAGCAGCGCCTGCGCGAGCACCGCCTCGCTCATGCCGCTGCCCTCGTCGACCACGACGATGTGTTGCTCCGCGGTGCTTTGCGTGATCGCCATCGCCACCGCACCCGCCGGGCCGCCGGCCTCGTGCGCGTTCTTCAGCAGGTTGATCAAGGCTTGTTCGATCTGCACGGTGTCGAACCAGCCCGGCTCGGACGGCGTATCGCCGTCGAGCCGGAACGGCGCGTGCGCGCGCAACGTGGCGAGAAATGGCGACCATTCGACGGCGGCCGCGCGCGGCGCGGGCAGCTTCGCGAAGTCGGCGTAGCCGTCGAGAAAGCCGTGCAGGTGGCGCGCGCGCTGGCCGATGGACTCGAACACGTCCGGCAGGCGTGCCACGTCGCCGCGGCGCGCGAGTTCGGCGCCCGAGTGGGCGAGCGACGAGATCGGTGCGAGCGAGTTGTTCAGCTCGTGGCTGATGACGCGGATCACACGCTTCCAGGTCGCGACCTCCTGCCGCGACAGCTCGCGCGTCATGCGCCGGAACAGGTGCAGCCGGTGCGGCAGGCCTTGCAGCCGAAAGCCGCGCTGCGAGACATGGAAGGTCTCGTCCTGGCCGTCGATGGTGACGCCGAAGATCGTGTCCTCGCCGGCCGCGACGGCCTGCTGCAGTGCCTCTGACGTGCCGCTGAGCAGCGCGCGGAAGTCCGTGCCTTCCAGGCTGCGTCCCGACCCGAGCAGCTGACGTGCGGCGATGTTGGCGTAGGCCACGCGGTCGCGCATGTCGGTCAGCACCAGCGCGACCGGCGTGTTCTGGACCACGGTGTCGAGCAGCAGCTCGCGTTGCGCGAGGTGCTGGCGCTGGTCGCGCAAGGCCTGGCCGAGCGCGCGGTGCAGTTGCGCCAGGTCGGCAAGCTCGGCCACGCGGGCCGGTGCGATCGAGGTGTTGAAGTCGCCGTCGCGAAAGCTCAGCACCGCCATCTCGAGTGCGCGCAGCAAGCGGCGCAAGGGGTTGAGCAAGACGTTGGCGACCACCATCGCGAGCAACAGGCCGAGCGCGGCCGCGCCGACGAGCAACGCGGTGCCCGTGCCACGAGACGGCAGTGCGGCCCACCAGGCGCTCACCGCTGGCGACAGCAGCGCGGCGCAAAGCCAGGCACCGAGCGCGGCCGCGGCCAGCAGCGCGGCGGTCAGGCGCAGGTGCAGGCTGTTCAGGCGCATCGTGTGTCGCGCCGCGGTGTCAGCTGGCGGCGACCAGGCCGTAGCGCTCCATGCGCCGGTACAGCGCCTGGCGCGACAGGCCGAGCGTTTGCGCGGCCCGGCTGACGACACCGTCGGCGCGTGCGAGCGCGGCGACGATGGCCTCGCGGTTGGGCTCGTCGAGGCTGCGCGTGGCGACGGCGCTCTCGCTCGCCTGCAGCCCGAGCAAGTCGGGCGTGATGACCTCGCCGGCTGCGAGCAGGGCGGCGCGCTCGATCGCATTCTTCAGCTCGCGCACATTGCCCGGCCAGGCGTGCGCGAGCAGCGCCGCACGGGCCGCGTCGCCGAGCACGGCACGGCCCGCCAGAAAGTGCTCCGCCAGCGGCAGCACGTCGTCGCGGCGGTCGGCCAGCGGTGCGATGTGGACCTCGATCACGTTGAGCCGGTAGTACAGGTCTTCGCGGAACGCGCCGCTGCGCACCAGGGCCTTCAGGTCGGCGTTGGTCGCGCTCAGGATGCGCACGCGCGCCTCGCGCGTGCGGCTGGAGCCGAGCCGCTCATAGCGCCCGGTCTCGAGCACGCGCAGCAGCTTGGCCTGGCCGGCCAGCGGCAGGTTGCCGATCTCGTCGAGAAACAGCGTGCCGCCGTCGGCCGCCTCGAAGCGCCCGTCGCGCGCCTTGTTCGCGCCGGTGAACGCGCCGGCGTCGGCACCGAACAGCTCAGCCTCGATCAGCTCGCCCGGCAGCGCGCCGCAGTTCAGCGCGACGAAGGGACCGCGCTGCATCGACGAGTTCGCGTGCACGATCGCGGCGACGCGCTCCTTGCCCGCGCCGTTGGGTCCGGTGATCAGCACCGGCACGGCCGAGCGCGCAACGCGACAGGCCAGGTCCAGCGTGTTCGTCATCGAGTCGGACGCGAACACCAGCCCGCCGAGTTCGTAGCGCTGCGCGAGTTCGTCGCGGCGCGTGCGGCGCTCGTGCCGCGTGCGCGCGAGTTCGCGCGTCGACTCGCCGAGCTCGAGCAGGTTCTCGACGCTGGCGAGCAGCTTCGTGTCGTCCCACGGCTTCGCCAGATAGTCGGCGGCGCCGGCCTTGACGAGCTCGACGGCCGACTCGAGCCGCGTCCAGGCCGTCAGCAGGATCACCGGCAGGTCGGCGTTGCGCGCGCGGATCGCGCGGAACAGCGCGACGCCTTCGTCGCCCGAGGTCGTGTCGGCGCTGAAGTTCATGTCCTGGATCACCAGGTCGACGGGTTCGCGGGCCAGCAGCGCCAGGCCGTCGGCCGGATTCAGCGCGACGCGTGCTTTGATTCCGCGCAGCGACAGCAGCAGCGTGAGGGCTTCGCCGACGCCGGGGTGGTCGTCGATGATCAGGACGGTGGGCATGGCCGCAGATTGTCCACGGCCGGCGACCATCGGCGACGTGCTCACTGGAGTACCTTCGTGCCGCGCACTCCGGAATTCGCTCTTGGGACGGCCCGGCGAGCTCATGCGCCGCGCATCACGACCACCGGCGGCAGCGCTGCGGCGCGCCGCGCCGGCCCGAACACCGCGAGCTGGCCGAGCGCGACCAGCAGCAGCGCGCCGATCGGCAGGTACCACGCGGGCAGGCGCGCGAGCTCATAGTGCGTCATCAGCAGCTGGTTGATCGCATACGCACCGGCCATGCCGAGCACAATGCCGATGCCGGTGAGCAGCAGGTTCTCGGTCTGGAAGTAACGCATGATCTGCCCGCGCGTCGCGCCCAGCGCGCGCCGCGTGCCTATCATGCGCGTGCGCTGCTGGACCCAGAAGCTCGCGAGGCCGACGATGCCCAGCGCGGTGACGACGAGCAGCGCGGCGCAGACAGCGGCGAGCAGCATGGCCATCGTGTAGTCCTGCTGGAAGTAGTTGTTGCGCAGCGTGTCGTAGCGCTGCTGAGCCTGCACGACACGGCCCGGACCGGCTTGGTCGAGCGCGGCGACGGCGACCTTCAGCACCGCGTCGCGTTGCGCGGGGTCGACGCGCAGCAGGTAGTTGCCAGTCATGTAGGTGGCGCGCAGCGGCAGGACCATGCTCTGCGGCCGGCCGCTGCGATTCGGGCGGATCAACTCGTCGATCACCCCGACGACGGTGGTGAGCGTGCCGTAGATGTGGATGGTCTTGCCCACCGCCTGGCCACCGGGGAAGACCTTCTCGGCCGTGGCCCGGTTCAGGATGACGGCCGGAATGAAGGCATGCGGCTCGCGCTCGATCGCGTCCTTCGCGTCCAGGTATTCGCCGGCCGTGAAGTCGCGCCCGGCGATCAGCTTCACGGCGGTGGTCGCGATGAAGTCCTCGCCGCCGAAGTAGGTCGACACCGAGACGATTTCGTGGTCGACGTCCGCCGGCAACGCGATCGAGGAGTTGGTCGACGAGTTGCCGAACGGCACCTGGTTGGCGACCGTCGCGTGCTTCACGCCGGGCAGCGCACGCAGCACCGACAGGTCCAACGTGGTCTGCGCGACCGCGCCAGCGCCCGCCCGTGCGCCGAAGCCGGCGAGCTGGATGCGCAGCAGCTCGGGCTCGGCCATCCCGCTGGACTCGTTGGCGCGCGCCATGCGGCCGGCGATCAGGAAGATTGCGTTGCAGACGATCGCGAAAGTGATCGCGATCTCGAGCACGATCAGCGCCGCGGCGACCTTGTGGCGCAACAGGGTGGAGAGAATCGGTCGGATGTGCATGGTCGTCGTCGCCCCGAAGTTCATTGCGATTTGAGTTGCAGGGCCGGCGTGATCTGGCACGCGCGCCAGGCCGGCAGCAGCCCGGCGATCAGGGTCGCGACGATCTCCAGCACGAAGCAGCCCAGCAGCAGCGGCCAGTCGACCGGCACCAGTTGAGAGACCGTCAACGCGTTGCCGCGCACGATCAGCAGGCCCACCGCGGCGAGCACGAGGCCGAGCACCCCACCGAGCACGCCGATCAGCCCGGCTTCGACCAGGAACTGCGCAAAGATGGCCCGCTTCGACGCGCCTAACGCACGCCGCACGCCGATCTCGGGCGCGCGCCGCAAGCACTTCGCAAGCAGCAACCCGACCGTGTTGACCAGGCACACCAGCAGGAAGCCGAACGCGAGCCAGACCTGCAGCTTGGCGTCGCTGGGCACGACGTTGCGAAAGGCCAACCATTCCATCACCGGGCGAAGCCGCACGTTCGCCGGTCGCTCGAAGCGGCCGGCGCTGCGCTGCTGATCGGAGTAGCGCTCGAGGTAGGCACGGTATTCGCGCACCTTCTCGGCAGTGCCGAGCTCGACCCAGTATTGAATCCAGGTGCACGACGCGGTCAGCGACAGCTTGTCGGGCCCGGACTTGTTGCCCCAGCAGGTGAGCGAGCCGCTGCGCGCGAGGCGTTGCTCCATCGCGGTCGCGAACGGGACCATCACGTCTTCCGGTGCGCGGTAGCTGCCCACGTTCAGGTCGAAGAAGTAGGGCGTCGGCCGCCAGTCGTCGACCACGCCGATCACGCGGTACGCCGCCTCGTTGACGCGCAGGCTGCGGCCGGTGGAATCGGCGCCGGCGAACAGGCGCTGGTTCAGGGCCTTCGAGATGACGACGACGCGCTCGTGGCCGGCGTCGTCCGCGGCGCTCCAGGCGCGGCCGTAGAGCATGGGCACGTCGAACATCGCGAAGAAATCGGCCGAGGCGTAGCGCGCGTCGGCGAAGAACGGGTTGGTGCCCGGTGCCTCGGGCGTGAGTGCGACGCGGCCGCCGGTCATCAAGGCCTGGCGCTCGCCGCGCGCCTCGCGAACCAGGGCCTCGGCGTCGAAGCGCGTGAGCTGCTCGTCGGGCTCGTCACCGGCGGTGTAATCCTTCAGCTCCATCGGGTCGAGTTGCACGTGGAACAGCTTGGCGCTGCGGCCGGCCGGCAGCGGGTCGCCGGCCAGCGTCGCGTAGATCGTCAGCGTCGTCATGCTGGCGGCGATGCCCATCGCGATCGCGATCACCATCAGCGCGGTCAGCGCCTTGCTGCGCTTCAGGCTGCGCAAGGCCAGGTCGAGGAAGTAGGCGAACATGGCAGAGGCTTTCATTCGAGCAAGGCGTTGACGGCGGCAAGGTCGGGTTCGGCGATCTCGCCGGCGGCGAGCTGCAGTTGGAGGCGGTTCAGCACGTAGCGGTGGCGCGCCTGCGACAGCGCGTCCTGCGCGCCCGACAGCGTCTGGATCGCCAGCAGCAGGTCGGTCATCGTCTGCGTGCCCAGCGACAGGCCGACGCTGGTGGCCTCGAACGCCTTGCGCGCGGCGTCGACCGCCGTGCGGCCGACCTCGATCTGGCCGATGCCGGCAAGCACGTTGCGGTATTGCGCCAGCGTCTCGCGGGCGAGCGCGCGGCGGCGCTGCTCGTAGGCATCCTGCGCGCCATCACGTTGTGCATAGGCCAGGCGCGCGCGCGCATCGACGCCACCGCCGCTGAACAGCGGCACGCTGAACAGCAGGCCGACGCTGGTCGCGGTGCGGCCGTTGTTGGCGTCGCTGCTTGTGCTGGCGGGCCATTGCGACGCGCGGCCGACGCCGGCGCTCGCCGTCAGCGTCGGCAGGTGACCGGCGCGCGCCGCGTCTATCGAGCGCTCGGCTGCGGCGACGCTGCGTTGCTGCGCCAGCAGCGACGGGTTCTGCGCCAGCGCCCGGTCGACCCAGGCTTGCGGATCGGCCGGTTGGGGTGGCGCGAACGGCAGCTCGGCGCGCAAGGCCTTCAGCGCGCCGACCGGTGTGCCGGTGAGTTCGATCAGCGCTTCGCGCGTGTCGGCGAGCGCGCTGCGTGCGGCGATCGTGCGCGCCTGCGCATTCGCGTGGTAGGCGCGCGCCTGGTCCACGTCGACGAGCGCGCTGAGGCCGTTGCGGTAGCGCTGCTCGGCCTGGTCGGCCTGGCGCCGGTACGCGTCTTCGACGGCGGCCAGGTTGGCCAGCGTGTCGCTCGCGCTCAACACGTCGAAGTACGCGCTGGCGACACGCACGCACAACGCCTGTTCGGCGGCGCGCAGCGTGGCGGATTGCGCCTCGGCCTGCGCCTGTGCGACACCGAGCTGCGCGCGCAGATTGCCGTCGTAGATCACCTGGCTGACGTTGGCCGACAACTCGCGCGAGCGGCTGCGGCCGTCGGTGTCCGCGCCGTCGTTGCTCTGGTTCAACGCGAGGCCGGCCGCCGCCTGCGGCAACAGCGGCGCGCGGGCCTGCGCCACGCCAGCCTCGGCGCCCCGGCGCGCGGCGTCGGCCGCAGCGAGCACCGGGTCGGCCTGGCGCGCGAGGCGGTAGGCGTCGAGCAGGTCGGCGGCGCCGGCGGTGCGCGGCAGCGCGGCGAGGGCGCTCGCGAGCGAGAGCGCCAGCGCGGTGGAGCGAAGCCTCAGGCGCATGTCGCGGTCACGCGGTTGCCAGACGCAGCTCGTCGGACACGTCGACGACCTGGCCGTCGATCACATGCACGTTGCGCTGGGCGCGCGCCGCGAGCTGCGGGTCGTGCGTGACCATCACGATGGTCGCGCCTTCGCGGTGCAGTTCCTCGAGCAGCTCCATCACGCTGCGCGCCATCTGGCTGTCGAGGTTGCCGGTGGGTTCGTCGGCGAGCAGCAGGCGCGGGCTGCCGGCCAGCGCGCGCGCGATCGCGACACGCTGCTGCTGGCCGCCCGACAGCTCGGCCGGGTGGTGCTTGCCGCGCGACGCGAGGCCGACGCGTTCGAGCGCGTGCATCACGCGGTCCTTGCGCTCCGGCGCCTTCATGCCGCGGTAGCGCAGCGGCACGTCGACGTTGTCGAACACGTTCAGGTCGGGGATCAGGTTGAAGGCCTGGAAGATGAAGCCGATCTTCTCGTTGCGGATGCGCGAGCGCGCGTTGTCGTCGAGCTCGCGCACCTCGACGCCATCGAGCTGGTAGCTGCCGGCGGTGAAGGCCTCGAGCAGCCCGGCGATGGTCAGGAAGGTCGTCTTGCCCGAGCCGGACGGGCCGGTCACCGCGACGAACTCGCCTGCCTTCACGTGGATATCGAACGCGCGCAGCGCGTAGGTCTCGACGACTTCGGTGTGGTAGACCTTGGACAGGCCGGTCATCTTGAGCATGGTGCTTCCTTCGATGTGAGTGAATTCGTCAGCGGCTGATCGCCACGGTGGCCGCGCCCAGGAAGGCATCGGCGCCGCCGATCACGACTTCGTCGCCGGGCTGCAGGCCGTCGACGATCTCGACCTTGGCTATGCTGCGGGCGCCCAGGCGCACCGGCCGCTTCGTCGCGATGCCGTCGCGCAGCACGTAGGCGTAGGCACCGCCGGACTCTTCGACGAAAGAACCGCGCCGCACCGTCAGCACGTCGGCCCGCTTGTCGAGCAGCACGCGCACCGCCAGGCGCTGGTTCTGGCGCAGTTGGTCGGGCGTGGCACCGTCGAAGCGCAGCCGCGCGGCGACCTCGTTGTTGACGACCTCGGGCGAGATGCTGCTCACCTTGCCGGTCCACGCCTGGCCGTTGCCGCTGATCTCGCCGGGCATGCCGATGGCCAGGTCGCGCGCGGCGCTCTCGGCGACCTGCATCTGCACCTCGAGGGCGCTGAGGTCGATCACCGACAGCAGCTGCGCGTCCTTCGCGACGCTGGCGTTGGCCGCGACGAAGAGCTGGCCGACCTGGCCATCGACCGGCGAACGCACCGCGAGCTGGTCGATCTGGCGCTGCAGGTCGCGCACCACCAGCAGCTGGCGCTGGTGCGCGAGCTGCTTGGCCTGCACGTCGAGCTTCAGGCTGTCTTCCTTCAGGCCCAGGCCCGAGTTGGCGTGGGTCAACGCGATGCGCGCCTTCTCGAGCGCGTCGCGCGCGCGGTCGACCTGCATGCCGGCGACCGCGCCGGCGTCGAAGGCCTTCTGCTGGCGCGCGAGGTCGTTCTCGGCGGTGCGCTGGTCGATGCCCGCGTTGTCCAGCGTGCTCTGCAGCACCGAGCGTTGCTGACGCGCCTCGACCTCGGTGCGCAGCGCATCGGCGCGCATCGCGTCGGCGTTCGACAGCTCCTGCGCGAGACGCGCCTTCAGGTCGGGGCTGTCTATCGTCGCGAGCACCTGGCCCTTCGCGACGCGGTCGCCGGCGTGGACCGCGAGCGTCACCGCGCCGGCCGACATCGCGTACAGCGTCGGGCTGACCGCGGCGACGACCTTGCCTTCGGCGGCCACATCGCGGACGAAGGCGCCGCGCTCGACCGTGGCCGTCGTCAGCCGCGAGGCGCTGATCGACGCATGGGCCGAGCCCAGCGAGCGCACGTAAGGCCAGGCGATCACGGCGAGCGCGATGCAGGCGACGGCGCTGCCGCCGATGACGAGGCGGTGCCGCGTCGGCCGGGTCGGCAGCGGGCGGTCTTGGGCAGAGGTGTCTCGGATCATGGACCTCATTTCGCAAGCGGCGTGCCTGTCGTGATTGCTGAAAAATTCCTTTCAGATCAACAGCTTGCGATCAGACATGGCGTGCGAAAAGTGTCCGCGGACAGTCCGCCCGGACAGACCGGACACGCGCTCGCCGGCACATCGGCGAAAATCCCGCGATGACACAAGACACCTTGCTGGCGCCGACGGCCGCCAAACCCGCGCCCAAGATCGGTTTCGTCTCGCTCGGCTGCCCGAAGGCGCTGACCGATTCCGAGCTGATCCTGACCCAGCTGCGCGCCGAGGGCTACGACACCTCCAAGACCTTTGCCGGCGCCGACCTGGTGATCGTCAACACCTGCGGCTTCATCGACGACGCGGTCAAGGAGAGCCTGGACACCATCGGCGAGGCGCTGGCCGAGAACGGCAAGGTCATCGTGACCGGTTGCCTGGGCGCGAAGGCCGGCGATGACGGCGGCAACCTGGTCCGCACGATGCACCCGAGCGTGCTCGCGGTCACCGGCCCGCACGCGACCAACGAGGTGATGGACGCGGTGCACCTGCACAGCCCCAAGCCGCACGACCCCTTCGTCGACCTCGTGCCGGCGCAGGGCGTGAAGCTCACGCCGCGCCACTACGCCTACCTGAAGATCAGCGAGGGCTGCAACCACCGCTGCTCGTTCTGCATCATCCCCAGCATGCGCGGCGACCTGGTGTCGCGCCCCATAGGCGACGTGCTCGGCGAGGCCCAACGCCTGTTCGAGGCCGGCGTGAAGGAGCTGCTGGTGATCAGCCAGGACACCAGCGCCTACGGCGTCGACGTCAAGTTCCGCACCGGCTTCTGGGACGGCCGCCCGGTCAAGACCCACATGACCGACCTGTGCGAGAAGCTCGCCGAACTCGCCGGGAAACACGGCGCGTGGGTGCGGCTGCACTACGTCTACCCGTACCCGCACGTCGACCAGATCCTGCCGCTGATGGCCAGCGGCGGCATCCTGCCGTATCTGGACGTGCCGTTCCAGCACTCGCACCCCGATGTGCTCAAGCGCATGAAGCGCCCGGCCAACGGCGAGAAGAACCTGGAGCGGCTGCAGCGCTGGCGCGAGGCCTGCCCTGAGCTGGTGGTCCGCAGCACTTTCATCGCCGGCTTTCCCGGTGAGACCGAGGCCGAGTTCGAGCACCTGCTGGCCTTCATGCAAGAGGCCGAGATCGATCGCGCGGGTTGCTTCGCGTACTCGGCGGTGAACGGCGCGACCGCCAACGACCTGCCCGGCATGCTGCCGATCGAGTTGCGCGAGGAACGCCGCGCGCGCTTCATGGAAGTCGCCGAGCGCGTCTCGGCCGCCAAGCTGCAGCGCCGCGTCGGCGCGACCATGCAGGTGCTGGTCGACTCGGCACCGGCGATGGGCCGCAAGGGCGGGGTGGGGCGCTCCTACGCCGACGCGCCCGAGATCGACGGCAGCGTGAAGCTGCTGCCGCCCGAGAAGGCGTCTAAGACCTTGAAAGTCGGCGAGTTCACCCGGGCGCGCATCGTCGGCACGCAAGGGCACGACCTCGTGGCCGTGCCCATCTGATCAGGACAGCTCAGGCCAGCGCCGGGCCGCCCCCAAGCGGCCTGAGCACCCGCCCGGCGGGTGGCGTCGGTACACCGACGCCGGGTGCCCCATCTCAAGCAGCGCGGCGCAGCTGCGGCGTCGGAGGCTGGCTGCCGGCGGCGCACATCGGCATGAAGCTGCGTTCGGTGGCCGGCACGACGAACTGGTAGGCCTGCACCTCTTCGCCGCGTATCGTGACGGCGGCCACGTAGTGCGGCGCCAGCACGCGCTGCGTCTTGCGCTTGCCCAGGTGCAGGTAGCCCAGCCGCAGCGGTTCGACTTCGGCGTCGGTCTCGGCCGCCGACACCTTGGAACGGCCGAGCAGGCTCTCGAGTTGCAAGAACACCTGCTTGGCCGCCTGGTCGGGGCCGATCAGTGCGGCACGCTCCATCGCATCGACCTGCGGTTCCAGCAACTGCATCGCGACCGAGTCGAGCGCGCCGCCACCGGCCACCTTCACCGCGACCGACGCACCACCGAGGATGGGCAGCCCGCCGACCGACTGGCGCCACGCGCCGACGGCGCGGCACAGCACCGCCTCGGTCGTCTTGTTGTTGCGGTCGGCCGCCGCGGCCTTGATCTGCCACAGCCGCTCGAAGCTCAGCGAGCCGCCCTGCTGCACGAAGCGCTGGATGCCCAGCCGCTCGGCGACGGACTCGACCAGCTTCTGCAGCCGCTCGCGCGGCTCGACCTCCTCGAACAGCGAGGCCATCGTGGCCAGGCCCGTCATCACCTGCATCGCGCCCGACGCGTGGTACACGACGGCACGGCCGCCCAGAGGCAGGTGGGCGAGCGTCACGTCGCCCTGAGTGACCCAGTCGGCGCGGTCCAGCGAGGTCTTGCAGAC
>Ga0307509_10009752_pt1 | contig 11912 bp, 8 predicted proteins | sample 10_EM_MG_FD_202245 | JGI IMG/M metagenome (GOLD analysis project Ga0307509, IMG submission 202245) | Populus trichocarpa ectomycorrhiza microbial communities from riparian zone in the Pacific Northwest, United States - 10_EM | ecosystem: Host-associated > Plants > Roots > Unclassified | place... | reverse complement strand
TGAGCCCGGAGTGTGGATGTTGTGATGAAAAGAGTATGTCGCGTCGCGTCCAGTTTGAGGCTAAGTGCCGAGAAACCACCAGGCACTAGAGACTGTTATGGCTATCACTCGCTTTCAGACTGGAGTGAGCTGGCATTTTCGCTCATTCAAACATGATATTCTCAAAATAGAACTCTGAGTACCACTGTGACTCGGCCCCGGGGTCTTTAGTGTAAATTTAAGATTAAGGGTATGATGGCTTTCTCACCAGGCGCCAGCACTAACTATATTTTCTTTGCCAAGAAATACCCCTTGCTCACATCCGGGGTAGAAGACAAAGAAGGCTGAAAGGAGAATCAGGGGTAGTGGTGAATCCTGATGTGCGATGGTGTTGAGGTTTAAGTCAGGATGCATGGGAGGCAGGGTTGCTTAGTGGCATGTGTCCGGACGGACTCAGAACCCAGTGTCGGCAAGGGTCTCTGGACGCACCGGACGCAACCAGGTGTGGGGCATGGGCACAGGACGCACAGGACGTACAGGACGCAGAGTCCAGACTGGTCGAGTCAGGATGCAACACTACTGTATCTGACGCAGGCCACCTTTTTGCTGATGTAGTCTCTGGGTTCTTAGAGCATAGGCTCTGGTAGAGGAGGAGTGTATGTAAAGAGAGTAAAGCGTAATCGTATTGCAATATCTTCAGTATAGAAAAGTACTTAGATGGTTGCGTGAAGATCTTATCTCTTGCTCGGTTTTTTTTGTCTCTTTTTTTTAAGGCCCTGCTTGGCATGTCACTTTTATAGTATAAAAGTGACTTTTATAGTATAAATTATGGCATATTAAAGTTTTTATATAGAGGTGTGCTCAGCACTGTACATTAAACTATGATATTTTTTTATCGTGTTTAGAATTTTTTATTGTATATATTTATTGTAGGGCTAGGCATCACATCATGGGATATGATTCATATTTCTATATGTTAAACTTGTAATAAGAAATAGCCTCATATTATTGCAGAAAGAGCTTATAATACTTACAATTTAATAAGAATTGTCCTGTATTGTTAAAATCTCAATAACATACATTTTCGACTATTTTCAGGAAACTCTACTCTTAGCATTAATAATTATCCTATCATTTAGTTGAAGCTAACTTGTTTCAACTTTTATTTTCAATCTACTCCTAGAGAATAATATTCCCTCTAATTCTTTTTTATTCATATTAATTTTTTGACTTTTGCCCTAATCCATCTTGGGGGCTAATAGTAATTTATTTTTTATTGAAATTACAAAAGTGTTACCGAACACCAATATCTTTTTTCACCACTGAATATTTTTATTGGCATATATGTCATTTTCAACTTTAATTGCGATATATTTTTATTGGTACATGCTGAGCAGGGCCTAAATCATATATTCTTTGTTAGGTACAAGAACTCGCATGCACCGCTAGAAATGGCGTGAACAAAACCTTAATCCCAAGAACGGCCCGCTTCACCTCTTCATGGGAAAAATCAAACACCCCGAATCCATAGGAAAAATCCCCCTCGCCTATCACCTAAGATAATATACCCCAGACACGCAAGGAAACAATTCATAGAGACGTACAGGAGAGAGACCCAAACCCTTCCGCAGGCTCCCCTAAAACAAATGAAATGATTGCTGCCCTCAGGCCCGACAGGGCCTGAGGCGGAGGATAGTCTGATCGCGTAATGGGGGAAAACCACGGGTCCTGTGGGCCGACATAGGTGACCATACGGTCGCACCGGTAATTACATCGATCCAAGGTGTTGGACACCAGGCACGGAGGTAGTGCACTACCATGACTGGGCGTAACCGAGGAGGAGTACGACAATCGGGGGAGGATGGAGCGGAAGTAAGGTGCCAGCTTCTGTAGCAGTAACGGTGCAAGCGGACAGAACCGGGAGGTGGATGAAGGAAGGATCGCGAACGGGCTAGCCACAACCCACAAACAGGGCATAGCAAGGGCTTTTGGGACGACGACAAGACCGAGGCGAGACCGAGATGTTACTAACCGAGGCTTTCCACATCAGAGGTACAAGCCCAGCAAGCCGAGGCCTACTTCCACCGAGAGTCCAACACCGTAACGCCGACCGTGAACGAAGCGAGAAGCTTTCCCACCGTGGAAAATAGTAAGCGAGGTGCAAAGCAAGTGCGGGGTAAGGGGGAGAACTGAATATCATGAGCGAGTCAACGACGAATGAGAACGAGAACCCCAAGGAGGGGAGGCCGACAGGCCTCAGAAGAGGAGGAAGGTTGGCTTAACGTCAACTCCTAGGCAGTAGCCATCGTGGGAGAAGACAGGTGGGTGGGGAACGTGACGATGATTTCTCGTGGTGTTGAGATTTCAATCACCGGAGGTGGAGAGGAGATGGTTCCTGCCTATCTCTTGGTCGGAACCATGCTCCTTTTATAGCTATCTTCCCACAACCATAACCCTGGTGACTCATCACCTCACGTAACATAACCCCTATGACTCATAATGAGTCATAGTGTGAAATCCATCAGCTGACTTGTATGAGTCAACTGCGCACATCCCTGTCCATCGATCCAAACCCATAAACCCGATCATGCGCTCGAATAAGTCGCATGCGTGAAACCAATAACTCGTAATATGAGTCATGTGCGAAAGTCATTACATCATATGACGTCACAATCGTGAGTCATGAAATTATTAACCAATCATAATCAAACAATGACTCGCAAGTGCGTAGTCATGTAAAAGCTATAAGTCAAACGACGTCATAGTGCAAAAACTAACATACCTTATGACTAATAAGTATTAGTCATGTGAAATAAACCTTGCTTTGTCACGATTTGTGACACCTAGAATATCATTAGCATATTCAGGACGTTTCCAAATCAAGATCTTGAGCCTACGGTACGGGTTTGGCGGTTTTATTTGGGAGAAGCAGTGGATTGTGGGCTGGCTGAGTAGGTGCAGTGCATGGCCGTATTCCTATTCTGGTGCTGCAATCTGGGTTTAATATCTTATATGGTTCCGGAAAACTAGAGGTGGGACCAGTTTTATTACCAAATGTGTGACAGTCTTGGCTGTAACGATTTCTGTAATGCTTGGAATTTGACTTCGTCTAACCAGTTAGCTTTTGCCAAGAAACACAAAGTGTGTATAATATTTAACTTATGTGACTTTCATATACCCTACCCTGGACACTCTAGTTGAAAATTATATTTGAGGCAAGACGAGTTTAAGACTGTAAAACAGTAATAGTTAGTGTGCTACCTATTAGTCTCACGCCTTCATAACCTCCAATATTATCTCTATTTTGTTTTTTCTCCAATTACCTCAACTCTATCTCTTTACCCAGCCTTGTGACTCTATGAATCAGCCAGTGCCAATTGCGCCACAGCCCGTTTCCCAGGTATACTATGCCGTGTTTATATATCCTTTTGGCTATCCATCTGAAACTTAAGCACTCTGACCTTTCCTGCAGAAAAGCGATTGCACAAGCCTCTCCCACTAAGAAACCAGAATGGAAGACAAAAAAGGCCAAGATGTGCCACTGGACAAAAGAGCACGAGCACTTGCAGCAAACAGAGAACGAGTACGCCGTTATCGCACCAAAAACAATCCACCCAGCGCAAACCCTAAGAAAGCTCCACTCTCCAGTGCTGATCGTGTACGACTATGCAGGGAGAGAAAGCAGCTAGCACAGCACTCTCGTCTGGTACGAGTTGAACAAGCCATGATTGCCCCTCCAGATACAAGACAAGTTCCCTCCCAGGAGTCAACCCAACAGCATCGTCAACGGCGTCGGGAGAGGAATGAGAATGTGAGGCCAAAACGAGTTTCGAATTGCGAGAAATCTCGAAGATATTATGCCAAAAAGCAGCAACTACGGTTGAAGACAGCTCTTGAATTAAGAGCTAGTGAGTCAGTAGATGCTCAGTCCAGTAATCTTGACCAGGTTTGAGAAGGTTTTTTTCTCTTCAATTCATATACTAATTTTCTCTTAGGATTTAAGTACAGCTGAGACTCAAGCCAATAATCAGGATAGTTTACGGAGACAAGCCTATGAGAGTTGGCCAAGACTTAGCAGTAATCTGAGATGGTTCAAGCAAGAGATTTTGGAATCAGCATTCAAGCGTCTGTACAAACAAGTTAAACGTCGAGCAAAGACTCATTCCAAGCATCATTTCGGCCTCCAGCTCGACTGGAATCATCAGCTGTTCGCCTTCATCAAGCTGCAGCTTAAGGCTGAAAGGCTTTGGATGAAAATGGAATTGGCCCGTGCCCCGACTGATCCAATCACTCCCCACCAATCAAGGAAAGAGCTCGCCTTACGTGTTGCCCATTCGGCAGGGTGGTCAAAAGCAGTAGCTCAACGCATCCTGCTCCAGGAGGTAAAATATATTAAGCAAGGCATTATACCCACACCAAAGCAAGGAAAACACTCCAAGGTGGTCAGTTGGCTGTCAGATGAAGGAACTATTTTAGCGATGAAGGAATATATGTCCCAAGCTGGTGAAGGTAAGTCAATCTACATAGTGAATTCAATCATTCTATCCACATGTTTAGGAGTTTAAGTTTAGCTAATATATGACTTATTTAGCCATGGATTCTACCGGTCTTGCTGCGGCTATTACAAATTACTGGAATAAGACATATGGAAGTCCTGACAGCAACAAACCGCCGCCTGCTCAATTGTACACCATTGATGGTATCAAACGACATATCAAAAAAGCACTATCGAGTTGCTCTGCACGCACCTGGTTAGCCAAGTTGGGATGGAACTGGAAAGAAGTACGTAAGGCTGTCTACAAAGATGGTCACGCGCGACCCGATGTCTGTCACTATCGTCAAAATATTTTTCTCCCTCGAATGGCGGCCCTCCATTCTCGCATGATGGAGTGGAATGAAGACCTAGAACCAATAAATAAAGAGCTAGAAGCTGGTGTGAAGCCAATTGTCTTCATTACACATGACGAATCAACCTTCAACTCAAATGATGGTAGAAAGCGTATTTGGATTCATGAAGACAAAAGTCCTATGCAGAAGAAAGGTCGAGGACAAGGTCTGCATGTCTCTGATTATCTTACTCCTATTGGCCGTTTCGGGAGTGGCGAGGTGTGCGAGATTCTAAAGTGTGGTGGTGACACATGGTGGACGGGAGAAGGCATGCTTGAGCAGCTGATTAATAAAGCCATTCCGGCTTTTGAGAGATCCTTTCCTGGATGTCAAGGCTTATTTGCCTTTGACAATGCTAAAAGTCATCAGAAGTATGCGGCAGATGCACTTCGAACTGGCAATATGAATCTCACTCCTGGGGGGAAAAACAGTGTCGCTATGCGGGATGGATGGTTTGTCGGTAGTGATAATCCTAGGGTGATTCAGAGGCAGTCCATGATACTACCAGATGGAAGATTGAAGGGATGACAAATTGTATTGCAGGAGCGAGGCCTTTGGCCTCAAGGTCGTAAGTTTCTTACCCAGTGTTCGATTCCAGGTCAGAATCCAGGAACAACCAAGCTTAACCCTGCTTGCAAATATGCAAGTAATGAATCATGTTGTGCCCGTGCTCTTTTGTCTTCTCAGCCAGACTTTCAAGAACAAAAGGGGGAACTGCAGGAAACTATTGAAGCAGCAGGTCATCTGGTAATATTTTACCCAGTATACCATTGTGAACTCAATTTTATTGAGTACTATTGGGGTAGAGCAAAGCTATATGCTCGGGCTAATTGTGAATACACCTTTCCAGCACTAGTTCGTATTGTTCCAGAAGCCTTGGCACAGGTGTCTGATAAGTTGATTTTCAAATACTATCAACGAGTTCTAAGAATGATGGAAGCATATCGAAACAGTCTTGTATATGGTTCTGAGGACTTCAAGAGACATGTATTTACACGCTATAGCTCCCATAGACGCATACCTGAGTCAGCTCTCAATGTATAATAGGTTAGCCTCTTTTATCTCTCAATGCATTCTCATTAAACAGTATCTGCATTCTTTCCACGTTTCTTTACTGCTTAAACTAATTCTAACTCATAAATAAATTACTCTAATGAAATTTCTTAATCTGTTATTATCTTATTAATATTATATATATACCAGATTAGAATAATATATGTAGCTGTTTGTAATATAGATGACTAAGCCAAAATCAAGCATTACATCAAACGTTACAGCCAAGACTGTCACACATTTGGTAATAAAACTGGTCCCACCTCTAGTTTTCCGGAACCATACCAACAACTATTAATATTAGGTGGTTAGCCTGCGATGCCTGGTGTTTGTATTCATAGTGCAAGCCGAAACAATAGGTGCCGATGTTGGTGCGACTGCAGCGAAAGCCCGGGAGTCTGGCGAATTTTCCAAAGATTGTGAATCGCATGTTGGAGACCGTTCCCTGGTGTTGAAAAATTAGTTAGAGAAATTCTCAAGCCTTCGGATAGCCGGCTCTGAACCGCTCTTGTCAGAGACATGTTACCTTGAAAGACAATAATAACAAAGCAAAAGTCAAGTGGTTAACCACGCCAGGATGGGATCTAAGAAAAGCGATAAATTTAGATAGAAAGTGATTGGAGTGGATGGTTTGCTATGGTTCATGATTGGCTTCTCTGTAAGGGGTTCTCCCCCTCTAAATATCCCTTTTCCCGCTGTTCTAGGCTCCTGAATTGATCATAGCAAATGCATACTATAGGGATCCGCTGTACATTGACCGACACATGTCCATCACAGCCCCCAACAGTACAAGTTACTCGCATATTGAACTCAAACACTAGATAATTTACAATCCAAAATCTCCACACCTTTCGTTTCGTGTGCAAAAGAATAGTGTGATCGGAATACTAAGCTTGGATTTCTTGGACCATATATTCGCTCTCAAGGAAAAAGAGTCTTTAGAAGGCAAAGCACTGATATAGACCGGAATACCCTGTTTACTGGTTCTGTGAATACCACTGCAGAATACTATGCTTGGATATAGATACCTTCTTGTGCCAAAGATAGAGTCTCAGATACTTGAACTGTCCATTTTCTGAAGAAGCAGTTAATAGATCAAGATGAAAAAGTATAATTGGCCAGTCCGAATGGCCTAATGGTTTAGGAAACTGGTGGGCCAATTTCAAACAGGGATCATCATGAGTGCCAATCTGGGGTCGAGCATTAAAGAAATATTCTGGGAACCCCCTTTTTCCTGGGAGGTAGCACTAAAGTTGGCAATGCCCGTGGGTCAACTTCCCAAAATATTGCGCTAAAACTGCTCGGCTAGTGTTCAGGTCCTATATATCGGTATTATTTAGGTTATCAAGTCTATTGTCTACTGCAGATTGCCATGAAGCTAGCTTTCTTGCGAATCGCTCAGAATCAGGGGTGATTCAAGAATTCTTGCAAAGTAGCCCTTCTGTGATAGTTTTCGCCTTGAAGTTGAGCAATGTCTTGAAAACTTGTTCTGTGCCACAATTCCTACGCCTAAAGACTACATTTCACTCTATGAAGATCTTGTATTTTACCAGACTGTCTCCTAGAAATTTGTTTAGCCTATTCACCCTTTTAATTTCCATCTTTAAATACACAAAATCTAAATATGTTCCATGTTCTGCTTTCCAAATCATGGCTATCCCATTTTTAACCCTTCTAGCTTATAAAATTGGAGCTCCCTTCGTACCCAGTCTGCTGGCACAGTGAAAAAACCAAAGTCATAAGCAGAATCTCCTCAAGAAACGATCAGAACGATGTGACTCACCCCACCTGCTGTTATTGGATGTGAGCTTTCTAGAAACCATCATAGTCATCACAATGAAGAACCGCTGTGTGCTATGAATACTCTGAAGGGACAGGCAAAACGAGTAAACTGTCTGGACTTTGCTAACAGTGATACGATCGGCTATATCTATTCTAATCGAAAGGATCCTCCTGTTTGCCTCATTCCGCAATATCTGACACACCTTTTCCAAGCTGATGATAACTTCTCAAATGGTTGGAGATCAATTTCAGGAGTCACTTCTGACGTGCCAGGGAGCAAGAAAGTTGGCTAATCCATGATAGATCTAGGTTAACAGAACAATGATGGAGTCAGGGGTGGCCAAGAAGGTATCTGCTAAGGCCAAGATGGTGTCTGCTGAGGCAAGGAAGACGTTCCAAGATTTATAGGACAATGTTGATAGGTGTCACCAATTGTAACTAAGCAAGGCAGATTCCACATAACTAATAGTTAATAGTAGTCATTGGTATGTGAGTCTTTCATGCTATGAAGTCAGTTGACTCATAGGATCTCAGATGAATACGCTATAGCAAGTCATCGTTATGTAATGATTGGTTGATTCTTTTGATGACTCACAATTGTGAGTCATATGATATAATGACTTTCGCACATGGCTCATATTATGAGTCAAGGGTTTTAAGCATGGGACTCATATGAGCACATGACTTAGTTTATGGGTTTTGATTAGTTAACGGTATATTGCGCAGTGACTCATATGAATTATTTGATAGATCTCACACTGTGACTCACTTATGAGGCATACAAGTTGTGTAACGCAAGCTGATGAGTCACCAGGGTTGGGGTCATAAAGATGCCTATATAAGGTAAACCTTCCAGCCTGAGACATAGAATCTTCAACCAACTATCTATGTACTTTTCTATACGAAGAAATTGATATATGATTCTCTTTATCTTCACTCTATTGAACTTCTACAAATACTCTATCCACAAATACTGTAAGTCTATCACTGTTGTACCAGTCTGAAGAGGCGCATTGATAATATCAAAGTCTTAAACTAGTTCTATCTCATGACAAGACAATTCAGTACTATCTGATGAGATAGTAGAATTACCAACAGTACAAGACAGTTCTGTACTCTCGGATGACATAGTGGAACTACCAAGATGACCAGAGAGTCCTGTTCTTTCTGATGAGATACTAAACTCTTAGGTAAGTAAGAACGTTACCCCTGCAACATAACGAGAGAACAATATGTTTGTTATACTAGGTTGCAAAAAGAATTGGAGTTACAGAAGAAGGAGCAAACTATTCTGCATCGATCATTCCTGGTGCTATAGCCATTGGAGAAGGCTGCCACACTAATCAGGTACTGGTTCTTTCAATTGTATATCAACTAGGAGCAACAAGTATGAGGCAAAGGATGAAATACTATCGATTAAAGGGAACATGGCCTCGCACCATGGAAATCTTTTGACTGACAAAGCCGTGGTCAACACTGGTCATATTGCGGACATGAGAACCTTTCACCTTCTGTACCCTGTATATCCCAAGGATGCCACACCATTTCTTGGAATCTTCTCATCGTCTACTCAAATAATGATTAGTTACTGAAGAAACTAGACTCGGCACTCATGAATGAATTGATGAACCAAAGGGCTACCAGGCTGGCTCACCTGACCCTATACACCAATATATGGAAGGATAACCAGCAACAAGACTTCACTAAAGCCATGTCATACTTCCAGGACCCAGGCCGCCCCCACCAAGTTTGAGGTAGTGAATCTGGCCAAGATATGATCCACTACGTGTTCAGGCCACCAAGAGCCGCCAAGAGACCGGTTGCCAAGAGACTCAAGCCAGTTCGAGTCGAGTTCAGACCTGGGCTCGAACCTAGCTCGGCCCATGCACAACACTAGGCAGCATTGTTTAAGGCTAACAGAAATCGTGTGTCATTATGATGCTCTGATGTCATCCAAACCCATTGGATATCCAAATTTATTCCATACCATTGGCTCCCCATTGCGCCGCTCCTCCCAAGACCACTCCTCCATACTCTCCCACGGTTTTCATACTGACCAGGCTGTTATTTGATGTCAGGTTCCCAGGAACCGTCACAGTGATCAGAAAGAAGAAAAAAGTGCGTACAGTCCATGCTCACAAGGGAAAGGCAAAACGAGTAAACAGTGTTGGTATTGCTAACCATGATGCGATAGGCGATACCTACGGCAATCCAAAGGGGGTCAGCCTCTTTGCCTCATTGGCAGAAATCCGGAACAACTTTTACAAGCAGATGATATGTGCTCAGATGTCTCGCCATAATTTGAGGAGACTTATTTGAAGTGCAAGATAGCAACAGTGTTGTCTAATCCATCATAGATAGATGCTAACAGAATAAAAAAGGAGTCTGCCAAGACAAAGAAGGCATCTGCTGATGCAAAGAAGGCATTCCAAGCTTTGCAGGACAATGTTGATAGGTTGCAAAAAGAATGCCAGTAACAAAAGAAGGGGCAAACTATCCTGCAGCAATCATTCTTTGTAGTACAACGATTGGAAGAAAAAGTGGCCGGAATGAGGTGTCAATTCTTTTAATATTATCTCAACTTAGACCATGAAGTACTAGGTAGGGAAGAATAACTATCGATGAAGGGAACCTGACGGTGCATCACGGAAATGTTTTGACTGATACTGCCCTCATCAATCCTCGTCATATGTTACCAATCATGAATCCGCAAGGCAGATTTTGCATGAGTAATACTTCTGTGTCATAAGGTATCTTGGTTTCACACTATGATGCCCATTGACTCATAGTTCTCACCTGACTACGCACTTGTGACTCATCGTTCTATTATGATTGGTTGATTGGTTTCACACTATCATAGTTCTCACATGACTGCGCACTTGTGAGTCATTATGATATACTGATTGGTTGATTGGTTTTACACTATGATGTCACTTGACTCATAGTTCTTACATGATGGCACACTTGTGAGTCATCATTATATTTTCATTGGTTAAAGAATGTGGCGCAGTTGACTCAGGCCAGTCAGCGGAATGATTGTATGCTATGACTCACTATGAGTCATTAGAGTTCGTTACAGGGCGGATGGGGCCCCGCAAAACGCGGGCCCCCGGCCCTTTTCCCAACCCCGCCCCACTCAACGGCCTCGGGTGGGGTGTCTTTTTCGGCATTCCCTGCCCCAGTTCCCCCTCAGGCCCCTGCCCTACCTATACCCCAGACGGGTCCCCATCAAAAATAGGTGGTAACAAACGGGGTCCTGTCCAGGGAATGAGTCCGGGTGGGCCACGGACAGGGGCGGGGAGCGGATCACCCGAAAAATACCCAGCGGGCCCTGTGTTAGGGCGAGGTCTGGCCTGTGAAAACCCGCCCGGCCCCGCCCTGTAACGAACACTATGAGTCACAGAGGTGGTGTGATATAAGGTGAGGAGTCACCACAGTTTGGGTTGTGGGAAGATGCTTATATAAGGAGCTTGGTTGTGACCAAGAGGAAGGATCTTCACACAACCATCTAAGTACTTTTCTATAGTTAAGTTGTAATACAATTACTCTTTCTCTCTCTGCACAAACTCCTCCCCTACCAGAGCCAACGCTCTAAGAACTGATAGACTATTGCAATAGTCTCAGTGAAGGCTCACCCGAAAGGAGAACTATTGTGAAAGTTCTATCAAGATACAACAATCCACTCATCCTACTATCTCAGAAGATAGTATCCTTCAAAGAAAAGCAAGCCAGTTCTGTAGTATCTGAAGAGATAGTCCCTTCGTATTCCTTGATGCAGAAACACGAGACTCACTTACGCCGGAGACGACTATCATTGCCTGTTCCATACCTGCTTAACGATAGGATTGTTACATCCTATTACTAACACCTGAACATTTCATCTTGACCACAGTATATATCCCCAGGATGTCACCCCATTTCTTGGTGCCTTCCCTCCATCTATTGAAATAATGATTATTTACTAATAAGACTAGAGTTTCCGCTTATGATTATGTTGATGAACGAAAGGGCCATCATGCTGGCTAACCCAACCCCATACACTACCCCATGGAAGGACAACCAGCAACAAGACTTCACTCAAGCCATCTCATACTTCAAGGATGGTGACTAGAATAGAGTTCGTTACGGGGCGGACGGGGCCCCGGAAAACGCGGGCCCCCGGCCCTTTTCCCCGCCCTGCCCCGCTCAACGGCCTGGGGCGGGGTGTCTTT
>Ga0307509_10009750_pt1 | contig 11917 bp, 24 predicted proteins | sample 10_EM_MG_FD_202245 | JGI IMG/M metagenome (GOLD analysis project Ga0307509, IMG submission 202245) | Populus trichocarpa ectomycorrhiza microbial communities from riparian zone in the Pacific Northwest, United States - 10_EM | ecosystem: Host-associated > Plants > Roots > Unclassified | place... | reverse complement strand
GCTGCTCGATCAGAGCGCGGGTGAGATCGTGGAGACCGCGAAGCGTACCGGCGCCAAGATCGCCGGCCCGATTCCGCTGCCGACCAAGATCAACAAGTACTGCGTGCTGCGCTCTCCGCACACCGACAAGAAGTCGCGCGAGCAGTTCGAGATCCGCACCCACAAGCGCCTGCTCGACATCCTCGAGCCGACGCAGCAGACCCTCGACGCGCTCATGAAGCTCGACCTCTCGGCCGGCGTCGACGTCGAAATCAAGACCTGAGTCACAGGAACCCGCCATGAAGATCGAAGTCAAAAATCTCACCGGAAAGAGCGTCGGGTCGGTCGACCTGGACGACTCGATCTTCGGTGCCGAGATCCACGAGCACCTCCTCTGGGAAGTCGTGAAGTGGCAGCTCGCGCGCCGTCGCGCCGGCACCGCCTCGACCAAGCGTCTGGGCGAGGTCCGTGGCTCGTCGAAGAAGGTGTGGAAGCAGAAGGGCACCGGCCAGGCGCGCCAGGGCAGCCGTCAGGCGCCGCACTGGGTCGGCGGTGGCAGCGTCAAGGGGCCGAAGCCGCGTAGCTACGACTACGTCCTGCCGCGCAAGGCGAAGAAGGCGGCGCTCCGCGCGGCGCTCTCGCTCCGCGCGTCGGAGTCGAAGATCCTCGTCCTCGATAACTTCGCGACCGACGGAAAGACCAAGTCGGTCGCTAGCGCGCTGTCCACGCTCGGCACCAAGAACAAGGCGCTGATCGTGGACGCGAAGACCAACGCGAACCTCGTCCGCGGTGCGCGCAACCTCAGCGCGTCGCAGTGGCTCGCGCCCGAGGGTCTCAACGTCTACGACATCCTTCGCCACGAGACGCTGATCCTCACGCAGGACGCGCTCACCGCGATTCACGCTGCACTCGGAGACAAGGCTCATGCGTAGCGCGCAGTCGATCATCAAGCGCCCGCTCCTCACGGAGAAGAGCGCTCGCCTCCGCGAGACCGGTGGCGCCGCCGCGGCCCGCGCCGAAGGCGACACCTACGCGCAGAAGGTCGTGTTCGAGGTCGCTCGCGACGCGAACAAGATCGACGTGCGCCGTGCGGTGCAGGAGCTGTTCAAGGTCACGGTGACCGATGTCCGCACGCTCGTCGTGCGCGGCAAGGAGAAGCGCGTCGGTCGCTTCTCGGGTCAGCGTCCGTCGTGGAAGAAGGCGTTCGTGACGCTGAAGCCCGGCGACAACATCGAGTTCTTCGAGGGCGTCTAAGTCATGGCGATTCGATTCTACAAGCCCACCTCTCCCGGCCGCCGTGGCATGTCCACGCAGGACTTCGGCGAGCTCACCAAGAGCGAGCCCGAGAAGAGCCTGCTCGAGCACAAGCCGAACCGCGCCGGTCGTAACAACTACGGTCGCATCACGTCGCGCTTTCGCTCGGCGGGTCACAAGAAGCGGTACCGCAAGGTCGACTTCAAGCGCGCCAAGACCGGCGTGCCGGCGAACGTGCTCGGCATCGAGTACGACCCGAACCGCTCGGCGCGCCTCGCGCTGATCCAGTACCTCGACGGCGAGAAGGCCTACATCATCGCGCCGCAGAAGCTCGCGGTCGGTGATCAGATCATCGCGGCGAACTCGGCCGACATCAAGCCGGGTAACTGCCTCCCGCTCCGGTACATCCCGGTCGGCACCGACATCCACGCGGTCGAGCTGACGGTCGGCAAGGGAGCCCAGGTCGGGCGCTCCGCCGGCACCAAGGTCACGCTGATGGCGAAGGAAGGCGATTGGGCCACGCTGCGCATGCCCTCGGGCGAGATGCGCCGCGTCCACATCGACTGCAAGGCGACGATCGGTCAGATCGGCAACACCGAGCACGGCAACATCCAGTGGGGCAAGGCCGGTCGCCGGCGTTGGCTCGGCATTCGCCCGCACCAGCGCGGCGTGTCGATGAACCCCGTCGATCACCCGATGGGTGGCGGCGAAGGTCGCAGCTCGGGTGGTCGTCACCCGTGTACTCCTTGGGGCGTCAAGACCAAGGGCCTCAAGACCCGTCACAACAAGCGGACCGAGCAGTTCATCATCCGCCGCCGGAGCAAGTAGAGATGCCTCGTTCACTCAAAAAGGGCCCGTTCGTCGACAAGTACATCCCCAAGAAGATGGAAGTCGCGAAGAAGGAAGCCAACCCGGCCAAGCGCGTCGTCACGACGTATTCGCGTCGCTCGATGGTGATCCCCGACATGGTCGGGCTCACGTTCGCCGTCTACAACGGCCGCAAGTTCATCCCGGTGTTCATCACCGAGCAGATGGTCGGCCACAAGCTCGGCGAGTTCTCCCATACCCGTACGTTCCACGGTCACACCGGCGAGCGGAAGAAGTAGTCATGCAGGCACGTGCACTCGTTCGTGGAATTTCGATGTCGCCGCGCAAGATGCGCGTCGTCGCGAACATCGTCCGCAACAAGAAGGTCGAAGAGGCCGTCGCGTTGCTCGACCTCATGCCGAAGAAGGCTGCGGGCTTGATCTCGAAGGCGATCAAGAGCGCTGCCGCGAACGCCGAGGATCGCTCGGGCGGTGACGCGTCGGTCGAGAACCTCCGCATTCACTCCATCGCCGTCGACGGCGGGACGATCCAGAAGCGCTGGATGCCTCGCTCGATGGGCCGCGCGAACCGCATCAATCACCGGACTTCGCACCTCACGGTCGTCGTCACCGACGGGAACGATTAATCATGGGCCAGAAGACTCATCCGACCGGCTTCCGCCTCGGCATCATCAAGACGTGGTCGTCTCGCTGGTACGAGGAGAAGAACTACGCCAAGTGGCTCCATGAAGACTTGAAGCTCAAGAACTTCATCAAGAGCAAGCTCAAGCACGCGGGCGTCTCGTATATCGAGATCGAGCGCGCCGCGAACAAGGCGAAGATCAACATCCACACCGCGCGCCCCGGCATCGTGATCGGCAAGCGCGGCGCGGGCGTCGAGACCCTGAAGAAGGACGTCCAGGCGCTCACGGAGAACGAGGTCTTCCTCAACATCATCGAGGTCCGCAAGGCCGAGACCAACGCGCAGCTCGTCGCGGAGAACATCGCGACGCAGCTCGAGCGCCGGATCGCGTTCCGCCGCGCCATGAAGAAGGCGACGCAGACCGCGATGAAGTTCGGTGCCAAGGGCATCAAGGTCGCGTCGGCGGGTCGCCTCGGCGGCGCCGAGATGTGCCGTCGCGAGTGGTACAAAGAGGGCCGCGTTCCGCTGCACACGCTGCGTGCGGACATCGAGTACGGCTTCACCGAGGCTCACACCACGTACGGCTCGATCGGCGTCAAGGCGTGGGTCTTCCACGGCGAGGTGCTGCCCACCGCTCGCAAGGTTCAGCCGCAGGGCACTCCGCGCACCTAAGGATCATTAGCCATGTCGATGCTTTCCCCCAAGCGCACGAAGTTCCGCAAGATGCAGAAGGGCCACCTGCGTGGCAATGCAAAAGGCGGAGACCAGGTTTCGTTCGGCGACTACGGCCTCCAGGTCCTGTCCCCGGGCTGGCTCACCGCGCGTCAGATCGAAGCGGCTCGCGTCGCGATCTCTCGCTCCGTGAAGAAGTTCGGCAAGATCTACGTCCGCGTCTTCCCGGATCACCCGTTCACGAAGAAGCCCGCCGAGACCCGCATGGGTACCGGTAAGGGCGGCGTCGAAGGCTGGGTCGCGGTCGTCCGCCCCGGTCGCGTCATCTTCGAGGTCGAGGGCTGCACGCTCGAGATCGCGAAGGAGGCGTTCCATCGCGCCCACCACAAGCTGCCGGTCAAGACCGCGCTCGTCAGCCGGGAGAGTGCCCTGTGAGCAAGCACGCCGTCACCCTCACGACGTTCCGCGATCACTCCGACGAGGAGCTCCGCGCTCAGCTCACCACCACGCGTGACGAGCTGTTCCGCCTGCAGCTCGGTCAGTACACGAACCAGGTCACCTCGACCGCGCTCCTCCAGAACAAGCGCCGCGACATCGCGCGCCTCCTCACGATCCTCAACGGTCGTGCGGCTGGGATCGAGAAGCAGGCCGAGAAGAAGGCTTCGGAAGCGCCGGCTGGTGAAGCTGCGCCGGCGAAGAAGACCAAGAAGACCTCGAAGAAGAAGGCTGAATAGTCATGGCCACCGAAGCAACCACCCAGACGACGGATGACGACCGCGGATCGCGCCGCGTGATCACCGGCACCGTGACCTCCACGAAGATGGAGAAGACCGCCGTCATCACCGTCATCCGCCGCGTTCGCGACCGCCGCTTCCACAAGTTCGTCACCCGCCGCGTGAAGTACAAGGCGCACGACGAGCACAACAAGGCCAAGGTCGGTGATCTCGTCGAGATCATCGAGGCGCGTCCGATGTCGCGCACGAAGCGCTGGCGCATCCTCCGCACGATCAAGAATGCGGTCGAGCAGGTCTCCGACGAGGCCGCCTCGATCGAGAACGCGGGAGCGCGCTAGTCATGATCCAGATGACCAGTGTCCTCGACGTCGCTGACAACAGCGGCGCCAAGAAGGTGTTCTGCATCAAGGTCCTCGGCGGCTCGCGCCGTCGCTACGCCGGCATCGGTGACGTCGTCATCGTGTCGATCCGCGAAGCGATTCCGGGTGCCAAGGTCAAGAAGGGCGAAGTCTCGCGCGCCGTGATCGTGCGGACCCGCCGCGAGCTCGCTCGCTCGGACGGCAGCTACATCAAGTTCGACGGCAACTCGGCCGTCCTCATCAACAAAGAGAACGAGCCGATCGGCACGCGCATCTTCGGGCCGGTGGCTCGCGAGCTCCGCGCCAAGCGGTTCATGAAGATCATCTCGTTGGCTCCGGAGGTGCTGTGATGGCGCAGCCCGCACACATTCGCAAGGGCGACCTCGTCGTGGTGACGACCGGCTCGAACAAGGGCAAGAAGGGCAAGGTCCTTCGGGTCGTCGGCAATCGCGTGATCGTCGAGAAGGTCGCGCTGATCAAGCGCCACACCAAGCCGAGCCAGAAGAACCCGCAAGGTGGGATCGTGGACAAAGAAGGCTCGGTCCACATCTCCAACGTGCAGCTGTTCGACGAGAAGACGAACAAGGGCACGCGCACCAAGATTTCCGTCGACGGGGACTCCAAGGTCCGCGTCGGCGCCAAGTCGGGAACCAAGTTCCCCACTGCTGGGATGTAAGCCATGGCCGACGAGAACAACGACGAACAGAAGGCGCAGGCCGAAGCCAAGAAGAAGGAGCGCGCCGAGAAAGCCGCTGCCAAGGGCGCGGCCGGTAAGAAGAAGGCGGCCGAGCCCGCGGGTCCGGCGCCGAAGTACAAGCGCGCGGCGGCCCCGCGTCTCAAGAAGACCTACGACGACACCGTGAAGGCCGCGATGATGAAGGAGTTCAGCTACTCCACCGTCATGCAGGTCCCGCGGATCGTCCAGATCTCGGTCAACATGGGTCTCGGCAAGGCCAAGGAAGAGCCGAAGGTCATCGAGCACGGCGTCGAGGAGCTCAAGCTCATCACGGGCCAGTCGCCGGTGGTCACGAAGGCCAAGAAGGACATCGCGGTCTTCAAGGTTCGTAAGGGCCAGAAGATCGGCGTGATGGTCACGCTCCGCCGGGAGCGCATGTGGGAGTTCCTCGATCGCCTCGTCAACATCGCGCTGCCGCGCGTCCGCGATTTCCGCGGCGTGTCGCCGCGCGGCTTCGACGGTCGCGGCAACTTCACCATGGGCGTCCGCGAACAGATCATCTTCCCCGAGATCGAGTACGACAAGATCGACTCGATCAAGGGCATGAACATCAGCATCGTCACGACGGCGAAGACCGACGCCGAGGGCCGCGCACTCCTGGTGCACCTCGGCATGCCGTTCCGCCAGCCGACGCCGACCGCTACTGGAGCTGCAGCATGAGCAAGTTAGTCGACAGGCTTCCCAAGAAGCACAAGTTCAAGGTCCGGATCAAGAGCCGCTGCAAGCGGTGCGGTCGGTCGCGTGCCTACCTGCGCAAGTTCGAGATGTGCCGTCTCTGCTTCCGCCAACTCGCGCTCTCGGGTGACATCCCGGGCGTCATCAAGTCGAGCTGGTGAGGAGATACCTATGTCGATGACCGATCCAATCGCTGATTTCCTCGCTCGCATCCGTAACGGGATCCACGCGCGCAAGCAGACCGTCGAGTGCCCCCGCTCGAACATCAAGGTCCGCATCGCCGAGATCCTGCGCGACGAGGGTTTTGTCCAGACCGTGACCACGGCCGAGGACACCAAGCAGGGCATCATCAAGCTCGAGCTTCGTTACGACGGCCGCGCCTCGGCGTCGGGCTGCGCGATCACCGGCATGCGCCGCGTGTCGCGCCCCGGCCAGCGCGCGTACGTCCCCGCCAAGGACATTCCGAAGGTTCGCAATGGCCTCGGCATTGCCATCATCTCCACGTCGGCTGGCGTGATGACCGACCGTACGGCGCGCGAAAAGGGCGTCGGCGGCGAGGTCCTCTGCGAGGTCTGGTGAACTATGTCGCGTATCGGACGTAAACCCGTCGAGATCCCGAATGGCGTCTCGGTTTCGATCACCACCGACACGGTGTCGGTCAAGGGCCCGCGCGGCACCTTGAACCTGCCGCGTCACAAGGCGATCGAGATCAAGCAGGCCAAGGAAGAGGGCAAGGACGTGATCGTGTTCGCGCGCAAGGGCAACCTTGGGCCCGAGCGCGCCGCACACGGCCTCATGCGCGCCCTCGTCAACAACATGCTCCAGGGCGTGACCAAGGGCTTCGAGAAGCAGCTCGAGATCAACGGCGTCGGTTACAAGGCCGAGATCAAGGGCCAGAAGATCACGCTGTCGCTCGGCTACTCGCACCCGATCGAGTACGTGCTGCCCGAGGGCGTGTCGGCCAAGACCGACAAGAACCTCCTGATCCTGTCGAGCATCGATCGCGAGAAGCTCGGTGGCGCCGCGGCGAAGATCCGCAGCTACCGGCCGCCCGAGCCCTACAAGGGCAAGGGCATCAAGTACGTGACCGAGACGATCGTCCGCAAGGCCGGCAAGACGGCAGGTAAGTGAGTACGCCATGTCTGGACATCTGAAATTCGGCAGCGAGAAGACCCGCAAGCGGATGAAGCGCAAGGGCACGATCCGGAAGCGGATCACGGGCACCGCAGAGCGTCCGCGCCTGTCGGTGTTCCGCTCGGCGCGCTACGTCTACGCGCAGGCGATCGACGACACCACCGGCCGCGTCATGGCTGCCGCTTCGGACACCGAAGAGAAGCTGGCGCAGACCGTCACCGGCAAGCCGAAGAAGGAGCGCGCTCGCGAGATCGGTAAGGCGATCGGCGGCAAGCTCGTCGCGGCTGGCATCAAGACGGTCGTGTTCGACCGCAACGGATTCATCTATCACGGCCGCGTCAAAGAGATCGCGGACGGCGCACGCGAAGCAGGTCTGGAGTTCTAATGCTGATCAATCCCGAAGAAGTCGGCGAGCTCGTCGATCGCGTCGTCCACATCAACCGCGTCGCGAAGGTCGTCAAGGGCGGCCGGCGGTTCTCGTTCTCGGCGCTCGTCGTCGTCGGTGACCAGCACGGTCACGTCGGCGCCGGCCTCGGCAAGGCGAACGAGGTGCCCGAGGCGATCCGCAAGGGTACCGACCGCGCGAAGCGCAACCTGTTCAAGATCCCGCTCGTCAAGGGGACCATCCCGCACGAGATCGAGGGCTTCTTCGGCGCGGCGCAGGTGCTGCTCCGCCCGGCGAGCCCCGGTACCGGCGTGATCGCCGGCGGCGGCGTCCGTCCGGTCCTCGAGGTCGCGGGCATCACCGACATCCTCACCAAGTCGATCGGCACGTCGAACAAGCACAACGTCATCCACGCGACCGTCGTCGCGCTCAAGGCGCTGCGCTCGATCGAGCAGGTCGCGAAGACCCGCGGCAAGAACGTCTCGGACTTCTACAGCGCGCGGAAGCAGCCGCAGCCGTAATCGGAGCAGTCATGGCGATCAAGTTGAAAGTCACCCAGGTCAAGAGCGGCGTCGGTCGCTCGAAGACCCAGAATCTCACGCTCCTCGGCCTCGGCCTCCGCGGGCCCCGGAAGTCGGTCGTCCTCCAGGACACCGACTCGATCCGCGGCATGATCCGCAAGGTCTCGCACCTGGTCACGGTCGAGTCCGCTGACTGAACGGGTAGGTTTCAACCTACTCATTTGCACTTACGTAATTTCCGCGCCAGATTGCACGGCGCAGACGGTAGAAGCTCCATGGCGATCACGCTGCATAACCTCCATCCGAACAAGGGCGCGACCAAGCTGAAGAAGCGGCTCGGCCGCGGTCGCGGCTCGGGCACCGGCAAGACCTCCGGTAAGGGCGTCAAGGGCCAGAAGGCCCGCCCCGGTCACCACGGCGCGCGTTTCGTGTTCGAAGGCGGTCAGTCGCCGATGGCGCGCCGCATCCCGAAGCGCGGGTTCAAGAACATGAACCGCGTCGAGACGTTCCCGATCAACGTCGAGATGCTGGAGAAGCAGTTCGAGGCCGGCGCCACGGTGGACCTGGCCACGCTCCGCGCGAAGGGCATCATCCCGAAGCTTGTCGAGCGCGTGAAGATCCTCGCCGAGGGCACCATCACCAAGAAGCTCTCGATCAAGGCGCACGGCGTGTCCGCGGCCGCCAAGGTGAAGATCGAGCAGGCCGGCGGCACCGTCGAGATCATCGAAACCACCGCCGCGCCCGCCGCCTGAGGCATTCTTGGCGTTCCCGTTTGCAAATATCACGAAGGTCCCCGAGCTCCGCCGGCGGATCCTGTTCACGCTGGCGATGCTGGCGGTCTATCGCGTCGGTGTGTTCATCACGATTCCCGGTGTGAACCGGATCGAGATGAACCACGTCGTGACGAAGGGCGGCTCCGGCTCGTTCCTGGGCATGTTCAACATGTTCTCGGGCGGCGCGCTGCAGCAGATGTCGATCTTCGCGCTCGGCATCATGCCGTACGTGACGTCGTCGATCGTCATCCAGCTCTTGACGGTCGTCGTCCCGAAGCTCGACCAGCTCAACAAGGAAGGCGAGCAGGGCAGGGCCCGGATCAACCAGCTCACCCGCTACGGCACGATCCTCGTGGCGTCGGTCCAGGCGTGGTTCATCGCGACGTACGTCGAGGGTCTATCGAAGGGTGGCGCTGAAGTCGTCGCGCACCCCGGCCTCGGCTTCCGCCTTCTCACGGTGCTCACGCTCACGACCGGCACGGTCGTCATCATGTGGCTCGGCGAGCTCATCACCGACCAGGGCATCGGCAACGGTTCCTCGCTGATCATCTTCGCCGGCATCGTCGCGGCGATGCCGGACGGCCTCACGCGGTTCCTCGCGGGTGGCTCGGGTGCCTCGGTCGGCGGCCTCACGATCCTGTTCATGCTGATCCTGGTGGTCTCGACGATCGCCGCGATCTGCTACTTCGAACGAGCGCACCGACGGATACCCGTCCAGTACACGAAGCGACAAGTCGGACGAAAAATGTACTCGGGCGCGCAGAGCTACCTGCCGCTCAAGATCAACGTCTCGGGCGTCATCCCGCCGATCTTCGCGTCGTCGATCCTGATGTTCCCGAACCAGATCGCGAACATGTCGGGCAGCAGGTGGATGCAGGAATTCGCGAGCGTCCTGCACCCCGCCGACTGGCGTTACAACTTCATCTTCACCGTGCTGAACGTGTTCTTCGCGTTCTTCTACACGTCGGTGGTGTTCAACCCGGTCGACGTCGCCGACAACCTCAAGAAGTCCGGCGGCTTCATTCCGGGCATTCGTCCCGGTAAGAACACGGCGCAGTACATCGAGCGCGTGCTGTCGCGGATCACGTTCGCGGGCGCGCTCTATCTGTCGGTGGTCTGCATGATCCCGGCGCTGCTCCAGAAGTACTTCTCGGTGCCGTTCCAGTTCGGTGGCACCGGCCTCCTGATCGTCGTCGGTGTCGCGCTCGATACGGTGCAGCAGATCGAGTCGCACCTGATCACGCGCAACTACGAAGGCTTCAGCGGCGGTGGTGGTGGCGGCGCTTCCAAGGGTCCGCGCATCCGCGGCCGTATCGCTGCTCGCCCGCGCTAGCCGTGCGGATCGTCTACAAGTCGCCGGACGAGATCAAGCTCATGCGCGAGGCGGGCGTGGTCGCCGCCTCGATCCTGAACGACATCTGCGAGGCCGCGAAGCCGGGCGCGTCGACCTGGGATCTCGAGCTCGTCGCGCGCGCCGGGATCCAGAAGCACAAGGTGACGAGCGCCTTTCTCGGCTACGCCCAGCCGCCGTACCCGGCCGTGCTGTGCACCTCGATCAACGAGGTGATCGTCCACGGCATCCCGCGCAAGTCCGAGGTCCTGAAGGACGGCGACATCATCGGGATCGACTTCGGGATCTTCAAGCACGGCTTTTGCGCGGACACGGCCCGGACGGTCTGCGTGGGCACCGTGTCGCCCGAGAAGCAGAAGCTCGTCGACACCGCCCGGGAGTCGCTCGAAGCGGCGATCGAGCTGTGCCGGGTCGGGAACCGCCTGGGCGATCTCGGCCACGCGGTCCAGAGCTACGCGGAATCACGCGGCTATTCGGTCGTCCGCCAGTTTGTCGGCCACGGGACCGGCCGCCAGATGCACGAGGACCCGCAGGTCCCGAACTACGGCGACTCCGGCAGTGGGAAACGCCTGAAAACCGGCCTTGTCATCGCAGTTGAACCCATGGTAAACGCCGGGGCCCCTGACGTAGAGGTTCTCGAAGACGATTGGACAGCCGTGACGAAAGATCGCTCTCTGTCCGCACACTTCGAGCACACCATCGCGATCACGGATAACGGCCCCTGGGTACTGACGAGACTTTAGAGAGATTTATGAAGGTAAGAGCATCCGTCAAACCGATCTGTTCGCTGTGCAAGATGATCAAGCGCAAGGGTGTCGTTCGCGTTATCTGCGTCAAGCCCAAGCACAAGCAGAGGCAGGGATAAGTCATGGCTCGTATTGCTGGCGTCGACCTCCCGCGTAACAAGCGGATCGAGATCGCTCTCACGTACATCTACGGTCTCGGCCGTCATGCAGCGAATGTGGTGCTCCGCGGCGCCGGCATCTCGCCCGACAAGAAGAGCGACGACCTCGACGAGGCCGACGTTCGCAAGATCCGCGATGCGATCGAGCAGAACTATCGCGTCGAAGGCGATCTTCGTCGCGACGTTCAGCTCTCGATCAAGCGCCTCGTCGACCTCGGCACGTATCGCGGCACGCGTCATCGCCGCAACCTGCCGGCGCGCGGCCAGCGTACGCACACGAATGCTCGCACCCGTAAGGGACCGCGCCGCATGGCAGTGAAGAAGATGGGCGCAGTCACCAAGAAGTGATGTGAGCTGACATGAGCACTACCAAGGTCAAGCAGAAGAAGAAGGTCCGGAAGAACATCCAGACCGGCGTCGCCCACATCTCGGCGACGTTCAACAACACCATCGTCTCGATCACCGACGTGAGCGGAAACGTCGTCGCGTGGTCGAGCTCCGGCACGTGCGGCTTCAAGGGCTCGCGCAAGTCGACGCCGTTCGCCGCGCAGCTCGCTGCCGAGGACGCCGCGAAGAAGGCGATGGAGCACGGTGTTCGCAACGTCACCGTCTACGTCAACGGTCCGGGTTCCGGACGCGAGTCGGCGCTGCGCGCGCTGAACGCCGCTGGTTTCAAGATCAACCTCATCCGCGATGTCACGCCGGTTCCGCACAACGGCTGCCGTCCTCGCAAGCGCCGCCGGGTCTAAGGGAAGTCATGGCACGTTATATCGGTCCCGTTTGTCGCCTTTGCCGGCGTGAAGACATGAAGCTCTTCCTCAAGGGAGAGCGCTGCTACACCGACAAGTGCGGGTACGAGCGTCGCGCGTATCCCCCGGGTCAGCACGGCCAGAACCGCCGCCGCAAGCGGTCGGACTACGGCGAGCAGCTGCGCGAGAAGCAGAAGGTCAAGCGCATCTACGGCATCGCCGAGAAGCAGTTCCGCGGCTAC
>Ga0307509_10009749_pt1 | contig 11917 bp, 10 predicted proteins | sample 10_EM_MG_FD_202245 | JGI IMG/M metagenome (GOLD analysis project Ga0307509, IMG submission 202245) | Populus trichocarpa ectomycorrhiza microbial communities from riparian zone in the Pacific Northwest, United States - 10_EM | ecosystem: Host-associated > Plants > Roots > Unclassified | place... | reverse complement strand
TATGTATTTACATTTTTCTAATTTTGTTTTGGTTTTCATGATAGTGGGGTTGGTGGGGGAGGCCGTTGTCATTGCCGAAGATTTTCGCCCGTTGATACCGCCGTTATTTTTGTCCCCCGACAATATCTGGCGGCTTTACCCGGGATCTGACGGCTTTACCCGGGCACCTGGCGGCTTTTCCTGAGTTACCTATCCTCTGGACCAGGCGGTTGCCTGGGCGCCTGCAGTCTTTGGCGGCCGTTCATAATTTAAGCCGGACTGACCTAGGCTTTTCAAAATCATGGCCGGACTAGCCGCTTGGGAACACTGATATTAGTAATAGAGCTCTTTCAAGGTCATTATCAAACAGTGTCAAGGAAACACAATGCTGGTTGATACTTCTACGTTAGGGATTCCCCTATCTAGACCGAAAATAGAAGGGTCAAAGAGACAGCCGTAAAGCACTATTCCATATGCTGCTGAATTGGAGGGGGGGTGGATGTCAGATAAATGGTGGTTTCTTTTGTACATTGTCATGCCCGCCGGGTTGGACCTACGGGCAGTGTCCGGTGCAATATGATATGATAGAAAACTGTAAGAATTAAGTTATATTTCTAGGGAGAGTTGACGACTAAGCTATTTTTATCTGTCCAGGGAGTGCATTTGCAGCCAGCGAGCATTTCGTGAGCTTGCTTGTACTTCCATAGCCCATGCTTAAGCACGATTAATGCAGGATTTAGCTATGATATCTAAGGTAGGAGCATGGGTATGAAGTTAGTGATTGTAGTCCCAACTGTGCCTGCGGGGAAACTGGGAGGGGGTGCAACGAATAGGGGATTTCTCGGGGAAAAAGTAAGCCAAGGCCAGGACCACAAAAGATTGTTTGTAATTGATCCCTGTTAGCTACTCCCTCGGTTTCTTGGCAGGCTGGGTGTAGACTGGTGAACATTCCCTTAATGGCCAATAGCCCTCAAATCCCCGGACACCCTTGGTAAAACCTGCCTGTAGTTCTGCGTGTCTTCATGTATATTCTGAGGGATCTCCTATGGCAGAATAACTCACCGAGGGCGCAGGGGCCCTTTGGTGGAGTTTAAGCGACCTTGCGGCACCTGAGATCTGTGAGGGTGTGCGTTTGGGGTTCGTGCGTGCCTCGGGGAGCAGTTGGATGGGCATCATTGGGGAATTTCTAGCCCGTCACGTGTGAAGACCGCCAGAATCCCTTCACCAAAAAAACCTCTGTTGTTAGCTTGGCGTAGGGTGTTTTAATTTGCCTGGGACACTCAGTTTCTGATTTCCCGTGGGTTACCCTAGAATCACATAAATTAACCACACAGCTTATCCAACTACGGTAAATTGAAGATTTGTGGATTATCTTCGGGGTCTTACTTACATGAGCTACATTCCGGGTGGTTGAGGCCTGTTCCTAAGGGAGGCTTATTTATGGAATTCTTCAAGAGGACGATATGCAAATTACCAAGATAGCCGCACCGGCTACTACAATCACCACACAGCGATGGTAACTGTTGGCCAAAATAGAGGGCAGACGCGAATCCAGCTTCCTCTTGTCTATAGACATTAGGAATTGCTCCTGGGGAAGAAGTAAGAAAAGAGTGTACCGTAGCTATCGCGATCATTACTTGTTTTGGGAATAGAGGTTGCGCCCTTTGTCTAAAGACATAATCTTGTCGCGACTAAAGACCCTCTCATAAGACCAACTGCCCTACACTGCCCATAATATAACCACGAAGATATAAACATCACTGTAGGTTCATATTGTACCATTAGCACAGCTTGGGCCGGATTTCTCGGACACTGTATCCCTTAGTCCGTCAGTGCGCCCAAGAAGTTTGTGGAATATGTCAGTTGAAATGCCAAGTAATCGTTTCCGGTTAAGGAAAGCTACTATCCAAATAACGTCAATCCATTTTCGATTAAGGAAGAATAATTTCCAGATCCCCTCATGGGCTGAACGAGACCTCTTGGGCGCAGCACCCGACCGACGAATTATGCGATACTAGGCAACAGTGGCTGTTCAGGCAGCAGCGAGTTACAAGTACGGTAACATGAGGGAATCCCCACTTTCGTTTAACAAGGCCTCGCCTTTCCCCCACCGGTGAGAATATCATCAACCAACGATACTCAAAAACTCCGGCTTCTGAACAGTGCAAGCAAGAAACAGTCCAAGATGTCTCAATGCACCATCCAGGATAGTACGAACTGTCTCAATACTACAAACAACCTCACGATTGCCGATAATCGGTCTCAGTTCCTAACCTGGTTATCACCCCTGGATCCGGGTCTACGGCATCTGGACATCCAAGAACGACGTGTCCAGGATGTTGGAGAATGGCTCATACAAACAGAGGAATTTAGAAGATGGAGCGGATTGGGTGGGGGAGGTGAGGGTGATAAGGCAGTTCTGTTTTGCTATGGAGGTCCAGGTGCCGGCAAGACATTTATCAGGTAATAAAGGTCATCCTCCATAGAGAGAAGTGAGCCCGTGCTAAAAAGGGGTGATGGCAGCTCGCTCGTAGTGGACAGATTAAACGATCAAGCGAGTGGAGAGTGCGCCCCCGTTACGTGCTTTTACTTCGATTTTGCAGCGCGAGATGAGCAGTTTGCAACCAACGTATTAGGCTCCTTACTACGGCAGATGGTCAGCGGAACGGGAGGGATCCTGGAGGAAATACGAGGGACCTTGCGGGAGCAGAAAGAGTCCACTGGTGGGCGCAGACCGCAACTTGTGGATATTGTGAAGATGCTGCAACTCATCACGTCTTCGCAGCGCACATATATCTGTATTGATGCATTGGACGAATGTACGGCTGCTCAGCGATTCAGGCTTTTTGATCCGTTAAAGGCAATACTCGAGAAGTCCCCCAGCGCTCGATTATTCGTGACCGGAAGACCGCATATCAGGGATGAAATTGAAACGCGGCTTCCTGGACGTGTGGCAAGTGTATCTGTAGGCCCTACCTCAGACGATATCACCAGCTTCCTTCGTGCCAGGCTGAGCGGTGATGAAACGCCTGATGCTATGGATGCGAATTTGGAGGCAGAAATTTTGAAGAAGATTCAGGAGAATATAGCAGAAATGTGGGTAGAGAAAATTATGCTGATAATCCCGTCCCACACTATCCGCTGATAGATGTGCCTAGATTTCTACTCGTTTCCATAAATATTGAGGCAATCTTGCAAGAATCGACCATACATCGGAGACGTGAACGGCTCAACAAAATGACCGAGGGGCTAGGACTGAGACATGCCTACGGTACGACGATTGAACGGATAAAAGCGCTGGGCGGGGATAAATCACAACTTGGGATGGAAGCTTTAATGTGGGTAAGTCATGCGGAGCGGCCGCTGAGAGCAAATGAGCTTTGCCACGCCTTGGCGGTCAAGCTAGGCTCACCACATTTCAATCCCGAGAACGTCCCCTCTATATCGACGTTAGTAAACTGTTGCCAAGGGCTTATTACTGTGGATAAGGAATCAGTCGTGCGACTGATTCACTTTACTCTTAAAGAGTATCTTTCCGCTCATCCCCATATTTTCCGTAGACCTCACTCGGCAATTGCAGAGGTCTGCCTGACCTATCTAAATTCCGAGCAGGTCAAGGCCCTTTCCGCCGCCTACCCCCACAACCTTGAGACACCCTTCCTCGGATACTGTTCCCGATACTGGGGAGTCCATGCGGAAAGGGATCTCTCAAGCCACGGAAGATCACTTGCACTAGAGCTGTTTCGAGATTATGGTGGCCACATATCTACCCAATTGCTTCTTGAACAAGCAACCTATTCTGGTTTCCGGAGGCAGGAGATGAAATTCGGATTCAGTGGATTGCATTGCGCATCGTTCTTCGGAATTGTGGATGTAGTAGCTGTTCTGATAGACTTGGAAAGTTATGATATCAACAAAGGAGATTTTTGGGGGCACACTCCACTTGCATGGGCTGCTAAGCATGGACACGAGGGAGTAGTGGAGATACTACTCAGGCAGGCAGTAGTCAACCCTGATAAGGCAGACATTGAGGGTGACACACCACTGTCGCATGCCGCCCAGGGTGGGCATGAAGAAGTCGTAAAAATTCTACTTCGACAGGTAGGGGTCGACCCCGATAAACCCAATAATCACGGCAACACACCGCTCTCACTTGCCGCCCAGTGTGGACACGAAGAAATCGTAAAAACATTACTCCGACAGGCAAAGGTCGACCCCGATAAGACCGATAATAACGGGGACACACCGCTCTTGCGAGCTGCTTGGCGTGGGTGTGAAGGAGTGGTGAGGGTACTACTCGACCAGGATAAGGTCCGCCCCGACAAGCCAAACAATAACGACCGAACGCCGCTCCATGGTGCCGCTTTGGGTGGGCATGAAGGAGTGGTGAAAGTTCTACTGGAGCAGGGCAAGGTTAATCCCAACAACCCAGATATTGATGGCCAAATACCTCTTCATGGTGCCGCTTCGGGTGGAAATGAAAGGATAGTGAAAGCACTCCTCGCGCGGGACGAGATTTGCCCTGACAAGCCTGACATCCACGGTCGAACACCGCTCCACGTTGCCGCTTGTGATGGACATGAAGGGGTGGTGAAAGCACTCCTCGCGCGGGACGAGGTTGGCCCCGACAAACCTGATATCTACGGTCTAACGCCGCTCCATGGCGCCGCTTGTAGGGGACATGAGGGGGTGGTGAGGGCATTCCTCGCGCGGGGCGATGTTTACCCCGACAAGCCTGATGATTACGGTCGAACAGCGCTCCACGATGCCGCTCGGGGAGGACATAAAAAAGTGGTAAGCATATTACTTGGGCGGAAAGAGGTCAACCCAGACCAGCAAGACAGTCACGGCAGTACACCGCTCGCTCTTGCTGCTTGGAAGGGGCATGAGGATGTTTTGAAAATACTACTCGGGAGACAAGAGGTTAATCTAGAGAGTCAAGATGATGATGGCGACACACCGCTCTCCTGTGCTGCCTCTGGTGGCCGTGAGGGAGTAGCGAGAATACTACTCCAGCAGGAAGGAGTTGATCCTGAGAACTCAAATTGTGACGGCCAAACACCGCTCTCGATTGCCGCCCAATTTGGATATTGGAGACTAGTAAAAATACTACTCGAGCGGGGAGGTGTCATCCCCGACCGGCCAGATAATGACGGCCGGACACCCCTCTGGCACGCCGCTCGCGGTGGGCATAAAGAAATCATAACAATACTACTCGAACGGGAAGGGGTCAGCCCTGATAAGCCAGACAACTATGGCAATACACCGCTCTCGATTGCTGCTCAGGGTGGGCATGAGGGTGCGGTGCGAGTATTGCTCGGGAGAGAAGAGGTCAATCCCGAGAGGCCAGATAAAAATGGCGACACGCCGCTCGCGTGTGCCGCTTGGGGTGGAGCTGCGGGAGTAGTAAAGCTACTACTGGAGCAAGAGAGGGTTAATCCCGACAAGTCAAATGACGCTGGCCGAACACCGCTCTCTCTTGCTGCTTGTAATGCACATGAGGGAGTGGTAAAAATGCTACTCGGGCGGGAGGAGGTCAACCCTAGCAAGGTCGATAAAGGCGGCCAAACACCATTCCAGCATGCAGTCAAACACGGCCATCTGGGAGTGATTGAGCTACTGCAGCCTAAAGAAGCGGTGACCCACGGCGCATCCTCAGACAGGGAAGACACCACCCCTTAGAAATCCCCGGCATCCCTCCCTTTTGGGGTGCGTTGCTCGCAGCATCTGTTCTTAGCCATCCTTTGCTCCCAGGGGAAGCCCGGTCCGATGTGAGCGCATATCTAATAGTTCTTATCACACCTGTCCGAAACCCGGCATCCAACTTGGGCGTGTGTAGATGCGGATTCCTGTTTACAGAGTAGCTAGGTCCCGGTGGGTGGGGTGAAGTAGTTGCATTATTGTGAGATAGTTTAGTTTTTGGCATGCTCCCCCATCCTATCCTATCCACAATTCCTCTACTTCCAAATACTTGCCCGCTCCCTTTTTATCTCTCTGTCTTTTCCTCCCTTCCCTTTTTATCTTCTTTCCACACTTCTCCCAGCAACAGAATTCTCTAAGTGTGAGATAACATGTATATAGCTTATTTGTTTCAGACAGGAGAGGCAGTATACGATAGTATAAGGATTCTTAAGGCAATTGTAAACTACAGTATATCTAGGCCTTACCTATAATAGGACACAAGTTATCGGAAATTATAAGACTAAATCGGTGGGACAGATATCCCCTTAGCAGTGGCCCCCATGAACAACATGCGTATGAAGGGTGGACAGAGCTCACAAGACAGGCTTCTCATAGTGCTCATCAATCCCAATGGTGTCGAGATCAACTTGATTGCTGACCCAATGTTAGTGGTCAATGGTGATTGCCACGATCATGATTAAGTATATAACGGTGGTAATGCTCAATCATGATCTAAACGAGGGGGCCCCAGGATCCAATGATATGAAACTGTAGGCCGGTTGGGTGATTCATGATGACCACTGCTTAAGCCTCCGTTAAGTATAGTCGATAATTGTTGACTATACTTAAGTATAATTAATTTTATATCTATCAGTGATAAAATACTGATTCAATATAAACTATCAGTATTTAGTATTTACGCTTGTGTTATAACAAGAAAAGAAGATCTCTACCCTATTGTCCATCTGGTATAGGACATATGTGGAGACATAGAGATAAACATGCACAAGCATTGCTTTTGCTACTCAAGGTGAACTGAGGCTAGCAACCCTTATCGATAACAAAATCAAGAATATCATTTGTGATCATGACACTTGCACACAAATGTACCATCTCCATCACTCTACACTGTGAGTTCTGCAAAAAACTGACATCTTGACTACAAACTTTAGTATAAGGTCACAAATCCTATTGTTTCAGGTCTTTGGAGGCTAGCGAATACTGCTAACAACTGTTTGATATGCTTTTATTAGACTATATAAATATCAGTGTTCCCAGCCGTCCAGTCCATCCCTGTTCGTGGGAGGACGGAACGGACTACGGCTCATATTCAGTCTTTTTGGGGGTACTAGGACGGAATACGCCCGGGAAGGTGAGGGCCGGACGGACTACATGGAACTATAGTCCCAGCACCTGGACCTCTGGCACTAGCCAAGCTGAAATCATCCACCAAACGAATTATGTTCATATCATAAGACATCATTCGTGCTCTTCCCCACCGTCCCCGGCCGTCCCCACCCATCCAAAGCTCTTGGCATTCCCCCCGCAGAGCCCCGCCAGGCCCCCGGACCGTTGGGAACACTGATAAATATAATGGGTACCACCGTGAATCCCCTGGATTAGCGACAAGTTACCATGATATACATCTACTCCTCTCTTCACCTGTGCCCATCTCTACTCCTCTGTACAGTGTTCGCTTGGCGTGAGGCAAGTGCCAATTGGATGGGGGATCCTCCATTTCTGAAAGGTAACTCGGAACCCCCCAACCGCCGCCCGAGTCGCGAGATTTGCAGTAGCGAGGCATGGAGTCCGAGAACCCCTATTGTATGATACCATAAAATCTCGCTAAAATATGTTTTGACTCCCAGCCAGTGGAAAATTGGCCTAGGGCGGGCCCGTCCGAATGATGTTTCATGAAGATACATGGCGTAAGTATTTCTGCACTACTTGTTACTACAGACAGTGCTCGTAGTGTTGAGCGAAATATTCTCTTGTACATAGATCTCACTAGGCTTGTACTGCAATCGGTATCTAGCAGTTTTCGTTATTGTCAATGAGCTGTCGATCGTGGAGGAGAGACTAAACAGAATGGAAGAAAGGTTTGAATGAAGTCAAGGCGAATGGAATTTCATCAATACTGGGAATCGCATCTCGCCCGCCCACTTTTCTACCCACGGAGAAGTACTAGGTTTATATAGAAAATACAAGAGTTTTCCAGCGCACTCACCTCCTGTCCCCAGGACACGGAGAAGGTTCTAACAACTTCCTTGGATGGCTAAAGGTCTATCCGGTGATGGTACCGCATCAGTGGAATTCCGGTCCGCTCTTTCCGTTCTTGTCATATCCCCCTCGCTTTGCCTTCTGATCGTCTTCGGCCATGCGCGCACATCCTCCGCTCTACTATACAACCAGCATAGTAATCCCCCCTCTTGGCTCGATAATAAGTAACAAAGAAAACTAGTAACGATAGGTTAAAAAGATAGGAAAAGGAACAGAAGAAACATGAGCTAGAGCTGGGTGATCGCCGGTGATTTGCAACATTCGACGTGATGTATCAAATAGATAGCACTATAAGAGACTCATGCGGTAGACCACCAGCGGCCGATAGCCATATTAGTCATGTTCCTTATCTAGGTGCACCTAACCAGGAGGTTCACCAAATATTTCTCATCAAGCTCATATGACTGTTATACCAGTAGGTTCCGACATTGGGCTACAGTGGCACATCTTTACCAGCCGCCAGAACCTGCATCCAGAGCTTGCTGTCTCCCCGCGACCTCCCCCCTAAATGGATTGATACCCCATTAATTGAGGAGAACCGCCCGACACTTTCATGCTAAAATAAGAAGCGGCTGAGGTGAGAATTGCAATTGCGTCAAAATCATGGCCTTCAAAGACTTAGTACCATAAAAAGTTAGTCTATGGCGCTTTATTGCGATTCCAAGACCGGGCAAAGGTTAAAAATCTTATTTGAACGTACTATCGCCAGGCGGTTTTCCTCAGTTAATACGATACTACCACGAAAGCCCGAGTCGCATGATGACAATTAGCAAAAGCCCCCTCATCGTGCAAATCGCATGCCAATCATATTAACTCTTCGTAGTGGTACTGGCACTTTTGACGAGATGGGAATGTTTAATTATTTTATATTGCTGCCTGGAGTACATCAAACTAACTATGCCTACGTCATACCTCTAAATTCAACCCCCGAATCAATCAATATGCCTTCTTAAAGTGCCTCAACCACTTCCTCAAGGCTGTGGTGAAAATCCTTCTCGCTTTCGCACCTTCCGACGAAGTATCACGTAAATCGAAGCAGTGGCCTGCAGCTTTGAGAAGATATCCGAACACCACCCCCTTACCCGTTGAATCCCCCTCCTCTGGAATATCCTGTGTCAATTTGACACCTTTTGGCGCCCAAGGCTCGGATAAAAGCGATAAGGTTAGCCATGGGTCGTATTCACCTCCTGATGCTTGGTCAGCCACGGACAAGAAGTTAAAAGGTTCGAGTAATACCTGTGGTAAACACGTTCGAAGGTCGAAGGTTCCAACCACCGTATTCCCGATTAGTTTTGTCCACATCCGACTGCTGAGGCATGAGGCCGCTGGAATGTCCATGCGGAACTAGCTTATAACAGCTCTTCCGCAGAAGCTGGAGGCTAAGATAAGATGATACGATTTGATTTGGCCCAAGATTGGCCGACTGGAGGAACCCTAGTCAGTTCGTTAGATAAGGCTTCGCATCTTGCAAGCAGAGGCTTTTACCCCATTCAGTACAATATTGATACATCCAAGACACTATATCCGGGTCTGGAGCTGAACCTGAACCACTGAGTCGGCAGTCTGGTGTTCGTACAGTGCTGTTCCCGTAATATCCTGTGCAACTGGTATTAAACTTGTCATTAACCTAAGTGACCGGTGAGAATTCGAGCTCTAACTTCAGTGCCAGATTTGGTGACCAACTAGAGCTGCGAATGGCTTCCATGTAGCCCAACGATCGGAAGTAAATTTTGCTCCTTTGCTCTTTGCCCACCCTCCTCCCGCAGAGACCTTCCCGGTATCAGGATCCGTAGAAATCCAATCGCAGAATGACCTCAAACCTGCGATTCATATTTAGCATACTAAGCCTTGATCACCAGATGCCCAATCTTTAGGGCTAAACCCTACCTGGACTGCCCTCAACTAGAGTGTCCTTCCAAACGCTATAGATGGTTTTCAGGGCTACCGCAAAGCCCTCATTGGTGTTGTTATCCGCCCCAACTCCCAAATATTGTTTCTTCATAGCCGCCGCTGCCTTTTCTCTAGAAAGTTGGTCATCGATATACTTGATCGCCGCGACAATGTCCTTGGTGCAATTCCCGAACCCCATCCCATTGAGCCCACGATATACCTGCTCCCAATATACCGACATATCTATCTGAGCATGGATAGGTGCGGATGAGGAAAGCGAGGCAAATATTGTCTCAGGGTACTTCTCCCGAACAAGTGCTGCGCGCGTGCCCGGGTAACTGCCCCCGATGAAAACCCATGGTGTAGAAGCTGGTGTCAAGTCTACGCCTGAGAAGTTGTGAAGAGTGAAATTATTGGCAAACGCCTAGTTATCGGTCAGTGAAAGCCATTAGTGAGATCGACAAACTATGCTACCGGGATATCGGCAAGGGCTTGAGCAGTGTTCAGCCACCGGAACTTCTCCATAGATGTGAGAAGAGAGAGGTCAACGGGGGATGAAGCTCCATAGTATCTACAAAATTAGTCCACTAGCTATTACTACTCATCAAACGGTTTGGAATTTGTAAAACACTTACCGATGCTCCCAAACAATCCCAATCCCATTGAATTCTTGGATCATTTGCCGAAAGGAGGAAGTCTTCTTGACAAGCTTAGACTGGGCAATGGGTTCCGCATTAATTTCCCCGCCGTCATATACTTGATATCCGTTAGCCTATCATCAAGGGCCACATGATCAGAGAACACAAACTGAAGACTGGGCTCCCGGGCTGGTAGAATTCTTGAAGCACCCAATACCTATTCTCGAATGTTCCAGGATAGTTCCCAAAGTGGTCCAGAGGGAGCTACCGGAGCGCGTATGCAGCTCATATTAGATTTACGCAGTGAGGAGGAGGAAGGTCAACCACCTTGACCGTTTCAGCAAACACATTCGCTTCCTTAAAAGCTGCCTGAAAATCGAACGATCCCCCACCATCTGCTCGCTTCCGATAATGAAAAAGTGGCCCCAGATCTACCACCGCCTCGGCAAGACCAAGAAGCATCAAGCTTATCACCTGTCGTTTCCACATTTCCTAAGTTAGTAACTTCGCTCCGGGGAACTCTCAAGTTTGGGAGAACTAAACCTACCAAAAGGGGGATAACGGCTTACCTTTAAATCCATGCGACCCAGGTCCTCACAATGAATACCCATGCTGTGGGAGGGGGGCGAGCTGAGGACCCCCCCCGTCCCACACTCTTTGTTGAGGTTGATAACTCTAAAGGCAGGAGCGCGACGTAAAATAGTGAATAATCTGCTGTAAGACTCAGGGATTATATGAAATACCGTCAAAACTGGAATAATCGAGTTGTGTGCTGTGTAGTCAGAGTTGCCTCTCCTCTGGTAAGGTTTGATGTTTTTTTGTTTTTTTCATCTCACTCAGAGGGGCTGAGCCGCTCTTCTTTTGCTGTGTTTTTCGCCCTTTTTCTAAAGGAGGGAATTCTCAACAACATAGCACACGACTCGATTATTCGAGGTTTTACGGTACCCTTGCAGCGAAACAGCATCCCCCAAGATTCAGCACCTCGCTGGCTAACCACCATTGCTTACGGCTGCTAGTCTCTTATTACGTGCGCGAGGTTACTATTCCCCCTAGAGATACCCCTCAGTGGTAGACCGTTTTCGTGACCTCGGACCCGCAAGTAAATTTAGCAAAACTTTAGAAAGGAAATATTCAACACAACAAATTGCTCAAGCCTAGCTAGCACATCCAGTGAAAGGGTCCGACAGCAGCGAAAAGCTGATTCCCATATCCACTCTGAGGGATAGCTGTCTCCACCAGTGTTCCCAACCGTCCCGTCCGGACGCCAGGGCCCTGGCGTCCTATAGTCCCGTCCGTCCCGGGCAGGGTGGGTAAGGACGGCCAGGCACGGCGTCCGTCTTTTGTAAACACCACAGGACTGTAGGTTGACGGGCGGGCCCTGCAGTCTTTTTTGGAAATGGTAACTTCCGGTAGGTACCTACCGTCCTGAGTAAGGACGGGCGTCACCT
>Ga0307509_10009748_pt1 | contig 11918 bp, 7 predicted proteins | sample 10_EM_MG_FD_202245 | JGI IMG/M metagenome (GOLD analysis project Ga0307509, IMG submission 202245) | Populus trichocarpa ectomycorrhiza microbial communities from riparian zone in the Pacific Northwest, United States - 10_EM | ecosystem: Host-associated > Plants > Roots > Unclassified | place... | reverse complement strand
ATGCTGAGCGCGATCGCCGATCCCAACCCGGTGATGTACCTGATGCCCAAGGCGCTGCTGCGGGTCAAGGGCGACGCCGGCGACGGGATCCCGGGCGAGCCGGACGACGACAAGCAGCTGTCGAGCATGATCGACGCGCCGCTCGGCGACCGCACGGCGTGGAAGCCGCGCTGGCCGGAGCTCGAGGAGCTGTACATCCCGATCGGCGAGGCCCGGGTGGCGCGCGAGGGCCGCCACGTCACGGTGGTGAGCTACGGCCGCAACGTGCCGATGGCGCTCGCCGCGGCCCGCGAGCTCGCCGACGACGGGATCGACACCGAGGTCGTCGACCTGCGCTCGCTGCACCCGTACGACTGGGGCGCGATCACCGCGAGCGTGCGCAAGACCAACCGCGTGCTGTGCGTCAACGAGGACACCGAGATCACGAACTTCGGTGAGCACCTGATCCGGCGGATCACCGAGGAGCTGTTCTACGAGCTCCACGCGCCGCCCAAGCTGCTCGCCGGTGGACACCTGCCGGGGATCGGGCTGGCCGACCACCTCGAGATGGCCAGCGTGCCGCAGAAGGACGGTATCAAGGCCGCGATCGCCGAGCTCGCTCGCCACGAGCCATGACCGCGCGGGTCACCGCGCTGCTTCGATCGCCGCCTGGCGGCGCGCCACCGGGTTGTCGCGCGCCGCGTCGGGCTTCCACCAGAAGTTGACGTTGGTGTTGAACCCGCCGGTGTGGACGAACGCGTGCAGCCACCACGCCGGGATGAACAGCAGGTCGCCGGGCTCGAGGTGGGCCGCGATCGCCTCGACGCCGGCCAGCTCCGGGAACCGCGCGAGGTCGGGCGCGTGGACGTCGATCGCGCTGCAGTTGACCGCGGGGTTGGGCGCGCCGGGCGGGAACATCGCGAGCCGTTCGAGCTGGCCCGGATCGATCAGCACGCAGTCCTTGGCGCCCGTGATCTGCGCGTTGAGGTTGTGGCAGCCGTTGTTGTCGTAGTGCAGCCAGGTCCGGACCCCGGCGCCGGACAGCCACGGCCACACCGTGTACAGCCGATCCGGCGGGACCACGGCGGGCAGCGCGACGTCGGCGTAGAGCGGCGCGAGCTCGGGGTCGATCGCGGTCGTGCCGTCGCGCCGCCGGGCCAGGAACTTCTCGTCGCCGGTGAACAGCCGGCCGCCGCTGCGGTCGGCTGTGACCGCGGCGCAGAGCTCGCGCAGCGTGGCCTCGCCGGTCGCGAACATCGCGGCGAGCGTCGGCTGGTGGAAGTCGGGGTGCGCGCCGGTCGTCGACCGCTTGTAGCGGATCCGGACATCGCCGACCCGCTCGCTGAGGTACGCTGGCGACCACCGGGCGAGCGCGGGCCAGCCGGCGAGCGCGCCCTCGATCACCACGGGGAGGTCGCCGCGCTCGAACGGCGCGAACGCGGCCGGATCGGCGGAGATCCGGTCGGCGGTACGAACGATGCGCATCCAGGCCAGTGCTTAGCGCGTCCGCGCCGCGGCGGCGACCTCGCGCAGGATGGCATCGAGCTCGGCGCGCGCCAGGTAGCGGCCGTCCGCGATCACCGCGGCGATCGCGCGCGTGTTCGCGATGTCGACCAGCGGGTTGCGGTCGAGCACGACCAGGTCGGCGAGCCTGCCCGGCTCGACGCTGCCGAGCTCGGCCTCGCGACCGAGGAAGCGGGCCGGGTTGATCGTCGCGGTCTGCAGCGCCTCGAGCGGGGTGAGCCCGGCGTCGACGAACCGGGCGAGCTCGCGGTGCAGGCTCGCGCCGGGGATCACGTCGACCCCGGCGGGGGTGTCGGTGCCGGCGAGGAACGCCACGCCGGCGGCGTGGAGCCGGTGGACCAGCTCGAGCTCGTGGTGGACGAACCGCTCGCGGATCGCCAGCGGATCGGTATCGAGCTCGCGCTCGATCGACGCGGTGAACCGCGGCCAGCTGCGCTCGCGCCACGATACCGGCGCATACTGCGCATCCGGATCCTGGCTGACGTCGATCGCATCGACCAGCCACTGGCCGCGCTCCCAGTACAGCGTGGGACACTGCCAGATCCGGTGCTCGACCAGCAGCCGGGTCACCGCGGCCTCGCGCGCCGCGTCGTAGGTCGCGAGCAACCGGGCCGGGGTCTTGCCGCCGGCGAGCAGCGCATCCTCGTCGGTCGAGCTGGCCTCGAAGATGCCGATCAGGTGTTCGAAGCTCTTGTGTCCGGCGGTCGCGGCCTCGCCGCCGCGCACCGCGTCGGGGACGTGGCCGACGAATACCAGACCGCGGCGCCGGCACTCGTCGGCAATCGCGAAGTACGCGTCGCGCGGGACGTACGATTGAATCTTGATGAAGTCGACTCCCGCCGCGGCGAGCATCTGGACCGCGCGGCGGCCGTCCTCGGGCGTGGTGATCGCGATCGAGGCCGGGAACTGGGTCTTGGGCCCGTCGAGCATCGGCCCGGCGACCACCAGGCGCGGGCCGAGCAGGCGGTGCTGCGCGATCGCAGCACGGGCCTCGAGGATGGGCGCGAGCTCGCTCCCCATGTCGCGCGCGCCGGTGATGCCATTGGCGATCAACAGCGGCAGCGTTACCTCCTTGCCGCCCGGTACCCACGTACCAAAGAAGGTGTGGACATGCATGTCCCACAGGCCGGGGATGAGGAACTTCCCGGCCGCGTCGATCGTCCGCGCGCCCGCCGGGACCGCCGGGTTGTCGTCGGGGCCGGTCACCGCGATGATCCGGTCGCCGCGGATTGCGACACTGCGACCGGGTCGCACGCTGCCATCGCGCGGATCGATCACCGTAACATGGGTGATGACCAGGGTTGCGCCGCCCTGTACCGGTTGTTCCGGGGTGTTCCCATGCTGTGGCGCGGCGCACCCCAGCGCGACGAGCGCCAGAGCGCTACAGGCGCGTGGAGGGCAAGGCCGCTGTCTCACCGGAGACATGGCCTCTTGTATCAAGGCAGCGGCTGCCGGCCAAAGCGGTTTGCCCGTGTTTGCGACATGGTGTCGCGTGCCGCCGAGCGCGGGGGTGAGCCAGTCCTCCCACGGCCTGACCGACGCCGCGAGCAAGTCCTCAGTTGCTGCGCAAGCTGTGTATTCTCGTCGGAATTTGGTGGTCGGGCCGGATGGCACCACCGGCTAGCACTGAGACGGGCTCAAACACCCCCGGTGAGGAGATCATGCGTAGTGGGGGTTCGTCGCACCGGAGACCACCGCTCTGTCGTCATCGATCCTGTAAACCTGGCAACCTGATCAGTGCTTGTCGGAGTTCTACGAGGCATCCAGCCTCAAAATGCAACACCGACTGCATGATTTGGCGAACATTCGCCTTGACTCCGTGCCCGACACCTGATCATCTGGAGGTATCTCAACGAGGAATCAGAATGAGCGATTTCCAGAATGAAATGAACCATGCGGTGCAGGGCTTCGTGGCGCAGATCGCCGAGCTCGCCCGGCGCGCCGCCCTGGACACTCTCGAGTCGGCGTTCGGCAGCCGCGGCGGTCGCAACGGCGGCGGCCGCGCGGCGGTTGCCGCAATTGCCGCCGGCGCTGGACGCGCGGGCCGGCCGCGCGGCGGCCGGGGCGCCAAGCGCACTGCCGCAGATCTCGAGATGCTGTCGGACAAGTTTGGCTCGTTCGTCAAGTCGAACCCCGGTCTGCGCATCGAGCAGATCAACAAGGAGCTCGGCACGACGACCAAGGACCTGGCGCTGCCGATCCGCAAGCTGATCGCCGACGGCAAGATCACCGCCAAGGGTCAAAAGCGGTCCACCACGTACTTCCCCGGCAAGAAGGCGTCGAAGAAGTAAACCGGTAGCGGGCCCGTCCCTGGACCTGTGACAGTTTGTCCAGGATCTGGGCTGTTGCTGCCGGCTGGTTGCGAATCGCAGCACTGCTGCGTCGTGGTTTTTCCTGGGTGGCGTGATTTGGCGCATGATTGCGGCGCGCAGTGGGTCGTACCCCCCGCGTGCGGGCAATTCTGTGTCTCAAGCGCGCGGGGCATACCGCGTGCATGCAGGCTGGTAGCGCTGGACTGACCTCGTCGAGTGGCGGCTACGAGAACTGCTGTCATGCACCGAGCTGCGCGGCCGCGGCGCGGCCCGCCAGCGCGAGCCGGTGCAGCTCGTCGAGCGCGATCGGGCGGCGCAGGATCCCGCGGTCGAGCCCGGCCATCGTGCGCACCATGCGGCGGCGCAGCGGCGCGAACCACTGGACGACCGGGAACACCGCGTCGCGGATGACGCCGAGCGCGCGCGAGTCGCTCTGGAACCACGGGGTCAGCGCGCGGGTCGCCAGCTGGTAGTAGTTCAGGTGGCGGCGGCGAGCCGCGGTGTAGCCGGCGAGCGCGGCCGCGAGCCCGCGGGGGTCGGCGTCCGCATCGGCGAGGGCGTCGGCGAGGCACATCGCGTCCCACAGCGCGAGGTTCGCGCCCTGACCGAGCTGGGGGCTGGTCGCGTGGGCGGCGTCGCCGATGAACGCGATCCGCTCGCCGTGCCAGCGCCGCATCCGCACGTCGCGGTACTGGGTGAACGTCAGCTCGCCGAGGTCGGCGATCTGGTCGAGGATCGGCGCGCTGGCCGGGTTGAGCCCGAGCGCCTCGGCCCGCCACGCCGCGAGCCCGCGGGCGCGCAGCGCGGCCACGCGGTCGGCGCGGATCGACCAGAACACGCTGACCACGAGCTCGTCGCCGGCGCGGGTCCCGCGCGGCGCCCGGCCGGTCGGCAGCAGGCCGAACATCCGGCGCGGCCCATCCACGACCTGGACGACCTGGCGATCGGCGGACAGCGCCTGCCCCGGATCGACCGCGACGAACCACAGCGCGCCCCACGGGTACGGCCGGGACCGCACCGGGACCCCCGCCGAGGCGTGGAGCTCGCTGAGCGAGCCGTCGGCGGCGATCACCAGGTCGAACGGGCCGTGGCGCGCCGCGTCGGCGTCGACCAGCCAGCGCCCGTCGCCGGCCACCTCGGTGGCGGCGATCGCGACGCCGCAGCGGAGCGCGATCCGCGGCTCGGCGCGCGCGGCGGCGAGCAGCGCCTCGAACAGCACGCCGCGGTGCAGGCCGTAGGCGTGGAGCGCCGGATCGACGTCGGCGTAGCGCAGGTCGATCACCGCGCGGCCGTCGGGCCGGCGGCACAGCAGGCCGTCGATCCGGGTCGCCCGGGCGGTGATCGCCTCGAGCATCCCGAGCCGGGCCAGCACCGCCTGGCCGGTCGGCTGCAGCGTGATGCCGGCGCCGACCGGGCCGGGCAGCGCGACCCGCTCGAACAGCGCGATCGCGTGGCCGGCGCGCGCGAGCAGGATCGCGGCCGCCGCGCCGGCGGTCCCGGCGCCGACGACGGCGATCGCGAGCGGCGGCACGCCGCGATGGTAGCCGGATTCGCCGGCCGCCGGATCAGTCGTCGTCGTCGAGCGAGCGGTCGTCGCGCTGATCGCACGCCTCGCGCCCGGAGTCGACGAACTCGTCGACGATCTCGGCCGCCGGCCGGACCCGGTGGACCGCGCGGAGGCTCGCCGAGCCGGCCGGCATGTCCATCTCCTCGAGGTCACCCACGGTATCGCGGGTCGGCACGATCGCGCTGTGCTTGGGCATCGTGTACGGCACGTTGGCGACTCCCGGGAACAGCAGGGTCGAGCCGATCGTCGGCGGCGTGGTCGACGTCGGATTCTCCGTGGCGCGATTGCGCAGCACGCGCTGCTGGCCATCGGGGAACTCGGGGCCGAACACGGTCGAGAACCGCGTCGCGTTCGGCCCGTGTGCCTGGATCAGCCGCGCCTTGTAGTCCGGATGGGCATAGGACTCCTCCGCCGCCACGAACACCGTTCCTGCCCAGCCGCCGTCCGCACCGGCGCGAATCGCGCGCACCAGGCTGCGGCCATCCGACACCCCGCCTGCAGCCAGGATGAAGATTTTGCGTGGTAGTGCACGACGCAGATTCTCGACCACGCGCAAGGTCGCGATCTTCGAGTTGCGGTTGTGACCCGCGGCGGAGCGACCCTGTGCGACGACGCCGTCGATGCCCAGCGCGACGCCCTGCAGTGCCACGTTGACGTCGCCGGTCTGGATCCAGACCTGACTGCCCGCAGCCTTGAGCTGCGTCACCCACTGCTGGGTCGGTAGGTTCCAGTGGAACACCACCATCGGCACGTGGGCCGCCGCGACGATGTCGATGTGGTCCTGCGTGGTGAAGCTGCCCAGCGGCGTGGTGACCACGATGAAGTCGATGCCGAACGGCCCGCTGGTCAGGTTGCCCAGCGCCTGGAGCCGGGCCGCGACCACCGGCGGCGGCTCGGGCCCGACGCCGTACACGCCGAACGCTCCCGCGTTGCTCACCGCCGCCGCGAGATCGGGCAGCCCGACGAACCCCATGCCCGCGCTGGCGAGCGGCACGCGCAGCCCGAACGCCCGCGAGAACCGCGTGTCCAGCTCGCTGTGGTGCCGGTCGGCGGACGCCCGCGACCCGCGCGACAGCACGGCGGCGCCGACCCCGGCGCCCGCGAGCTTGAGGACCGTCCGACGATCTGGCCTGGTCTTCGACTCGTTGGATGACATGTTGAAACCCCCCACGTTGGTGTACGCGACAATTGCCTAGAGTGCAGTTTGAAATCTTGGCCGATGTGATGAATCGGAATTGTCGTTTGCTGCGATGTATTGCCGGATACGCGCGGTACGGCGGGCCGCCGAGGTGCTCGACGATCCGACATGCCGGTGCGGTGCGGTGGTGCGCAGCGACCCCGATGCGGAATGGCTGACCGGAGACTCTGCTCGGCAAAGATCACGAGACGTGATTCGCCGTCAGCGTCACAGCATCGATTTTGCCGATTACACATAGGTCGCAGTTTTCCTCGCGCGCCATCCCCGGCGCAGCCGGCACTCGGAGCGGCGCGATCGCAACGCAGCTCACCATTGTCGCTTCACGTCGAATTCAGGTCACCGGGCGCGCCGCGGCGCACCGATGACCGGCACTCCCGCGTTGGCATTCCGCGGATCCGTGCGAATCGGGTGCATCGTCGGTCGGTCTCCCCCCCGTGCGCTGCCACTCACCGAAACCCATGTCGCCATGTCGGGTGCTCGGCGTCAAGCTGCGCGCGCCGTCACAACCCCGCAGCTACCCGACGCGTCGCGATGTCCCGGATCCGGACAGCCATCGAGCGTGATCGGCCCGACACGCAGCATTGCGACACGCAGCATTCCGACACATGTCACTTCGCGGCAGGGACACCGCGGGAGTGCGCAACACTGCGTTGCAAATCGTTTCGCGCCGCGGCCGCCACCCCGGCGAGGCCGCCGGGTAGCCCTGTCCCGTTTGTGGACTGCGCCGGTCCGGCGGGGTCGGCGAGCGGCCATGTGATAGCGTCCGCGCATGACCGCTCGCGCCGCCTGCTGCCTCGGACTCGCCGTGCTCGGCGCGGCGCTCACCGCCGACGCCCGCCCGCCGAAGACCCACCGGCTCGAGGTGACCCCGGCGACCGTGGCCTATGGCTACTACTGGTCGGAGGCCGCGCCGGTGCTCCGGATCGCGTCGGGCGACATCATCGACGTCGATACCCTGCTGACCAACACGCCGACCGGCCTTGCGCGCGCCGGGGTTCCCGACGCCAAGATCCAGGCCTCGCTCAAGGCGATCGTCGGCGAGGTCACCGGCGACCGCAAGGGCCCGGGCGGGCACATCCTGACCGGCCCGGTGTTCGTCGAGGGCGCCGAGCCCGGCGACGTGCTCGAGGTCAAGATCCTGGCGATCGACCTGGCGCTCGACTACGGCTACAACGGCTGCAGCGGCTACCTCCCGGACAACTGCGAGAAGGACGTCCCGGCCAAGATCCTCACGCTCGATCGCCAGCACATGACCGCGGAGTTCGAGCCCGGCATCGTCGTCCCGCTGCGGCCGTTCTTCGGCAGCATGGGGGTCGCGCCGGCGCCCGACGCCGGGCGGGTCAGCAGCGTCCCGCCCGGCCGCCACGCCGGCAACCTCGACAACCGCGAGCTGGTCGCCGGCAGCACGCTGTACATCCCGGTGTTCGCGCCCGGTGCGCTGTTCGAGATCGGCGACGGCCACGCCGCCCAGGGCGACGGCGAGGTCGATCAGACCGCGATCGAGACCTCGCTGCGCGCGCGGATCCAGCTCACCGTGCGCAAGGACATGAAGCTGACCTGGCCGCGCGCCGAGACCGCGACCGACTACATCAGCATGGCGACCGATCCGGACCTCGCGGTCGCGACCAAGGGCGCGATCCAGGAGATGATCGACTTCCTGGTCGCCGACAAGAAGCTGACCCGGCACCGCGCGTACCAGCTGGTCAGCATCGCCGGCCACGTCGCGGTCACCCAGCTGGTCGACAAGCCCAACCTCGGGGTCCACGTCCGGCTGCCCAAGAGCATCTTCCGGACCGCCGCGGCGCGCCCCGGCAAGTGACGCGGCCCGCAGCGCGGCGAATCCGGTGACGAGATCGCCGTCCGCGGCTGGTGCCCAGTGGCAGATCTTGGCATCGTGAGCCATGCCGATCTCGCCAGCGCTCGCGTCGCTCCTGCTGATCGCAGCCACGGCATGCGCGCCGGCCGGCGAGGTCCGCGCACCCGGTGCGCCGGCGGCGCCCGTCGGCGAGCCGGCGCGCGTGGTGGTCACCGCCGACGACGGGTTCCAGCTCACGATGTGGCGCAAGGCGCCGGCCCAGCCGCGGCGCACCGTGCTGCTCGTCCACGGCCGGACCTGGAGCGGCCGCCCCGACTTCGACCTCCAGGTCCCCGGCGAGTCGCGCTCGTTCATGGACGCGCTGGTCGCGCTGGGCTACGCGACCTACGCGATCGATCTGCGCGGCTACGGCGCGACCCCGCGCGACGCGACTGGCTTCATCACTCCCGATCGCGCCGCGGCCGACGTCGCGACGGCGCTGCGCGCGATCGGCGGCCGCCCGGTGGTGTTCGGCTGGTCGCGCGGCTCGATGGTCGCGCAGCTCGCGAGCCAGCGCACTCCCGAGCTGATGTCCGCGGTGATCCTGTTTGGCTATCCCGGCGATCCCGATCGCAAGGTGCCGGAGCAGACCGGCCAGGCCGAGCCCGAGACCCCGGCGCGCGCGCCGACCACCGCCGAGGCCGCCGCCGAGGACTTCATCGCGCCCGGCGTGATCACCCGGCGCGCGATCGACGCCTACGTCAAGGCGGCGCTCGCCGCCGATCCGGTGCGGGTCGACTGGCGCCGCGACGTCGAGTGGAACGCGCTGGCGCCCGACGCCGTCCACATCCCGGTGCTGCTGCTCCAGGCCGAGCTCGATCCGCTGGCCAAGACCGACGCCCAGGCCCGGCTGTTCAGCCGGCTGGGCACCGTCGATCGCCAGTGGGTGGTCATCCCCGGCGGCGACCACGCCGCGCTGCTCGAGGATACCGCGCCGCGGATGATCGCCGCGATCCGCGCGTTCGTCGAACGGCCCGGGCGGCCCGAGTAGCGATGACCCGGCCCCGGATCGCCATCCTCGGCGGTGGTGTCGGCGCGATGACCGCGGCGTTCTACCTGACCAGCGCGCCGGACTGGCGCGATCGCTACGACGTCACGATCTACCAGCTCGGCTGGCGGCTCGGCGGCAAGGGCGCGAGCGGCCGCAACCGCGAGCGCGCCGATCGGATCGAGGAGCACGGCCTCCACCTGTTCCTCGGGTTCTACGACAACGCGTTCGCCGTGATCCAGGCGCTGTACGACGAGCTCGGCCGGCCGCCCGGCGCGCTGCTCGCGCGCTGGGATCAGGCGTTCAGGCCGCACAGCTACTTCGTGCTCCAGGAGCACCTGGACGATCGGCTCGAGCCGTGGCAGTTCGAGTTCCCGCCCGGCGGCGGCTCGCCCGGATCGAGCGACGAGCTGCCGTCGCCGTGGCGGATCGTGCAGATCGTCCTGGGCTGGGCGCGCGAGCTGTTCGAGGGCACGCAGGTCGCGCCGGCGCGCGCGACCGTCGCCGCCGACCAGCTCGACCGCGTGGTCGGCCACGCCGGCGAACAGGCCCGCGCCGCGGCGGCCGGCGGCGCGCCGGTGCTGGACCGGCTGCACCGCGTGCTCGACATCGTCGCCGACGTGGTCGCCGACGTCGCCGACGCGGTGCTCGCCAGCACGTTCCTCCACGCCGCCGAGCACCTCGCGCGGGGCCAGCCCGACGACGTTCGCGCGCACCGCGGCCACGATCACGACGCCCTGGTCTGGCTGCTCCGCGCGTTCATGGCGTGGCTCAAGGGCCACTGGCACGCCGAGGCCCGGCAGCGCAGCGAGGTCCGGCGCACGTTGATCGCGCTCGACGCGCTGGTCGCGGTCGCGGTCGGCATGGTCGTCGATCGGCTGATCGAGCCGCCGGTCGACTGGTTCAAGATCGACGACCTGACGTTCGAGGACTGGCTGGTCGCGCACGGCGCCGAGCGCGTGTCGGTCCAGGCGCCGCCGGTGCTGCTGTTCCGCCAGCTGGTGTTCGCCGACCAGGTCGGGGTCGGCGCCGGGACCTGCCTGCACTACGCGCTGCGCATGGTCTACACCTACCGCGGCGCGTTCGCGTACAAGATGCAGGCCGGGATGGGCGAGGCGGTGTTCGCGCCGTTCTACCAGGTGCTGTCGGCGCGCGGCGTGCGGTTCGAGTTCTTCCAGTCGGTCGACGAGCTGGTCACCGGGCGCGACGCCGCGGGCCAGCCGGTGATCGACGCGATCCGGATCTCGGTGCAGGCCGAGACCCGCGGCGGCGCGCCCTACGAGCCGCTGATCGACATCGCCGGCCTGCCGTGCTGGCCGTCCGAGCCGCTCTACGACCAGCTGGTCCAGGGCGACGCGCTGCGCCGGTCGGGCGAGAACCTCGAGAACTGGTGGACCCGCTGGCCGGCGGTGGGCCGGCGCGAGCTGCGCCGCGGCGAGCACTTCGATCACGTCGTGCTCGGGATCTCGCTCGGCGCGTACCCGTACATCTGCCGGCAGCTGATCGCCGAGACCCCGCGGTTCGCCCGCATGGTCGACGCGGTCCAGGTCACCGATACCCAGTCGGCCCAGCTGTGGCTCGGCCGTGGCGTGTCGGACCTCGGCTGGGCGCTGGGCGCCGATCCGATCATCGGCACCTACCGCGAGCCGTTCGACACGGTTGCGGATATGAGCCACCTGCTGCCGCGCGAGACCTGGCCGGCCGGCGCGGCGGGCGGCGTGGTCTACCTCACCGCGCAGCTGCCCGCCGACGGCCCGGCGACCCCGCCGCGCACCGAGTGGGGCTACCCGCTCGCGCAGCGCGACCGGGTGCGCGCCAACCTCGGGCGCTGGCTCGACGCTCACCTCGGCGGCCTGCTGCCGCGCGCGCTGCACGCCAGCCGCGCGGTCGACTGGGACGCGTTCGCCGATCCAGCGCGCGCCGCCGGGGCCGGCCGGCTCGACGCGCAGTACTGGATCGCGTGCTGGAACCCATCGGACCGCTACGTGCTGTCGGTGCCGGGCAGCGCGCGGGCGCGGCTGCCCTCGGCCGGCGCCGGCTACCGCAACCTGGTGATGGCGGGCGACTGGACGCTGACCGCGCTCAGCGCCGGCTGCGTCGAGGCCGCCGTGATGTCCGGGATGCACGCCGCCCGCGCGCTGTGCGGCCACCCCGGCCGGATCGCCGGCGACGCGCTGCCCGACGGCGACGACGCCGCGCCGGTAGCGCGCGCGGCGGCGCCGCCACCGCCGCGCGCGCGCTACATCGAGCTCGACGGCAACGACACCCCGCTACAGCCCTACACCGCGCGCAACGTCACGCTGTACAGCTTCACGCTCGCCGCCGATCTCGCGCGGCTGCAGGCGGTGTGCGATCGCCAGCTCAACCTCGGCGGCCCGGTGATCTACCGCCCGCTCGGCCCGTTCGCGTTCTTCGTCGCGTCGGTCATGAGCCCGATCTCGCCGCGCAGCCCGCTGGCGTGGACCGACGAGAAGGACTTCGGGTTCTGGATCCCG
>Ga0307509_10009747_pt1 | contig 11918 bp, 13 predicted proteins | sample 10_EM_MG_FD_202245 | JGI IMG/M metagenome (GOLD analysis project Ga0307509, IMG submission 202245) | Populus trichocarpa ectomycorrhiza microbial communities from riparian zone in the Pacific Northwest, United States - 10_EM | ecosystem: Host-associated > Plants > Roots > Unclassified | place... | reverse complement strand
TTTGTCAAGAAAGCATCGCTGCTTAGACTGCTATCTGGATAAAAAACGCAGAACAAAATATAGCACTAGTAGCTATCTTCACAGGGATTTGCTCCCCGTTGTATAGTAATACCCAGCACAAAGACCGCTCTCTTCGGGAAACCTTCTAGTGGTTTTAACAGACAAGTTACTGTTACAATAGATGCGCGTAGAACATGTACCGGGTGGTGGTAGTGCTGCGTAAGCTTTTCTGCAGTTGGATGATTTCCTAGTGGTGGCCTTTCCTTGTTGTTTTGACGCTTTCTTTCTTTTCCTCTCTCTCTCTCTCTCCCTCTTAGCAATACAAGATTATCGCCTTCAGGGATACAATTCGCAACAGTTACCCCACTGTAGAATATATATTATTAGTGATCACTGAATATCACTCGTGATATATAGAAAATGTCCCATGGGTCTAGAGTACGACTATCGGAGGTTGAGCGGGAATGGGTTAGGCGGTCCTGGGAGTGAGTTGTATTATAATTCCGTGCATTTCGAGGTTTAATTTTGCGGTCTAAGGTTGAGCTAGTTTATGCTCAGCTTATCCTGGTTTCCACCATCGGTGCTTGTAGTGCAAACGCCAACAACGTACCCGATCACAGTAAGGCGACCACCGGTACCGACAAGGAATGCGAAATTGGCCGCCAAATGACCGAGCACCTTGGATTGAATACCGGGCCGGATGGCTGTTCCCGACACCCGCAGGTCTGATCATACCTCCTCCGGGAGAGAGGGAGCGTGACCTTTCGACACCCCCGAAGATTCCTATCCGCCCCATTAGACGCCCGGAGCCGTGCGGTTTGTGTGATGTGTTCAGAATAGGTGAGCCTTACGAGGGGGAATGACGCCTCACCCACTGATCCAGAATGTCACTCGCAAGCATGTTCCCGGCTTTAACCCCTTCAGAAGTTACCGGACCGCCCACAGCTAGAAAACACGCGATCCCAGCGATCGCTACAAGTGCTGCACGGGCCACAGCCCCGCCCCGGATCTTCCACCAACAACTATAGTTAGAAAGAAAGGCCCAATCACCTATTCTACCAAATACCATCCAGCATCCTCTATAACATCCCGGGCAGGGTAAGGCAGGAAATGTCTCAGGGATGCAACCGCACCCACAGCTACGAGTATTTTAACTCCCCGAATATCCGTTGCTAAGCAAAATCTGGCGGGAATCCCGGGCCAGCCATTTGGTTTGAAAGGCACTCCGAGAGGATTTTCAGTGCCTCAGTACTCCGCATGCCTCGGGAGGCTGGAGGTAACAACTAAAAGTACGGGGACAAAAAGATTCGTCCGATACCGGTTTCAGGGCCAAATTTGACATTTCCAAACAGACAATTCCCAAAACACTGTGTGAATGGAAAAAACACTTCAAATCTTTCCCCCAGCTAGAAAATCACAATCTATTCAAACTTCTAGAAGTAGAAGTACAAGGAATCAAAGCTGCTTCCATTGTTTATTGTTGCATCAGCCTGTGTGAAAGTGACCTAGATTTTTGTATGGGGGCTCCATACAAAGAGGTACATGACAACCAATTTCCTTTCTACTTAAACAACTATTTCTCCATACCCTTGTGATATTTACGAGTTTTGTAACTTTCATTATATTATCTACGGATTTTCTAATACACAGCCAAATTTTTGTGGGTTCTCGTGAAAGTTGTGGCCTGGGGGAGGGTGCCGAGATCGGCTACTTTTGGTGTAAAATGGGCATCGGACGAATCTTTTTTTTTCTAGTACTGTACTTTATTAAGGACAATAAATGGGATATCGATGCAACTGATTTCGATCGTAATGCAGCAATCGCCAGGGCTGCAAGGTGGGATGGCCACGGCAGTGCTGCAAGGAAAGGAGGTCGGCCCCGACAAAGCTGACCAGTGAGCCAGGCGGCAGCGCTTGCGGGTTGCCAAGGGTGGGCATGGTGAGGTCGGAAGGGTGCTGCTGGCACAGAACGAAGTCAACTGACATGGAGCTGATAAGTCGAGTAGACAAATTTGGTTCCCATATATACACACCGGGCCTGCAATCAACAGAGTTCCTCTCCCCCGGGTTTCCCGAACTATTAGAACCTCCTTCCAAAAAGAACCTGTAGGTTTTATTCTTTTTGATTTATCTCAACCTAAGCCTGAGTTTGCGGTGTAGACCCATCGCACAGCCGAGAAGAGAAACTTCGACTTCCTAGCACATTTTTTTTCTTCTACAGCCGCGTTCACAAAATTCTCGTACCCTCCCTTGTACCTCAAGAACAATACCTATTTACAACAACAGGACAACAAGAAGCCTTCTGATAACTATTTTTCGGATATACCCCTAGGGGCATTGTAAACCCTTACCACCATTTATCATGCCGAATAATCAAGGGAGAGGGTTAGCAAAGCATTTCTAATTACTCGTGGTATGATACCCGGGAGGGTACGAGAACTTTGCGAACGCTGCTGTATTGAAGTTTTTAGGGTAGCCTAAACGGAGGTGCGTATGTACAATGAAAGAGAGAAAGAAAGCACCTAAAAAGCCGACACATGAAACCCTTCCTTCAAGAAAGAGCAAATGAAATGGAAAAAAAAACAACCCAAATCGATCACAAGTTTATTACCACCTCTCCCTCTCTCTCTCCCTACCTATTTTCCAGCACAATACATCTCCGCCCCCACCCCCACAGACAACCCTCGGCCCCTACAGAATACTAGCAGCAACGTGGTTAGTGACACTGTAGCTGTAACTAGGCCAGCCACCGGTCCTCAAAATAATTATTAGACAAGCCCTCTTAATCGAGCAGCCATCACAAACTCAAATCTCTCTCTGCCATTTGGACCGTTCAGTATCCCTTCCATCATATCGGCTCCTGCGAAATCGTGCTCGTATAGTGGCTCCCCGTCCCCTCTCATGTTTGCAAGGATCGATTGGCGGAAATGCCACCTGAGAAGTTGATCGGACACGGAATTGGGATCGGCCGGGTTTCGGCAAACTGGATCAAGAATTTTCCCATCGTACCCAAAAGAATCGCCGCAAAAGGTAACTATCTTGTACCCATCGTCTGGGTTAACGGCGATCAGGTGCCCATTAAACAATTGCTGGGCAGAGCAATCAAGAAGGAAACCGTTTTGAGCTGAGTTGATCTTCGAGGATCCAGTAGCATTATCCATGTTTGTTATCAGCCGGTCATTGTCAGACTGGATCCAGAGCTCTTCGTGTTCAGGGGGGAATATGTAGGTAGCTTCAAAACCGTCCCAGGAGTCATGTTGAATTAGAAGGTCGTGATTTGAAAAGCCCGAGACAACACATTTCCTATCACGAGCACGGATCTCATGTTCGAACCCGGTCCCCATGACGGCGGCGCTGTGGTCGGTGAGCCGCTGAACACAAGGCTCATTACTAACTCGGATGGGATCTGACAAGGTTAGTGATTGAGTTCCCTACCGTAGAAACTCCTACAATCGGCCCATGTGCTATGTCGTTGGAGTTGCCTCCTCTGGCAAGGTCTGGTGCTTTTTTGTTTTTTTTGTGTCTCAGAAGGGCTGAGCAGCTCACTCTTTCCTGTGTTTTTCGCCGCCTTTTCTAGAGTAGGGAATTTCCAACGACATAGCACATGGGCCGATTGTAGGAGTTTCTACGGTGTCGGTAATTTATGGCGGGACCTCTTCCGGCCCCTGGGTAGAGTACGTACTATCACAATAGATATCGTAATCACCAAGCGCAAGGGTCATATTGCTCCCCGTCACGATATGGCCTGAGACCCTTGCCTGAACACGCACCGGCTTCCCCGCAGTCACAATTAGAATTTCGAGGAAAGAGAGAAAGTTTGCTTCTGTTATCGAACCGCTCTGACGAAAACCTCCCAGAGGTACCCCCGGATTGGTGGCATCGTAAAAGCGAGTATTGCGGAAGGCTGAACGAGTCTCAGAAGGCATTGTATATTTTAGGAGTTGGCGCGTGCACAGTGGCAACTTTGAGTTGAGAAGATGTGGATTGAGTTGGGGGGCTGGGGGGAGTGTGGTGGCGAGGGGACGTTGCGAAACTTGAGGTATGAATTATGATATAAGTTAATACGAAGAGAACGCCAAGAAGCAATCCGAGAAATCGTTGGCGTGTCCACTCTTGTCTGATACCCGTGTAGGCTAGGGGGTCACAGTCACACCCCCCCCCGACCTCGCTATGATATTACGAATGAACCCTCTGGAAATCTACACCCCTACTCGCTATGATATAAGGAACCTCTCCCAAAACCTCGCTATAATATAACGAATAAAAAATCCCGACCTTTTTTTTGGCGCGCGTTATAGCAGGTCGCGGACTATATTTGATAGGGGTAGGTTTAGCAGTCGTGCAGCCCTTTTCACCCCCTAAATAATCGCAGGCTAGCAGAACTACCCGGCACAACTCGACCACACACCTTTCAGAATCGGTTTATCTCACCACATCCTTTATCTAAATGGATCCGGAAGTTTAAGAGGGAAGCATCCCCTCGACTTCAACTTTCACAGACAAAAAAAGTTACCGGAACGCCTACAGCTATAGTAGCTAGCAAGCACACCGTCGAGTACAAGGGCAGGAAACAATTAACCCGAACGAGCAGGGATATATTTGGCTGGTTAACCTTAAATAACTGCTTCGTAACTTCTTGCCGGACCTTGTACAGTACTGTACGGGTCATTCCATCAACCACCATAGTTGGAAAGAAAGGCCCAACCGCCAATTCTACCAAAAAAAAAACATCCAGTATCCCCCACGACACCCCGAGTAGGGCAGGGGCAGAGCAGGAAAATATCTCAAGGACGCAGCTACACTAACAACCACCGGTATTTCGACTCCCCGAATGCTACTACTGCTAGGGAAAGGTCCGCCGGGAATGCCAGCGCGGCCGTCTCCGTTGGAGCCACAGATAGGGCCGGGCTGACAACGCGGGGGATTGTGCTCTGTATGCGCGGGGATTTAGACGCCGGTTTGATAGCGGCAGGGTGGGGGGGGGGGGGGATGAATGTCATAATATCATAATAGAACTTTATTTTTGCGATAATACTGCAATCTGCGGGCCGACGAGACCCATCTCAAGTATGTGACGATGCTCGAAAAAGGAAGGATGTCGTGAGCGAAGTGGAGTGCTCACAAGACTCAGCGCAAGTTCTTTAGCGATTGGCACCTTGCGTGGGGGGTTCAGGGACAGAGATTTCGCAGTATCATAGCCCAATTCTACCTTGATTACGCTATGGAGTTCTCTTCCCAGAGTACAGTACCATAACCCTCGTTGGTACCGGGGGTTCAAGTTCTTTGCGTCACAGTCTGTGATTGTACCCCTAAATGCGTGACCTTGCAGTAAGGCTATAGATCCACCCCGGCCACATTGCTGAACGAGGGTCTAGGACTGTTCCGAAATCGTGCCAGTGAACCCTGCCGTGCTATCATATTTCAGTTGTAGTATTATATCATACCATCTACACAGTACTAGTATCACCAACTCTTCCGCATCCAAGCCTACAATCTACTGGACGCAACTAATATACATCTCTCGAGCTCTCAACTGAGCTATCATACTTGCGCCCGAGCATTCGCATGCTTACCAATCTCACAAGATGGCATGTAGCATTAAAGCTTCTCATGAGAGCAATTTGTTAAGCGATATAGCAGTGATGACCCCAAAGAGCCCCGCTCATTTCGCCCAGTTATAATAAGTCCAGTGCACATTCCACAATCGCTTCTTCTAGCTATGCCTCTACGTCGTGCAAACTAGAATCTATGCTCCACGCGGCGGCGTCAATCCCCAAGTATTAATATCATGCGCAGCTAGATCAAAAAGCATTCATAAACTATCGGTGTCCCATTCAAGTACTTGTACAAACCAACCAAACCCCGCAAGCAAGCAACTCCAGAGCACATTACCCGCTGCCATGTCCTATGGTCACCAATCTATGCCGTAACAATAAGTCTACCCCTACTCTCGTCCTCCCCCCAATTCCCCTCTGGCGGAGAAAAATTCCTCTTTAGCCCACTCCAACTCTCAGCGTTATAATCCGGCTGGACCTTCCTACAAGTCCTTAATCCCCACTCCGTCACACCGATCATGAAACAACTCTCAAACATGAACGCCATACTACCCTCTCCCACCTTTGCAGGTTTTAGCAGCATGTTAGAAGCCTTCTCGTGAGTCTCGGCATCGGGGCCATGGCCGGCCATGATGTTATGAAGACTTGCGCCAGCCGGTTTGAATCCGCCGGACGCCTTGGCGTCGTAATCGCCGGATATCAACCCCATGAATTCACTCATGTTGTTCCTGTGGAACCATGGCGGACGGAAGGTGTCTTCTCCGACCAACCACCGGGGTGGGAAAATGACAAAGTCGGCGATCGGAGTCCCCGGGGTTGAGGAGTGTGCTGTTAGCACTGTGAAAATCGAAGGATCAGGGTGATCGTATGAAATCGAGCCGATGGTATTGAACCTTCCCAGGTCGTACTTCATTGGAAAATAGTTCCCATGCCAGGCCACTACGTCGAAAGGAGTGTGAGGTTGGGTTGCTGTGAAAAGCCCCCCATCGAATTTACAGGTGATGGTGTAAGGGTTTCGGGGCTCCGGCGGGGTACTGATGAAAGTTGCGAGTGGAACTTGAAAGTCTCGCGGGTTAGCGAGGCAATTACTACCGATTGGACCGAGCTCGGGCAGCTCAAAGTGACCAGTTGAAGCGATCTCGAGAATATAACCCCGGATAGGCCCAGCAGAAAGGGATACCCGGAAACGGATACCACGCGGGAGAATTAGAATTTCGTTCGGGCGGATGTATAGCCTACTAACGTGAGAAAACTAGTACCTCGTGGATTTTCATCACCACTCACCGTCCAAGTTCCGTTTGAACATCCATTTCACCATGCTGTAACACAATCAGCCAGTCACCATCCGCGTTATAAAACGCACCCCTGCTATCCATATCTTTTCCAGCAGCAAAAGCATAAATACCAAGGCCATCTCTTGTCGACGCGCTCCCGGCACCAGCAATCATATGCAGTCCCTGAACGAAATCCGCTGATTCATCAATGTCAAAAGGATCCCACCGCAGCTGGTTCGGTATCTGGTTAAACCGATACGCCAAGGGGGCAGGGCCGCACGTAAAATCCGTTGGAGCGGGGGTGAAAGGCGTATGCGAAGCGGCGGGGAGAATCCGGTACAGCCATGTTTGCTTATTAGTAGAACGGGGTGCCGTAAATGCCGTACCCGAAAGTTTCTCTACGTAGAGCCCGTATGGGGGCTTTTGTGGAGAGTTCTGTGCAATCGGAAGGGCACCAGGTATAGCTTCGGTCCTATCAAGTTTAGTTCCCGGACTCAGTTTCTAGGTGAGGGTGCTTACTCGTGATAAGAACTGAAGCCGTTAAGGTATCTGTAAGGATCTGGTGTCTTGAATGCAGTGAAAGGCATGTTTGCTTCTGGGTTAAGATTATTTTTCGATGGAGAACTTGGGAGTGGGCCAGATATATGGGCTCTATCGGAAAATCGTACACCGAGAGCCAAACGGAGGGAGATGGAGTTGGGGGTGCGGTTGTAGATTGTCTGGTCGTGGAAGATTGTGGGAGAATTTCACGAATATCTTGGGCGTTTGAATAGCCGATGATAGCCGTGATTAGATTGATCCGCGCCGCTGTCTCTCCGTTTCTCGGTTCACACAACAAAAGCGTTGCCAAGAAGTCACTAGTCCCATCGGTCCAAGCGCGAGAACCTTCGCGAACCTTGAGCCTTGCAACCCCGAAATGAAGGCATACATAGTATACGCTCATCGAGCCTCAACACCCCTTTTCCACGAAGCTAGGAGAGATCCAACGCCCAGAGAGCTTATCCACACCCCCACCTCCCAACGCCTCACCATAAACAAAGACCCGCCATGTCTTTGCTCCACCTCCCGAACGAGCTCATCTTCCAAATATCCGAACTCCTGGATGACCCAATAGACCTATACGCCTTCCTCCGAGTCAGCCGCGCATTGTTCTACCTCCTATATGACTCCCTCCTCGACACGGCGTGCGACCCACGCTGCCGCATGGGCGGTTATGAGTACGAGAATCGTTCTTGCCACCTCCTCCGCTCAGCCGCCAACAGAGGCGACAAGGAACTTGTGAAATTAGTCGTCTCCAAAGGAATCCTGAACGTGGTGGACCCCAGTAAACTCCTAACTCGCGTGCTGAGGAGGCGGAAATGCAATGACGCGTTGCGATTACTCCTTGAATGCGGGGCAGGTCGGCCGGCACGCCCGGATTTTCGCCAGGTGGACCTAGAGGTATTGCCGCTGTCGTACGCGGTGACGCACGGGAGGGCGAAGGCTTTGGAGATCATGCTGGACACTGACAACGTAGACGTTAATGAGTACCTCCTTGAGTACCAATACGAGCGCGTCACGCTCTTGCACTTGGCCGTCGAGCATCGCCAGCTAGCCGTGGTTCGAATGCTGCTCACGCGGAAGGACATTGACGTCAACAGGTCCGGCCTCAGGGACAACTGCACACCCCTATATCATGCCGTGTGCGGGGTCTACGGTTCGGAAGACATTGCAAGAGTCCTACTAGCAGACCCGAGGGTCGACGTGAACTGTTTGGACGCCGACCTCCAAACCCCGCTCCACGCAGCAGCAGATCTTGGCGCCGAGCAACTCCTTAAAATCCTGTTAGCACATCCGAAAATTGACCCCAACATCCGCGACAAATTGGGCCGTGCGCCCCTGCACTTCGCGGCCGGGTTCGGCGACTGTAGACTCGTCCGGTTCTTCCTGGAAGACGAGCGATTAGCCCCCGCGCAGTGCCAGGGTGCCCGTGGAAATCCCCTCCACGCCGCGGTCCGGGGCGGCCAGTTCCCGGCGTTACGCTTACTCCTCGAAGACGGGAGGTTCGACGTTAATTCCACGGACGAGAACGGGGATACGCCCTTACACATCGCCATTCGGAAGGGCGATAGGGAGGACCTCGTGCTTTTGTTACTCTCTAGAGAGGGTGTGGATGTTGAAATGAGGAATAGCGAGGGCAAATCGTCGAGGGATCTTGTGGCGGCGCAGAACAGATCGATACTGAAGAGGGCGATGGAGCAGTATTCGCATGGGAAGCGTGAGTATCCCGACTATCTAAATACTAATTGGGCGTATAGGTGGTGCTAACGGGTCTGATGTGTAGGGCAGGTAATTAAATTACGTGGGCAGCGGCGGAAGCGGGCGAAGTCTCGTGGGTAGATATGTTCTTTCTTTGCACGGTGGCCGGTTTTTCCGGCCATGGATCTTGTATAATAATTAGATTTCCGGATGTCTCTCCAGGCGGTGTTGTATTATAATATTATCATGTCATACCTACGGCGCTACGACCTCATCTTTCCCGAGTTAGCGCAGTTTGTTTCCCCCCTGCTGTATCCTCCGCCTGCCCCATCCATGCCCGGCACTTGCATCAAAACCAAGATTATAGCGCTTTGCAAATGTCTTGTCCGGAGAGTAGGAAACAAGCTTTTTTTTTTGTTAAATGTGAGTGGGGTAAACTAGCATGTGCTCGAGTACTATGCCAATCATGATAAAAGATATGTATTAAGAGAAATAGAGCGAGAGTAGACACTTCCTCAAGTACAAAGCCCTCCCACTCACTCGCTCTAATTTTCCAAACACATCTACTCTTACTGCAATTGGTATATCATAGTAGGAAATATTTCGTCACACTTTTATTCAACAACAAAAAAACTGCGCTGGTTAGGGGGTTTGCGCACAATGATAGACAGGTAGACCGGCTTAACATGAGGTAATGACAAAGCTTGGCGACCTGGTCCCTTAACCCCTCCTAGCGAGGGTGTTGAAACCATGAGACCGGATCTAGAATTGAGGGCCCTAAATGCCAACTCCAGAACACTTATAATATTTATGGTGGGCAAACAACGGAACATGACTGCGGATGTCCACCTTGGTCACCACAGGTCCATCTACGTGTCCGAAAATAAATATGCATCTGTTCCCCGCTCGAGCTCTCCATTCTTGCCGACATCACCATTCTCTTCTCTCTAGGTTGAACACCAGCTTAAGCCGAGGATTTAGAACTATGGCCCCAGTTAACGTTTTAATGGTTTTAATCCCTACTTGACTAATGATGAGAGCTGGAAGCTAATGATTGGGTTTACAGGTTGGGACTGGAGAGTACACCACCGGCTGGGTGGGTACTGGGGGGTCCACATCTGACAAGAAGGTTCAGTACTGTCGCCATCTTCCTCATCCCATCTACCTCTAACTTTGATATATCCTTTTTTCCAGGTAGGTGTTGTGGGTCTCACGCTCTTTGACCTCCGCCGTCGTGGGAAAGTAGGAGAGCTCAGCATGGTCGGCGTGAACGGGAAAAAATACCCGGATATCCGTACTCTACCTTCCCCCCCAAAAAAAATAATTCCGCCCTCAGATGATACAAAAAATAACACCCGGCAGGCAATCATTTGGAAAAAAACATCAAAAATGTCTACAATAACCTCGACGTCTCATTCAAATCTTTCCCCGCAGACAACACCGTGGATCCGGACAGTTACAAAACAGCGATCGATGCCCTCTCACCCGGTGACGCAATAACAATTTTCACTCCGGACTCGACGCACTTCCCCATCGCACTCTACGCAATCCGCAAAGGCATACACGTCCTCATCACCAAGCCGGCAACGAAAACGCTGGAGGACCACCTAACCCTCATCGAGGAGGCTGAGAAAGCAAAGGTATTCGTTTACGTTGAGCATCACAAACGCTTTGATCCTGTGTACTCCGATGCGAGGGCTAAAGCCAAGAACCTCGGTGACTTCAATTACTTTTACAGCTACATGTCACAGCCAAAGTTTCAGCTGGAGACATTTAAAGCGTGGGCTGGGAAGGAGAGTGATATCTCGTACTATCTGAATTCGCACCATATAGATATCAATCAGGTCATGGTTCCGGGATACCGCCCTTACAAGGTCACGGCCTCAGGGAGCACTGGTTGTGCAACGGAGTTGGGATGTGTTGGAGGGACCGAGGACACAATCACACTTTTGACAGACTGGGTGAAAAAGGATGACCTAACAAAGACTGCCACAGGAGTGTACACCGCTTCCTGGACAGCCCCCCAAAAAGCTGGTGTTCATTCAAACCAATACTTCCACTGTGCCCCCCCCCCCACCAATTACCCCCTATCACGAGACCAAAAGCTAACTTACAAAAGACATGGCTTCCAAAGGTGAAATCCGCGCCAACCAATCTAAACGTGGCTACGATGTGACAGACGACGACTCGGGCCTATCCTGGCATAACCCCTTCTACATGCGCTACGCCCCCGATGAGGAGGGGAACTTTAACGGGCAGACTGGCTATGGCTACGTCTCCTTCGAGAAGTTCGTCGATGCGTGCGCAGCCTTGAATGAGGGCCGTATCACACTCGCCGAGCTGGATAGGCGCGGTCTACCCACGCTTAGGAATACCGTTGTCACGGCGGCGATATTGCACGCCGGGAGGGTGAGTCTTGATGAGAAGAGGAGCGTCGGGATTGAGGTGGCTGGAGAGGCATTGAGGCTTGTCTAGATGAGGAGTGTATTTACACTCACTGTCTAGTTTATCGTAAATTACTGTTATGAACTTATTCCTTTCGCCACCGTGACCGACAGAGTTAATTTCTATATTCACACGGAGCGGTATTCACTGAGTACTAGTAATTCTTATGAATACCATTCTCTTGGCAGCAAAACCTCTAAATCCCGGCACCATGGATAGCCCAGAGAATAAAGCGTGTTGTACGGTACCCCGGTTTTCCATAGCATGGTTCGAGGCGTCTGTACCGGTGTTGGGCTGATTTCGCAGGACCCGTTTAGTTTGGATGGTGTGTCGCGCGTGCCGAAATCACCCTCCCGTGCGTATGTGTGACCTATTGATATACCGGAAGACAAACAGGTGGAAAGTTG
>Ga0307509_10009746_pt1 | contig 11919 bp, 8 predicted proteins | sample 10_EM_MG_FD_202245 | JGI IMG/M metagenome (GOLD analysis project Ga0307509, IMG submission 202245) | Populus trichocarpa ectomycorrhiza microbial communities from riparian zone in the Pacific Northwest, United States - 10_EM | ecosystem: Host-associated > Plants > Roots > Unclassified | place... | reverse complement strand
TAATCTTGTATATAACATAACATCTATACAAATAACATCCATACTAATTACAAGGTAAATTCAACAATAACAATTAAAATTCTACAAATTATTCAATTATTATGGTAATACAAACAATAAAATATATTCAAAAAATTCAAAAAAAAAAACTATAGACTAACACAAATCATGCAATAATAGAGTAAAATTGAGAGAATAATTAAATTTATTCCAACATATTCAATTACTAATTGCAAGGTAAATTCAACACTAACAATTACAATTCAACAAATTATTCAATTATTATGGCAATACAAACAATAAAATATTGCCAATAAATTTTTTTAAAAAAAAACTATAGACTTTAGGAATGAAATATACTTACCTTAATAATGTGTTTATTTCAAAACTTTATCTACATTATAAAAATACACCAAAACAAAAAACATAACAAAACTAACAATAGCTAAAACAAAGAAAAAAAAATCCTTAAAGTAAAATGAAGTAGAGGAAACACATACCTTTTAATTTTATAAAGATCCAAGTAGAGATTACAAGCAAAACAAACAAAAGTCTTGAAGAAAATGAGAGGAAAAAAATAAAAAATGAAAGGGGAATAACGGAGCAGATGAAAAAATGAACTGAAGGGGCGGTTGCTGGGATTTATAGCGCAGTTGTACCGATGGATGCACCGACGGACATTAAAAAATATTATTTTAAATTATTATATCGGTGACTTTTGAATTTCGCACCATTATTTTTTAATTACCCTTCATATTTTTCGCAGTTCGTCGGTAATTCCGTCGACAACAACACACGGTTAGAGATGCATTTAATGCCCCGCCCTTGGGAATTCGCACTGTTCGTCGGTAATTTTGTTGATAATTTTGACATGTCGACAACATACCGACAGACTGGAATTCGTCCGTAAAATTATCGATGATGGTTGTGGCATTTCCAGTACCGCTACTATGAAATGCCGATGGACTGGAATCCGTCCGTATAGTGTGTAAGAAAGATGATGTTTGTATTACCTATTTACTTTCCTGCAAAAACTTAAATGATAAATTGTCCATCACACAAAACAATAACAACAATGCTTAAACAATACAAACTTATAAAATAAATATTTCGTGTTACAAAATATATCATCCATAATATATATTACATGAAAAAAATGTTTTACACATGGCTTCATTCTGATTGTTAGTTAGAATTTTCTTCTTCTTCGTCGTCAATTGAATAGTCATCACCTTCATCGCAATCTTCAATATGGATATCATCATCTTCATCGACCTTTGCTTGTCTGCTAGAGCTCAAAACAACATTCAACTCCTCTGCATCAACATCAACAAGACTATTATCGAAAACATGAAATTTAAATTTTCTTTCAAGTCAATCGAAGGAGAAACTCGATATGGTTCAACCAACTCACTAACTTGAAAGACTTCATCTCGCACACTTGTGTCTTTGTTCTCATCCTGAACAACCTCGACACGACCCCTGGGTTTCCTTTTTAAAACGGATAACCAATCAACTCTTGATCGATCCTTTCTAAAGAAAGGGGTGTATGTGTAATAAACTTGTTGACATTGCTTTGCGAAAACAAAGACATCGTTTACGTTGCGGAGTCTAGCTTTTGAGTTGATTTCGACCAAACCATAGTGCAGATCAACTCTGATTCGTCTGTCAGTCGTGTCATATCAATAGCATTAGAATAAAAACACTATATTCTACTCGCTATGATATTGCAGTTTGACAACCTCTTCTAATCTACCATAGTAGTCAACTTCTAACTCACTACTAGTCGATCCCTTAACACAAACACCGTTGTTGTATGTCTTTCTTCCATGCCCGTATTGTTTAGTATGAAACACATATCCATTGATAAAATACCCGTTGTAGCACTTCACTTTTCTTTCAGGGCCCAGGCTTAGTGAAGACAATGACTTAACATCACTCCTTCCCATTTGATAAACCTTGTATGTAATGTACATCAATGAACAGTAAACGAGAATCTCATAATGACATGCATACAATAATTTTGCAAGTGATAATGAGTTTGTGATAGTACTTACATGTGTTCTGAACCACGTGGAAAATTATTCATCTTGTAATTGAAATATCTGAGATTCAGTCAACTATGAGTTATAGGACAACAAATATTGTCGATGTTGCTTGCAAGTGATAATGAGTGTATGATATCACAATATATAAATAGTATATTATTAACAAAGTTTAATTAGTAGTACACATATATATACTTACTGAATAAAAGGTCTCAGCTCATCACAGTTAAATAGAACATAATTGTGTGCTTGTTTTAAATTTATTACCGACAAATATCTTCCTCTTACGACATTTTTAGGTGTGGGTCATCCAGGATTGGAGAATATTGACAAGTTCCCACTAGAAGGCACTTCACCGCCATCATCATACCGTGGAATGCGATTGATTCTCGTTCTCAGATGAGGTTTGAAATAGTACGAGATAAATGTTAAAATCTCCTCAATAATATAGGCCTCACATATCGAAGCCTCAACATGCGCCTTGTTCTTAACCTTTTTCTTGAGATTGAATAAGTACCTGCATTGAATTAATCAAATATTTTCAATTAAGAAAAACAAAGAAAATACTTTTATATATGAATTACATTGCAACTGTAATATCTAACCGTTTGAATGGATACATGCATCTATACTGGACCGGTCCTCCAACTTTTGCCTCGAATGATAGATGTATGGGGAAATGCTCCATTGAGTCAAAAAATGACGAAGGGAATATCATCTCAAGTTTGCATAGTATCTCGACGATATTCGTTTCAAGCCTCTCAATGTGATCAACATTCAACTTGCTGGAACATATATCTCTAAAGAAATGATTGATCTCCGTGAGTGCATCCCTTATCCCTTTTGGCAACAAATCACGAAAAGCTAATGGGATGAGTGTTTGCATAAACATGTGGCAGTCATGACTCTTCATTCCATACAATCTGCATTCCTCCGTATTAACCAGCCTTGATATGTTCGAGGCATGTCCATCGAGAAAACGCAGACTCATAAGTCATTTGTAGACTAATAGTTGTGCGTTTTTCTCTAACACAAAGCTTGCTTTTGGTTTTGCAACCCGTGACCCATCTCAAACCAACTCCATATTTTTACGGTTATAGAACAAAGTTATATCCAATCTAGCCTTAATGTTGTCCTTTGTCTTCCCCTTCATATCCATGACGGTGTTGAAAATGTTCTCAAACATGTTCCTTTCAATATGCATGACGTCAAGGTTATGGCGAAGCAGATTGGTCTTCCAATAAGGAAGCTCCCAAAAGATACTTCGCTTTACCCAATTATAGGTCAAACCAAAACCATGAAACTTCTGCTTACCTAATTGCAGACCAAACACAATGTCACCGTACTCTGATACAACATCATGCAATTCTTCACCAAAAAGACGTGGATATGCAACATCCTTTTCAACTCTGCCAACAAAGAAATCTTTTTTGCTCTTTCTGTACCTATGATTCTATGGCAAGAAACGACGATGACAGTAAAAAAAAAAGCTTTACCTCTGTTTGTTAGCGTGAATGCCTTGTTGTTTTCCATGCAGTATGGACATGCTAGTTTTCCATGCATACTCCAACTAGAAAGCATTCCATAAGCTGGAAAATCATTAATAGTCCACATCAAAGTCGCCCTTATAACAAAATTTTGTTTCCTCGATAAATCATAAGTCAAAGCTTTGGAGGAACTGCGCCAATTCATCAATCAACGATCGAAGACACATCTATATTCCGGCCCGGGCTGCTTGGACCGGGTATGACAGTAGATAAAAACATGAACTCCAACCTCATACACATTTTCGGTGGCAAGTTATAAGGAGCAGCAAATGACCCGAATGGGCTGAATCTGTTTGTACACAACCCAAGACACATGTTCCTTGATTCAGTTGAAAAGTGAGGATGCACACTGTTAAAGTGTTTCCATGCTTCGTCGTAAGAAGGATGCATCATCACTCCATCAACCATATCATGTGATTGGTGTCATGTCATGTGCTCAGTAGTCCTTGGTGACATGAATAACCTCTGCAGTCTAGGTGTGATTGGGAAGTATCTAAGTTTTTTATATGCCACTAGAGTCTTTCCCCTGCCAGTTCTGGGTTTGTAACGAGAATGCCCATATGTCATGCACTCGGTCAGCTCAGCATTTCCAAGGTAGTATAACATGCAAAAGTTATGGCACATGTCAATTTTCTGGTATCCTAAACCGAGGGGTTTCATCATGGACTTCGCAGCATAGAAGTTCTCTTTCAGCCTGTTCCCTTCAAGTAAAATGCTTATTGCCTATTCAATAATTTTGTCATACCTAACCTCACTCAACCCGTGATCTGACTTTATGGTGAACACCTGTGCTATGACTGATAATTTACTGTGGTTCATGCAGCCATCCCATAATGGTTCGTTAGAATCTTTCAACAAATCAAAAAACCTAGCTGAATCTACATTAGGTTCTTCTTCTACGATTGGACATTAACTGACATTACCTTGATTCATTCTCATTGCATCCATAACCATATTCCTATAAGGATTAGTGTTGTCACTTGCCACTTCATGCATGTTGCTAGCATTAGAAGTTGACCCAACCACCCTTTCTCCCATGCTCTTATTACGAACAAATACTTCTCCCTTTGTGTAGAAGATGCATCATTACAATATCTGGATGTAAATACTTTTTATTTTGACACTTCCTGAATGGACACCTAATACCGCCTCCAGTAAAATTTTTGGGAATAGATGTGAAATTAATAAAACCCTAAACCCCATTACAATAATTCATCCTCCGCAATCCTTGGGGTGAATCTCAATACATCCATGACTTCTATCGAACCTCTATAAAATTATGATGACAACATATATTAATTAACTATGTTAGGTAAATAAATTTGCAAAAATATTGGTTTACCTCAAGATTATCCAACAAACTAATTACAACTTCTCATAAATATTAAATATTCATTATCAATTATCAACGTCCATACAAATTAATACATATAAATTTACGGAAATTACAACTTCGCAATACTATTGATAAAAATTAAAACGGACTCGTTAAATAAGCTATTAATTATTTCAAAACAACACATATAATTCGATAATTCAATAAAGTTTCAACAATTTCCAAACAAATACAATTTTACAAAATCTAAAACAAACCATAACAAGTACGAAATTATACATTCATATACTACAAGTTTGTTTGAGAAATAACAATAAAACATGTACATATACTAACAAAATACATATACTAAAAAAACAATAAAATTGACATTTAAATGTTAAAATTTTAAAAGATAGAATTACTTACAAAAACTGATAAAATATGTTGGTAAATCAGAACACGGATGTTGTGACCACAAAACTTAAAGAAATATGACTTGTTGTGCTGAGAAGAGGGAGATTTTTTTTTAGGGGGGCTAGTTGTTTGCAGTAGGGGAGCGTTGGGATGGGGAAGAAGAAAGAGAAATAGGGGAGGAGAGGGTCGGCAGAGTGGTCATATATTAACTTTTGTCGATGGAATCACCGATGAACTACTTCTGTCGGTGATTCCGTAGGCAATTTTGAAGGTGAATCAGTCTCGTCACTGTACGAAGATTCCGGTTTGAATCCCTTAGTGATTCCGTCGGCAATTCGAACAGTGAATCGGTCACGTCACTGTATGGAGCTGCCGGTGTAAATCCCTCGGTGATTCCATTTATAAAATCACCTGCAAAAACATCCACATCAGCGAACCGTCTTTTTTTTTAATTCTGAATATTTCGTCTGTAATTCTGAATATATAAAATTATAAATAATTAAATAAAAATAAACCTCAAGAAATATTTCAAGACATCAAGGATAAAAGACTAATTTACTCCTGATAATGTAAGTTAGTTATTCGTTTTTACTCATGTTTTTTATCAAAATAATTTTTATTAGTAGCGTGTTTGTTTAATTAAAACTATAGGTAATTGAAATAATTTTTCTCTCTTTTTTCTTTTCAGTATCCTAGAGGCGGCTTGAAATCCATGCTCATGTTTTTTCTTGTTTTTCTTCTCTTTGGTGAGTTTCAATTTTTCTCTTCTATTGTACTGTCGCATATGTGCGTTGTCGCGGTGAAAAAACATTCACTCTCAAAATTATATGTATCTATGTGGCAAATATAGGAAGACAAGGAATTCTTATCTTTTATTAGTAGAAAAATAGAATGGGAATCGCCACCTAATATTTTGGTCACTAGGAACCCTAACTGGTCTCAGAGATCGAGTACGGACACTGGTTGCGTAAAAGAAAGGTATTAGCACCCCAAATACGCTCTGCCTAAGGTAAGCTGCATTGTTTTATTGTCTGATAAAATCTAAGCTCTTGTCGTGTTTTCTAGTTTCTGATCTGTTTATGGTTTAAGAAAAGTCCTCCTCGGTAAGGAGGTCCTTATCTTATCGGGTAAAAACCTAACCATTCTAAAGTTAAAAAACTATCTTTTTAATATCGAGACTACGCCTTATATATAAGCGCGTTATCCTTAATATTAAAAGAAAAAAATATTTGTTTTTGGAATTTTTGAAATATTGGTCTAGTTCTCGTTACTTTAATAAACGGGTTATTAAAGTCAAAATACATGCTAAAACATTTGTTTTTTGTCTTTTTTTTGAGAGACTTGGCCGTATGAAAACAAAATATTTTTTTAAATTTTTTAATGTTTTGACGAAAACCACGTATTTTAATACCGGATTTGTATCTTTACAGTATACAAATACAAACCAATATAAATCAAAATGTCGTTAAACATTTATGCAGAAAAATCACAAATTTCAAAAAAAAAATTAATTTTTTTGTATGGGCTGGACTCGGCCCAAGAGAAAACTAGACCGAGATCTGGCCAAAATGAAATCGGGCCAGAACTGACCCAAAAGAGAACCTACTTGTGGTTGGACTCAACCCAGCCGCGTGGGGTGGGTTGATGTTCCAGCCCAAAACAAATCAATGTATTGGTTGCTGGTTACTCTGCTGAGCACAGTAACTAGTGAATTATAATTAGGTGGTTACTGAATTGCTCACGTTCTGCATGCAAATGAAGAAGAACAAAAAATGGACAAAGGAGGAGGGAAGGTTACCTGCAATGAGGGAGCGTGGTTGCTGTCTCTGGTGGCTTGTGGGGGCGGCGGCGGCGGCTGGGAACTCCAGTGATTCTTCTTCCAAACGTGGTGGTTATGCAGTGAGGACCTGCTGCGCCGGTCGATGGTTCTTCTCCTCCTGAGAGTGTGATTTTTTTTTTTTGCTTTGTCTCTACTCTTCTTGCTTCTCTCTTTCTCTTTTATTTTCTTTTCTTTCGTTTCGTTCACTCTTTCTCTCTTCTCTGTTTTTGTTTCCCTCTTTCCCCTCTCCTTCTTCCCACCTCTGTTCTCCCCTGTTTCCTTCTCTCTATCTCCCTATCTCCTCTGTTCTTCTTTCGATTTCTCTTCCCAATACCCCTCTGTTTTGGTTTCTTTATTTATTCATTCTCCCGTCAACTCCCCCCTGTTCTGTTGGTTTCCCCCTCCTCTCTGTCTCTGTCTCTATCGTTTTGTTTTTCTTCTCCCCTGTTCTGCTCTGTCCCCCCTTCCTTTCCAAAACTTTCCCCGACACTCTCTCCTTCTCTTCCTTCTCTAATCCTCCACTGTTCTCTCTTTCTCCTCTGTCTGTCCTTGTCTTTCCTCCTCCCCTTTCTTCAGTACATCCTCTGGCCAGAGGATGCAGGCGTTTTCATTTGTTGTTGCAGGGACAGAGTAACGGCCGGCGTGCATGGTGGCGAGTGATATCAGCCGTGAGACATGCCTCCTTGATTGAAGCAAATCAGCGCCTTCGCTGCTGCATCGTCTCTCGGCCAGCTGCACACAACGTCTTCTGAAGAAAACAGTGTTCAGTGAAACGGCACCGTTTTGCAACTTTAAATGATATTTCTGATTTGGTCCTTGGATGTTTTTGCAATTTTGTAATCAAACCCCGGATAAATTATAATTGGATCCCTTGATATTAGCACCTTTTCCGGTTTAGTTCTTGGTTTCGGATTGTTTCAATCAAGTCCCTAAATGACCATCAATATTCAATAATTATGCAATTGAGCTCCTTATTTAACCAAATCAACTCTTCAAAATTATAATTGAACCCCACAACTTTAATTGACTTAAAAAATAATTTTTCTTGCAATCAAACCCTCCATAAATTCAATTAAACATTAGATAAAATTTAATTGAGTCCATAAACATATGATTTTGGACTTTTTTTTTCCTCCAATTGAATTTTCCTTGTCAATAGAGCTTTCATTAGTTAAAAATATACTGTTAATTTTTTTTTTTGTATTTTTGAACCTCCTCAATCAATTTCTGGTCATTTTATGAGCATTCAACATCCTTTTCTCGCTTCTATTATTTCTTTGAATTTTTTTTAAATATATATTTTTTGTATTTTTTTTAATATTTTGTGTGGAAGCCCAAAAGGAGTAATAACACATAAGTTCAATTAAAGGGCCCTATCCCATTGTTTCTTTAAAGACTTCAGTAGATTTGTGACGCCTAGTTAAAGGTCGGAAGAAATAACTTGCTTTCTCTATTCAATAAAATAAAATAATAATAATAATAATAATAATAATAATAAAAACCTCTCTCATTCTTATCTGATGAAGGAAAAGGACAAAAGATATGGGGTGGAAAAGAAAAGGTGAAAAGAGAACAATATATATATTCTCCATTTTAAAATATGTATTTTTATATTTTGAAATGCAAATATAAAAATATGGTGTTATTAATTTATACTTTGCCTTTGAGCATAGATAATACATTACATTTCATGGAATCGTTACTTTAATTAAAAACCCAGCAACATCGTGAAGGAAAACAAAAGGCAAGAAGAAGACGAATAAAACCCCGTTTGTTTGCTGGAAAGTAGTTTCCTTTTGAAAAGTGAATTCCGGAAAAGTGAATTCCGAGAAAATGAATTATTTTTTTATGTTTGATAGTGTAATTGAAAATAAGTTGGAAAACACTTTCCAGTGTTTGGTTATGTCATGGAAAATAAGCTGGAAAATAACTTATTAATGTTTTATTTTTCTCAAGTTTATTAAAATAATGAGGAACAAATCTTACAAATTAAAAAGTTGAATGAGAATGAAATTGAAAAAAAATATAATTTCATAAATTATCTCAAATAAAATAAATAATAATCAAAATAATAGAGATCAAATCTAAAAAATAAAAAAAAAATGAAAGATGAAGAAATCAAAATAATAATAATTAACATTTCATAAATTATTTTAAATAAAATAAGTAACAATCAAAAGAATGAGGACCAATTTGATAGATAAAAAATTTCAATAAAAAAATGATAAGGAAAAAGCAAATAACAATTATAAAAATGAGGACCAAAGTTAATATAAAAATTAAATTTTAAGAGATGAAATTGAAAAATAAATAATCAAAACAAAATATATATAGCAATCAAAAGTTTGAGGACCAAATTTGATATAATCAGCAAATAATATGACATTTCTAAATTTTTCACAACTTCCGGAAAGTGTTTTCCGCCCAAATTTTCAAGGAAAACACTTTCCTGGAAACCAAGCCAAATTTTCTTTTGATTGGAAAGTGTTTTCCGTTGACCAACTTTTCTAATGGCAAACAAACACATGAAAGTTTGGAAAATGGTTTTCCGGAAAGTGAATTCCGGGAAACAAACATAGCCTAAGAGTGCAAGACCCCGAAAGGTACCTCCTACCTCGTGAATGATCTTATGAGAAATTGGTAAATGTCTCCCTTTTTCACACTTGGGTCATTGAGAAAAGTGTGTGGCCCAGCCACCGTGCAATATCCACTGACGCCACGTTTGATTGTAGGTGGGTTTGCTTAATGCGGCGGTGGACGAGGAGTGTTTCGATTGAAAAAGAGGAGGGTTTTCCTTCTATTTTTAAGAGAGAAAAAAAGAGCCAACTTTCTACACCTCTTATCAAGGAAACTAATGAATTCAAATCACTGCCAATTCAAGCGTAGCTGTCACACGAGAAATGCCAGATTTTGTGCTTTCCATAACTATAGGATCAGTCTGTTATTCCTGCAAATATTACTATTGATTCTGATTGTAAATATTCGTCCCTTACACACATTCGAATCTCTGAAATTAAGCTCTCAGGGTTGTATAAAGATTACAAGAAATGAATGGAAAATGTGTGAGTTGTATTACAATAATATTGCAGTGTAAGTTGCTTTATGGTATTAGAGCCTGAAAATCTCTAAAGAGTATTCATCCTTCTTACTTCCTTCTTTCTGCTTCCTGCAAAATGACCACCATCTATGCATCTACCACCAACTCACCAAACTCACCCATCATCACAATCAATGCTGCCACAACCATCAACGAAAAACTCATCCCCTCTACTTTTCCTCAGTGGAGGGCTCAATTTGAAGCCTTACTCATTGGCTATGACTTTATTGATTTTGTAACGGGTATACACCAATGCCCTGCCATTGATACACTGAATTCCACTGCCTCTAAAGCTACGAATTCCCACTGGATTCGCCAAGACAAGCTCATCTTACATGCCATCCTCACCTCCACCTCCACCACCATTACCCCTCTTCTTGCTGCCTATAAAACATCCCATGAGGCTTGGATAGCACTTACCCGTTTATATACGGGGAAATCAAAAACGCGTGTGATGCAGCTCAAAGAAGATTTGACCCTGAGCAATCGTGGGTCTCGCACAGTTACTGAATTCCTTCAAGGAAGCAAAGTGATTGCTGATGAACTAGCAATCATTGATCATCTAGTTTCAGATGATGATTTAACTCTATACATACTCAATGGATTGGGTATTGAATTCAGAGAAATTGCAGCTCCCATTCGTGCCCGCGAGACTTCTCTGAAATTTGAAGAAATTCATGACCTTCTTGTCAATCATGAGAGTTATCTTCGGCGGCTTGAGCACCAATCTGCAACCCAGTTTGTACCCACTACTAATTACTCTAGTCGATGGAGCCCTCAGTTTTCTTCTTATTCCAGACAGCCTAAATGGTGCCCCCCAGTTGCTTCTCATAACTCTCATGGACACAGTAGGCCTCACAGAAATGGGTCATTCAATTCAGGTCACAGGAGGTTTAAACTGAAATGTCAATGGTGTGATCAACTGGGTCATACAGCAAAACAATGTCCCAAAATGTCTACTTCTGATTTCACTGCAAATTGTGCAGCTTGCTCTCAACAAAAAAATCACAAGTGGTTAGTTGACTTAGCAGCATCTCACAATATGACCACTGATCTCTCTAATCTGATGATTAATTCTGAATATGATGGTACTGATGAGGTGGTAATTGGTGATGGATCAGGTTTGCCCGTGTCTCATATTGGGTCCTTGTCTCTTAAATCGTCCAATCATGTCTTTCATTTACGTGACACTCTTTGTGTTCCAACCATTCATAAAAATCTCATTTATGTTCACCATTTTACCAAGCATAACAATGTTTATATTGAATTTCATCCTACTTATTTTTTGGTAAAGGATCGGATCACGGGGGCGATACTACTCAAAGTCGATTGTGAAGATGGTGTGTACCCATTTCCGGAGCATCTACCATCCACCAAGAAAAATATTGTTGCCTATGTTCATGAACGTACTACACCTGATGGATGGCACAAACATCTTGGTCATCCATCGTCCAAATTGGTTCATCATCTCATTCATGCTTTTTCTTTACCTACCAATAAAATGGTCATTCCTCTCTGTGCACTTCATGCTCTCAAAATAAAGCTCATCGTCAAACATTTAGTACTCATGGACTTACCAGCACTACTCCAATTAAATTGATTTACACGGATGTTTAGGGCACATCTCATGATCTTGCAATTAATGGCTTAAAATATTATATTATTTTTGTTGATCA
>Ga0307509_10009745_pt1 | contig 11920 bp, 7 predicted proteins | sample 10_EM_MG_FD_202245 | JGI IMG/M metagenome (GOLD analysis project Ga0307509, IMG submission 202245) | Populus trichocarpa ectomycorrhiza microbial communities from riparian zone in the Pacific Northwest, United States - 10_EM | ecosystem: Host-associated > Plants > Roots > Unclassified | place... | reverse complement strand
GATTTTTTAAATTAAAATCATGAACTATCTTGACTTAAAATTGTATAGTTCTTAAGAAACAACCTGCCAATTTTAAGAGTTTAATTGGATATTATAAAAATATACACACCAACTATACAGAGATATTAAAGTACACACATACACGAATTGTGATAATATATCAATTATGTATATAGATTGTACGGATGCCAGCTCTAAAAGGACACACTTCTGTTTTACTATTGACGTTTAAATATTCTTACAAAATTAAAGTTTCTTCCTGTCTGGTCGCGGACTTGTATCTTGATAACGGAACGGATACAGTACCTGTGATCGAAGTTTGGCCCATTACACACGAAACCCAATGTTAATAACCAAGAAAAAAAGAAAAGGATCGATCGAACTCAGTTAAACAGAGTCCAGAGTGTCGGGTTTCTCACAAGCACGGCCCACTCCAAACATCCTTCCGTTTGCATCTTGTCTGCCTTGCCATATCATATTCATTGCTCACTCATCACCAAAAGGGCCACTCAATAATCAAAGATTTGCTTACCAGACTGAACGGTCGTTAGTTGTTACTGGCTTCTCCCGCCACTGTCTGCACTGTAAACCAACATGACCACACTGTTTGCTCATGCATCCAAAACCTCTTCTTTTCAACTCTCCCTTTTCCCCTTCAAGTCATAACCACCAAGTAAATAAACTCACTCTCACTTTCATATGCACAACTTGGTGAATGGAGTTCATGTTCATGTTTTCTCTCTATATTTATGCCTCTCACTGTGTAGAAGTTCAACTCGGTTTTATCAAAATCGATCCTGAACACAGTCAAAGAGGAGGTAATGATCCCATGTCTGATATACAATGTTTAGTTATCGGCGTTTCGCATGCTTCAGCTGGCTTATTGTTGTTTCCTGTGCTTACTAGCTTATAAAGTGATTAGCTTCAAGGGGTGTAGCGTGATGGTAAAGGGTTTGAGATCTGCATAGCAGGTTTTGAGTTCTAGTCAGGATGTGCACCTCTTGTAAGAATCTGGAACAGTCGGGATTTTACTCGCTCATCTAGATCTACAAAATGTGTTTTCTGGAAAGTGAAGTTTTCTGTATCCAAAAAAAAAAAAGTGATTAGGGTTATGTTTTCTTTTTGTTGAAGAAAGAAATGATCATTAGTGTTTTGTTGGACTTGTAAATTATGTTTACAACGGGCCGGGTTGGTGAGTGATAAGGAAAGGAAAAATAAGGATTTGGATTAGGAGATGGGACTAGTCTATGAGTTAGTTTGGATTAGCAATGCCCTAGCTAGGTTAAGCAGGTGGATTTGAGAGTTGGTTAGGTGAGAATTGAGGTTTCGAATTCGGATGTGCTATGAAGAAAAATTGTATTTCTCAAATCTTTTTTTTGAATTGAGGTTTCTTATCTGATAACACGGAGCTGTTGGTTGTAAAATAGGAGAACTCTAATCTGTGCAGTCTATCAAGATCCAGAGGAATCATTGAAAAAGACATATAAGTGGATAGGCTGAAAGACATGCTGAGGGATGCAAATCCTAGACAAGCAATAAACTCCTTTGTAGTTTGCCTTTCATTAAATTCCATTTATTGGATTTATTTTCTTAGCCTAGCTGCATTTTCTTTTATGTGAACAGCTGCAGAAGCTTGTTGTTGAAATGTCCTAGCTTTCAATGAGGGTTTTTGGATACGACTTGCAGCTCGAACTGATTCCTGCAAATCAGAGGATGATAAAGCATGGTTTTCCACCTGCTTAATTCTAATTTTTGATGATGTTTATGAAGATGACTTGATTCCTATTCTTACTTTTTCTAAGAATTTCTTTGGCTTTATTTGTATTTTTGCAGAAGATTATGAGGAGTTGGCAATATCTGTGATGAGTATGGTGGATCTTCTGGTCCATAAGACCAGTGTAAACAACAACCCAACCCAACCTCCTCTCATAAGCAGTTTTCTTTGTTTTCCTTTATTGTTTAACATGTAACAGTTTTATTGTTGACTTCTCTTCTTCCTCCTTATTTTTTCTTCTGTAGGAAAGGATCGAGTCAGCTACTGATATTCTCAAGGCAATTTTGAAACGCATAGTTGATGGAGAGGAAGAGATTCACTGGCTTCCTGGAGATCCAGAGGCTCTCAAACTAACGTAGAGAGTAAGTTTTTGCTTCGATTTGATTTCAGATTTTCCTTTTTCTCTTCATTGTCAATGCCTTCATTCTCTCAATTGAACTTATGCAACTTTTTATACTTTCATTCATCAGGATATGATTCAAAGGGAGCGAGAAGGGCAACTAGACGAAGGGCTCCTTTCAGAAGTTAGTGCACAACTACCACAAGTGAGTGCTTTCTGTTTCTATGGTACATATCTGAAATAGTTTTTTTTTTTTTTTTGCTCAGTAGACTGTTCTCTGGACAGTGAAAGATCATAAGCAAAATGTTTTAAATTTCTCTTGAATGGATTCAAAGTCTGCATATGGTCTTGGCAGGAAGACATTTATACCCGTGTGTTATTTTTTGCTCATGATCTGTGTTGATCATCAAAAGCATCTTGCAAGCATTATAAGTCGAAGTGAATTCGGGTGTTTGTCAGATGAGATGAGGGCAGAAGTGGGATAGTCTTTTATTATTTTATTAGACGAACTAATACGAGTCTTTTCTTTGAATATGGGTGAGAACTCATCTTATACTCATTGGTAGGCAAAAGAAGACGGGGACAAGCCAGGGCTTGAGGCCATGTTGCTAAAGGTTCTGCAACTCTATGCTTCCGGTATTCTCTCCAAACGTAGTTATGCGAACAAATTGTGTAACTTTTACATCATTACTTCAAAATTATGTCATAAAAAATGATAGTCTTTGCAAAATTGAAAAATGCAGCTGGTCACCATGCCAAGATGTATAAAATATCTGGAAATAATGCCTATAATTAGGGATATTTTCAAGCAAAAAATATTTTTAAAAAGCAACATATAATTAAATTGTTAGACCTAGTTTTGTAGCTTGGGTGATGCTGTTGTTGATCTTTCAAAGTGTTAGGTTTTCTGAACTTCATTTATCTTTTACAGGGAGGTGAATCTTTGTGATTATACAGTTTTTTTTTTTTGGTATTTTAGAATCGTCTGCAAAATTTTATTCCAGAGTTTGGTTACTATCAGGAATTTAAAATTTCTATGCCATAAATCTTCATTTGCTATCTCTATTTTCCATTTCCCTCCTGTCTTTGGAATAATCCTCACTTCCATATTCTTGCTGTTCGCTTGAACTTATAAGCTGGATGCCTTGAACAGCTAGTATTGTCTATGTTTGTGGTGCAGGAGAGGAAGTTTTGAAGGCTGGGCAGTTTCTGGAGACTATAATCGAAGGTGCCATCTTCCTTAACTATTGTGCTTCCAGAATAAAAATGAGCCGTAAATATAGATAGTTGCGGCAATACAAATATGCTTGGGCATATGAAATTTGATCTTGGAAAGCTTAGCCTTGCAAACATCTACCTGTTGGATTGATCTTTGCCAAGTGGCATATAAGTTAAACCTGTCTCGGCATTGGATCAAGTTTTTCTAGACCATCAAAAGATTTATGTAGGAATCTTAGGATCATTTGATAGGGCATCCAGTCTCACTTCAGACATTTGTTTGCTGCAGCTCCTGAAGAAAAATGGAACAAGATTTTGCTCAATGGAATGACTGTTGGCAAAGGGGGAATTTCTCCTGAGGAACACCACGCAGTCATTAAAGAAACGAATTGAGAGGACATTGATCCGAACAGTAATAAAACCTTCTACCTTCAATTTTAGCCACTCGTATTTTTGTCATCATGTATTTCTTACAGCCTCACACCACACCACATGCCACCTATGACACACAAATCACGCACAGAGACATACCCCCGTTTTACATACCTTCTCTCACTTGTAGGAAGGAGGTTCATACCAGCAATGCATTCTGATCGAGTATCTCAAGGGCATTCAATCAAGAGCAGAAGAGATTGTCCAAGTACTTCAGGGCAAGCCATGATAGCACAAATAGAGTTCTGAATATAGATTCCGTAACGGTAAAGGATTGATAACGCAGAAACTGAGAAGAATTTTTTCCTTCAATCTGAAACAAAGAAAGGCAACCACAGAGTAACTGAAAAGGGAGATGCATAGTACGTGCTGTTTTGATTGCGTGCAGAAGAGCTAGCTAGCTGATTATCTTCTACAGCCCCCGGATATTTTTCCTGTCAACCAGATTTATATAGCATCAATGATTCTTTCCTCTCAATCAAAAAATGTACACCTTTTATGTTGATGGAAACCAATGTACTGCCAGACCGCCGAGTCTATACAATCTCCTGTTGACAGCTAAAGTGTGCGCTTAAAACGGCTTCAGATAAATAGCAAGGAATGGCGAGGATTTAATACCAGAAGCATTGCCAGAGGGTTTCTGGCTCGGTTTTAATCAATCCCCTGTCATTTGTTTATGGCATGCATTTGAGCCTGTGAGTGGCTTGATCTTCAGAAGATGAAAATTAATTTAAATTAGTATAGAATTTTGAAAAAGTTAAAGGAAAAAAAAAGAAAAAAAACTGTACTCTAACCATGCAAGAGAAATGACTGTCTATAGCTTGATTGGCATAAGAGAGAATAATAAACTTGAAATGAACAAAATTCATATAGGATCCTGTGTTATAAATTAAAAACACAAGTATATATAAATACTAAAACTATCTCATTAATTATTTTTATTTCGTATTTTATAGAGTTTTTTCCACAAAATTAGTTGGAGACTTGAAAGGGATTGAAAAAAAAACCTATGTAATGTTCGAAAAAACAGCCCTTAATGTAGAAAAGAAAGAATCGAAGAACATAGCACTTAGAGTAATTATTAATTGTTAAGTTCTTAACAAAAATAGATCCCTTAAGAAAATTTCTTCTTTTTTTTACTTGATTGAAAATAATAATTATACAGCTACTTTTGATTATCCTCATCAACAAACTATAATTGTATTAGTTATTTTGTTAGGTATTGTAATAATAATTATTTTTTAAAAATATTTTTTTATTTGAAAATGTATTTAAATAATATATATATATATATATATATAATTTTATTTTGAAATCAGCATAAATAAAATGATCTAAATTTCTCAAAACACACGCCAGCCATGTTTCTAAATATAAAATGAGAAAATTAATTTTGAAATAAAGAATTGGAAATAATGAGTCTTTAAGGTTACAAAGAATAAAGACTCCGGTATTCTGTTCAGGCAGAAGTAGTAATGGCAACTCGCAGTCTTTTACTCTCAACCCTCCGTCGTTCTCGTCCTATCTCCACGCTCTCTCGTCCCCTCACGAACTCTAGCCCTGGCCCTAACCCCAATTCTCTCACTTCACAACCTTCAAATGCGATATCGTCTCGCAACTCACTTGCTTCTTTTAATTTCCCTTCCTGTCGATCCTTGTCGACTCGCACCGCGTCCGAATCTATCAATTTCGAAGAATTTGCTGATCCTGTCTCCACCGAGACCGAGGATGGAGTTGTTAACGGTATTCTTCCGGTAGACTCAATGATTTGGTTGCTTGATTCATATCATGATCTCACTGGTCTCCCATGGTCAGGCAATTTACTTCACTCTCTCTGCTCAATTTTGGTTTAGTTGTTTTATTTTAAGAAAGAAATTAAATCATGCAGGTGGATAATCATTGCTTCATCAACACTGGCAATGAGATTAACGCTCTTTCCTTTACATGTTCTGCAAATGCACAAGATTAAGAAAATCTCTCGGTCTTTTTCTAAATGTAGGTATTTGTTTTATTTTATTTTTATTTTCATCCCAAGTATTTTTTTTTTTAGAATTACAATTTTAAGCTACAATAATTTTTATTTTTTGCATTTATTTCTCATAGTGCCTCCTCTATTCCCACCACCTCTATCAGGAAGAAGCTATATCGAGCAGATATCTCTTTTTAGAAACGAAAGAAGAGCAATTGGCTGCCCTTCTTATTTATGGTTTCTTGCTTTCCTCTCTGTACAGGTGGACCAAATCTATCTATCCCTTTTCTCCTGTTACAAAAATTGGAGATTTAATCTAGTTATTAATCTCGCCTTTTTCTCTCAATTTATTTGCAGATACCGTGCTTTCTCTTGTGGATGACCAGTATTCGACGAATGTGTCTGGATAATCATCCTGGGTTTGATTGTGTAAGGAAATGATGGGATTATTATTATTATTATTATTATTATTATTATTATTATAGCTAAGTTACCAGACTTTTGTTGGACTTGTATTTTCTTTACATTTTCAGGCGCTGACTGTAGTTTGTTAGTTCAACTATGAGGTTAATGTTGGAGTATTGGTTTTATACAGCATGATAACTTCTGTTTTTAATCTTCGTTTTCAGTTACTTTGATACAGTTGAGAAATTATAATCATGCATTTCATTGCATTTGAATTACTTGCCCTATTACTAATTGTGAAACTTTTCTGTATTAATTACAGGGTGGCGCTCTATGGTTTCAGAACTTGACTGAACTTCCTCATGGTGTTTTAGGCCCGATCTTTCCATTTCTTATTGCTGGTTTGCACGGTGTTAATGTTCACGTATTGGGCCCTATACTGTCTCTCACTCTCTCTCTGTTTTTTTTTTTTTCCTTCTGGTGAATGAGATATGCAATTGTGTTAATAGAGGAATTGAAAGACAAGGTACAAAAGATATCTGTTTCAAAAATGTTGGATTTACACTTGGTTACTCCCATACCTTTGACAATGTGCTGCATTAGTAGTTTGATGAATAATAGCTCTTAACATATCTTTGCCTCGTGACAATCTTTTATTTTTTTTTACTGGAAATGGTTTCAGTTTCTAAAGATGTTAGGTTTGGTAGCAAAGGTTTGATTAGCTATACATGGCAATGGTTTGGATAGTTCACTGACTCGTCTGATATATTTTTTTCAGTTCTCTTTTGACAGATCTTCTGTTCGGAACACAAGTGGCCTATTGGGCTTATTATCAGAAGTGAGCACTACAAGTTCATTGGTTGCTTAATTCTTGAATAATGATTGAATTCTCCTTCTCATATGTGCAGTATCATTTTGGTTCATGCAAGTGATTGAAAATGTCTGTTATTGCAGTACTACAGGAAATATCTGAATTTTATGATGCTGCCTTTGTTTTTCATTGGTTACTGCATTCCACAGGTAACATAGCATGACTTCATGTTTCTAGGAATTTAGCCTGTTATATGATATTGGTTTATTCTTAGCTTACCACCTTGGAAATTTAAACTAGTGATTTCTGACGTGTGCATTATTCAAACCATTGAAATTAAGTATTTTTTAAAATATACTTATATTAAATATATTAAATTAAGTTTTATGAATAATAGTTATAAAAAATTATTTTATGAACAACATAGAAAGATGTAATGTGAAAACTCCATATGATTTGGAAAACGCAATCCTTTGAAATGGATTTTTTATGTACCAATTGACAAACCAATAATAATTTTCTTTTCCTTTATTCACTTTTAAAGATAGTTATATTTTATAAATGATTGTTAGTGTTTCATGTAGGTTTTCTATATTGCAATGTCTCTTCTAATCGTAAATATATATATATATATTTTTTGCTTTTTGCTAAAACAATACAGACCTTCTGTTTTGATCAAATGTATGTTTTCATGAATTATTGAGTCGAAGTCTGAGGAATGGTTTCATTATGTTCTCTCCTACACTCCACATTTCAAGCCACAAGGCCTTCATGCATTCAATGACTTTACACTCCCTTTGATCCATTCCACGTCACTGCATTGGTGATATCACAATTATTCATCCTCATACAACGCAGGAAGGACACTAAGCAAAGTCCAATGACAATGCACTTATGAAGTCATTGCATTATTATTTTTGCAGCTTGTTTAGTAAGCGATTATAAAGATATGATAAAAGGATTCCACTCACAGTACCTTTGATCTGGAAAGATAACCCCTTTATTTTGATATTGAGCTTCTCTGTACACCCTTCCTGGTGCAGATTCACATTTGCTTTGTCTGTTTTGTTTTTCAGGGAAGTCTAGTTTACTGGGTTACCAACAGTTCATTAACTGCAATACAGGTTAGTTATCACACTTTACGGTTTCAGGATATATCTGTTACCTTTCCATACCTTGCAGATTTTATCTTGGTTATACTTGTGATATTATTTTCTAGTATGTTTTTATCTGTCCAAGGAAAGAATTACAGTTGTTGCTTCATTCGAAAAGGTGAATTTCCTTGGGGAGTTTATCCTTGAACAACCATAATACATTTGGTGACATAGTTCCTCTTTAAAAACTTAACAAAAGGTAAGGAAGGTACAAAAGCTTTCAATGTGGTCAGATAAATGGAAAAAGGATTTTCACTATTAAACATTGTACAGAATCATCTAGTTGTGGTTGGCTGCTTTCTTGCTTTCTGACTCTATAATTGCGTTTTCTGGTATATGGAGAACTAAATGAACTGGCAGACAAAAGAAATAGCTCTATTTGTGAAACGTGTTGTTTGAAGTCCTTTGACATGGTTTATTAGCTTACTTGGGGGATGCCAATTTTTTGTGACATGGTCATAGGAAAGCATTGGCATGCCTAGCTTCACATCTGACTTAGCAAACATCATTTGTTAATCACTCATGTGCAAAGCACTTTACAGTTGCGCCTGCTTTTTGATACTTTTGGATTTGTTGCTTCTTGCAAAGCTTTGTGGATTCTGAGAAGTGAGAATAATAAGTCTGGCTGTCTGATGCTCTAATTGGGTAGAGATAGTTTGGTGGGAGTTTTTTCTTCAGATTGTCATTTCCATTCTTAAACCTTTCAACTGTCCTTGCCAGTGTACAATGGGCAGTGCCATCTTTTGGCACCTTGAGTAGTGTAATATTGCAGATAAAATTAATCCCAGCCTTTTTGCCCTAGCTTTCCCTTTGTGTTCTTAGGATCTACTTTACAAATTCATCTTTTATTCTGAAGTTCATTGTTTTAACTCCTAAGCAGGAATGATAAGAGTGGGTTTCATTGTCTGACACGATATAATCAATCTTGCAGCAAGTATCTCTCAAACTTCCTGTTGTTCGTGCAAAATTAGGGTTACTGGACAAGGATTTTCCAAAAGCACCTGCACTTTCTGCAGAAATGGTTGCACATGAACTGCGCAAAGTTTCTCCAGAAAATTTGTCACCTCATGAACTACTAGTAGTGAGTGGTGCTGTACAAGTAAAATAAAGTATTTGCATTGTGGAGATGTTACAAGTTTTCTCACTTTTTCATATTGTCAATGTTGACAGCTGTCTGTTAAACTCTTATCCAGTGGGCATAGAGCCAGAGCTATTCCTTTGTTGCAGTAAATTGCTGTTGCCTTCTTCTTCTTCTGTCCAGATGACCAACTTATTCCTTTCTTTCTTTTTTTTTTTTTTTTTACATTTATAATCCAGTAACCAACTTATTGCATGTTGTGTTGCATAATTTTCTTTTGGTTACAGAATGGCACTTGAGAAGGACTCTGGCCATGTAAAGGCTTTAATTGTTATGGGGCAGGCTCGACTGCAAGAAGGACTCCATGCAGAGGCAACTGATCATTTAGAGCGTGCTATTTCCAATGTAACCTACACCTCTTTTATTGGCTTCTTTTCAACCACTATTTTACTCCAGGGCTTTCTTTTTGAATGATCTCTAATTATCACAAAATTTTGAAGAGGGCTACTGTTGTCTCCAGTCACTTGCTATAGAAAGTTAGAAACCTCTTTTTATATGCTGCAATTTTCTGGATGACATTCTTTCATTTATGAACGATGCACCATCATTTGCAATCTTTTGATACTAGTATCTTTTAACTTCTCTGACACTAAATATATCTTCTTTCTGAGTTTTGTAAATAATTTTTTTTGTCTAAATTGCATGCTTTACTCCACATAAATCTGAAACTATTATTTCTAACTTCCCTTCAGCTCATTCTTACTGGCCATCCAACAGCGGAGGATGTGGATCATCTTATTCTTGCATCACAATGGGCAGGTGTTGCCTGTATTCGTCAGGTGAAAACCATGAACACTTTTGTTATTGCTGTAGAGTAAAATGCAGCCTTACATTACAGATTTTGTTAATAAGGGATGTTCTGTCACTATTCGTCATTCATGTGTTTCTGGAGGGAACTATTTTTCTCCTTATTTATCCTCTGTGCACTCTTATTCACTACACTCTGTAGTGATTAGTCATCTGAGATTAATCTAAATTACTTTGTAATACCAACCCTTGTCCCCACTTGAATGTGATAGAAGGAGCCGCATTATGCTGGGCATAGTAATTAGTGACTCCAACTATTTGAGTTGACTTGACAGCCTTTCGAATTTGATTGATGTATCTGCATAGAAAATATATATATATAAATGGTGCGTCTCATGTTTTCATTATTTTATTCTTTTTGGTGTAGGGGAAGAATGCAGAAGGAATTATGCACCTAGAAAGAATCACAAGTCTGGAAGAACCAGAGGACCCAAAGAGCAAAGCACACTATTTTGATGGTTTATTATTACTTGCGAGGTATGATTACAAGCAAATAATAATATGTTTTTGAATATATACATATTTATAGTCAAGTTCTTGTGCTAGAAAAAAAAATAGGAAAGGTATTTTACAGGTTTTTCAAATGCTTATGATGCTTTGAGAGACAATTATAAAAAAAAAGTATCTACAGTTACCATCATTTGTGAAGTCCATATAATTAACTGTGATAATCCTGATAAGTTAAAGTGATACCATTAAAGAAAAAGAAAAGAACAATACCTGTGTTTTTCCTTTTTTTTGTCAATACATTGTTACCGTAGAGAAGACAATGCCTACTTACTTTTTTCTTAAAGAAGATACAACTTCGATGGCTATGATTGTGAATAATTGGGTGGATTGATTCTCTTATATTTGAGAGGGTGTTTTAAGAACTGCAATGGAAGGTTTCTGTTTGAAAAAAAAAATGAAAATATGAACTTATCAACAAACAAAAAATGTGGAACTTATGGATCCTTTGCTTGTTAAAACTGAACTTGTTGGCATGTTTGCCTTTCCATCACTTTTCTTTCACTTTATATTTGCTAGGCATAACTTGTATTTTATTCGTCACTAAAATTGATGTTTCAGTGCTTTAAGTAAGGAAGATCGCAATGCTGAGGCTGTCAAGTATCTGCGCTTAGTTGTTGCTTATGATCCTTCCCGCAAGGAATTCTTGGACCAATGCTTATGATCGTTCTCGCTAGGAATTCTTGGAAGAATGTGAAAATAGGACAATTTTGTCAGCTATCTTGTTAGCAGCAGGAGGAGATCACAGACCTAATTCAATTACACGTGATAACTATTTGTATAATTATTATTTGTTAATTACGTCAATAAATTATAACTTGGAATAAATCTAAGTTCGAGAAAAAAATTTCTGCCATGCCACATAAGTTCGGGCTGGTGTGGAATTAGGACGGTACATAGGCAGTAGGGATATGCATAATTGATAATGTTTTTGTTTTTTCATTCAAAAATTATGTTCTTATGATAACTTAATCCATAATTAAGTTGGTGTGTTTTACGTTGCCGTTTAAGAAAAATAGATTTAAGAAAAGTATTTTTAGTTATAGTTTTAGAGAAAATAGGTATAAGTTATTTAGTCAAACAAACAGTTTTTCAAGCTTTCGAGCTCTCCTTTATTCATAGATAGTGCTGGTAAACAGAATCCGGGAGGGGTTAACTTCGGGACAGCAGTGGGAAGTGGATTCATGGTCTCATGGCCGACCTAGGGAACTGCTCTCCCTTAAGGCGGGGGTGTGGGCTGCTATTCTAAAGACTGTTACCTCCCTCGATGTTCTTTCCGAAAAAGACAGCAAAAAACTTGGACAATAATTGAAAAATACCGAAAGCACTAGAGATGCACATTTGGGAGGAGGTCTTCCATGACAT
>Ga0307509_10009744_pt1 | contig 11920 bp, 14 predicted proteins | sample 10_EM_MG_FD_202245 | JGI IMG/M metagenome (GOLD analysis project Ga0307509, IMG submission 202245) | Populus trichocarpa ectomycorrhiza microbial communities from riparian zone in the Pacific Northwest, United States - 10_EM | ecosystem: Host-associated > Plants > Roots > Unclassified | place... | reverse complement strand
AAAGAAAAGAAAGAAAAGAAAGAAAAGAAAGAAAAGAAAGAAAAGAAAGAAAAGAAAGAAAAGAAAGAAAAGAAAGAAAAGAAAGAAAAGAAAGAAAAGAAAGAAAAGAAAGAAAAAAGAAGAAAAGAAGAAAAGAAAGAAAGAAAAAAGCGAGAAAGAGATACAAGCACGACCCATCTCTCCTACACCTCCGGCGATTGATATCTCAACACTGCGGGAAATTATAGTCACTTCCCCCCACCCACCTCTCTTCTCCCACAATGGCTACTGCCTAGGAGTTGACGTTAAGCCATGTGCCCTCCTCTCCTGGGGCCTTTCGGCCCCCGCTGCTTGGTGTTCTTGTTCTCATTCATCGTTGACTCCCGCTCATGAGGTTTGGTTCTCCCCCTTAACACACACTTCCTCTGCACCTCGCTTAGCATTTTGCATGGTCGGAAAGCTTCTCTCTTCACTCACGGTCGGCGATATGGTGCCCAGACTGTCTGTCGAAGAAGGCCTGAGCTTGCTGGGCTTGTGCCCCGGATGGGGAAAGCCTCGGTTACTAACATCCTGGTCTCGCTCAGTTTTATCGTTGTCCCAAAGGCCTTGCCAAGGGCTGTTAGGCGGCCGCGTCAGGCTTGCTCGGGATCCTTGAGCCACCCCCCTCATGGTTTTGTCCGCTTGCACCGCACTACTGCTTTCCTCTCCTTGTCTGGCACCCTACTGCTCCCCGTCGGCTGGCATCCTCCTGCTATTCACCGGCTGGCACCCGACTGCCCCTTGTCGTTGGCTGTCATCCCGTATGCCCAGTGGCTCCTCTCGCCTCTCTATCCTTTCCAGTCGTCGCACTGTTCCTCCGTTACGCCCAGTTGTGGTATTGCACTGCCTCCGTAGCTGCCGCCAATGCCCTGGATCGATCGATGAATTTACCGGCACAGCCGTTGTCTACGGTTATGGGGTTGGCCCACAAGTCCAGTGGTGTTCTTGTCACGCATCCATACTATGCCCCCCCCCTGGCCCCGAGAGGGCCTTAGCGCAGCCGTCACGTCTTTGGTTGTAGGGGAGCCTGCGTCAGGGTTTCTGTCTCTCTCCTGTAAGTCTCTATGAATTGTCATCTTACGTGTCTGGGGTATATTATCTTACATGCTAGGCGGGGGGTGTTTCCCATTGATTCGCGGTGTTTGACTTTTCCCATGAAGAGGTGAAGTGGGCGGTGGTTTTGCGTTTATAGGTTTTGTTTTCTCCATAGCTCGCACTGCAGGAGTATTTTGTACCTAGCAACAATGAACGCAAGATTACAAAAAAAGAAAAAAAGAAGAAAAACCGACAAAGAGATAGGGGCACGAACCATCTCTCTAACACCTCCAGCGATTGCTATCTCAACACCACGGAAAATCATCGTCACTTTCCCCCACCCATCTCTCTTCTCTCTCGATGGCTACTGCCTAGGAGTTCATCTTAAGCCATCTTTCCTCCTCTTCTGAGGCCTGTGGGCCTCCCCTCCTCAGGGTTCTCGTTCTCGTCCATAGTTGACTTGCTCATGATGTTCGGTTCTCCCCCTTACCCCGCACCTGCTTTGCAACTTGCTTACCATTTTGAATGGTCGGAAAGCTTCTCCCATGGTTGACGGTCCGAAAGCTTCTCGCTTCATTCATGGTTGGCGTTACGGTGTTCGACGCTCGGTCAATGTAGGCCTCGTCTTGCTGGGCTTGGACCTCTGATGTAGAAAGCTTCGGTCAGTAATATCTCAGTCACGCCTCGGTCTTGTCGTCATCCCAAAAGCCTTTGCTAGAGCCTGTTTGTCCGCTGTCGCTAGCCCATTCGCAACCCTTCCTCTCCCTACCTTCTGGTTCTGTCGGCTTGCACCGTTGCTGCTACAGCAGCTGGCACCTTATTGCCTCTCGACCCGCCCCGATTGTCCCATCTCGTCGGTTACGCCCCGCCATAGTTTTGCACTGTCTCTGTGGCTGCCACCAACGCCTTGGATCGATCGATGTAATTAACCGGTGCAACCGTACGTTAATGGTTAATTGTCGGCCCACATTCTGGGTGGTTTTCTCAGATCCCAGGAGTCACACTCACCTCCACCCCGTGGCTTTCGGGACACCTTCCTTTGTTTTGCGGAGCCTGCTAAAGGGTTTTGGGTCTCTCTCCTGTACGTTTCTATGTATTCTTTCCTTAGGTGTCTGCGGTATTAGTATCTTAGGTGCTAGGCGAGGGGGACTTTTCCTATAGTTTCGGGGAGTTTGATTTTTTCCCATGAAGAGGTGCAGCGGGCCGTTGGATATTTCGATTTATAAGTTTTGTTCTCTTCACAGCTCATGCTGCATAAGGCTTTTTGTACCTAAAACAATGAACGCATGATTACAAAAAAAAAAAAAACCACAAAGAGATAGAGTTTCCCCCCACCTAGGCTGAGGCTGTACAGGTCAGCACCTCCTCTCACCAGTGACGAGATCGCCTCCGCGCGTTCCAAGTCATTCTCCTCGTCGGCCCCAGGCCTCCATGGAATCCCCTACCTTACCCGGAAATGGGTTAACATGGTCAACCCCGCCATGCTCCTCCAAGTCCTCTCCCCACTGATTTCCCTGCGATACAACCTGGCCTCCGTGAAGGTGGCCAATGGCGTGGTCCTCGACAAGCCAGAAAAGCCCGCCTACCAGTCTTCCTCCGCCTTCAGGATCAGCGTGCTCCTCCACACGGTCTCAAAGATCCTTGAAAGAATAATTGCAGCACGTCATCTCCTCGCTGCCCGATCGATGCGCGTAATTCATCCCAACCAATGCGGCTCCCTCCAGGGGCTGAGCACATATGATGCCTGCCGAACACTCGTAAACCCAGTAAAACGCTGCAGCGGCCCGCCGGAAGGTGTCCTCCCGCTTTTTGGACATCAACGCCGGTTTCGACAACGTCAACAACTGCTCCCTGGCCGGCATCCTTAGGGAGGGCAGCGTTCACCCCTATCTGGTCTGCTGGCTCACGTCCTTCCTGGGGGAATGTAGCTGTACCCTGGTTTTCCAAGGCGCTCTGGGCACCATGGCCTCCGTCAATGTTGGGGCCCCTCAAGGCTCCCCAATCTCCCCCCTTCCGAGTCTTTTCCTTATCTACGTGGCACCTCTCCATTTCAAGATCCTGCGTGGCCTGATGCTCTCCTGCGTGGAGGATTTTGCCCTAAATGTCGCCTCGCTTTCCTACCGTGGAAACATCCACCGCCTCCAGAGACTGTTCAGGACCATCAAAGCCAGAGTAGTGCGTTTGGGCATATCCTTCTCCTTTCCCAAAACAGAACTCATACACTGGAGGCCCCCCAGCCAAAGGCCCTCGCAGTGGTGTCTCTTGCCCATTCAACTTGACGTGGAGCTCATTCACCCCAGGGACTCCCTGCGGTGGTTGGGCTACTGGTTCACGCCCACCATGTGCACATCGGCCTATTTCTCATGTCTGGTGCTAGCCCAAGGGGGCTTTGCCCTGATCAGACGCCTCAGCCCCCCAGGGGCGGGGGTCGCCCCTACTTGTGCCCCAGATTGGCATCATCGCGCGTCGTACCCATCCTCCTTTAAGGGGCGGAACTCTTCTCGCCCAACACAGGTTCCCTCTTCAGGCTCACCTTCTGGCACAAGGTGCAGAGGTGGGCCACCAATTGCTTCTCATCGAGGCCTATTGGGATCCTGGCTATCGAGGCTTGCCTGCCCCCCGACACCCTTCTGGTCTCCGAGAGGCAGGGCCTGGCCGCCCTCCGGCCAGTCTGTTCCCCACCTGATGTCAACCCCGAAACGGCGCACCTTCAGCCCTCCTTCCCATCCCTGTGCTCCCAGTGGGCCTCGGATAAGTCAAGGGCCGACACCAGAGGCCTCTCATCGGTAGACCTCCCTCTAAGCTAGCAAACCCCCGGTCGGTCCGCTCTCATCAGGACCCACCATCCGATAGACGCTGTGGCTCACACGAGTATCTCCTTCACTGGTGGCCTCTCCAAGATGCCCATGATCAACTCCCACCTGGTCCCCGAAGTCTGGGCCCTCCTCCCCCCTCAATCCATAATGCTGAGCATGGCTGCCCTGACGCAGAGGTCAAGGGAAGCGCTTATCAAGGACTGGTCTCAACTCTTTCCCCGGCCGTCGTACAACCAGTACCCCCCCGGCCCTACACCCTCGCCCCTTGATGGGTCTGAACAAGTTTACAGCAGGGTGCATCCACCTGACGAGAGCCTGGAAAGGTTACCTGACTGCCCACGCCTCCTGGAGGGCCCCAGAGGCAGAGAGCTCGTGCCCCCGCTGCGGTTTGGAACCTGAGATGTTCCAACACACCATCCTCACCTGCCCCTCCAGGCAAGGCACCCGCGCACGTGTCCTCCATGGCTTCACGAATGTCGGTCAGGAGGCCCCCCAGAGGTCTTCTCTCGCCCTGCTGAAGGGGCACACCGCCTAAATCAGCGTCACCTCCACGTTCTTCTCTCCAACCATGTTCCCACCCACCACTCCGCACTATTCCCTACCTTTCCCCCAGTCTCCCCCCATCCTGCCACCCACCATGTTTCAACTATTTTCCTTGGCCAAGGTTTAAAAAGTGGCGAGTTAGGGTTTCTTTCCTGCAGCTTATGTAGGCTTTCCTTACGTATTAGTAGTGTGACTTTATGCTATCCTTACTGTTAGAGTAACCCTATGGCCCCGCGGAGGGGAACCCCCGTGAGAGTGGATAATTACCGGTGCCGTAACTTTCCTTTGTTATTTGTTTGGACTTATAGGTTTTGTTCTCTCCATAGCTCGCTGTACATGAGGCTTTTTGTACCTAAAACAATGAACCCATGATTAGAAAAAAAGAAAAGAGAAAAAAAAAACGACAAAGAGATAGGCACGAACCATCTCTCCTACACCTCCAGAGATTGAAATCTCAACACCATGAGAATTCATCATCGCGGGGTATCCCTCTCCCCTTCGCTGATGGCCTCGTTGCCTAGAAGGATGGAGCTCCTCCCATCTGCCTCTGTCCTCTGGCCCTTCCTGATGGCACTGTCTACAGGGAGTCTTTGTCTAGGGGGTTACGGGTACTTCTTCATCCTGTTCCGCAAGCTGCTTCGTGACCCCTCGCTTAGCACTCCCAACGTTTGGGTACGGTCGCAACATGTCAGCACGTCGCTGCTAGTTTCGGGTTATTGGTGAACTAGTTGCCCTGCTGGCTCGACTCACTGGTATTGGACTTTCGCCTGGAAGAGGGTTCCGTACAGTCAGCATTCGAAAAATCATGATCCTATCACGGTCCGTCGCGTCCGCACTTCCAGTGGTTACAGTCCCTACCACCCTTGCCGCTCTCTGTTATGGCGGCTAGCACCCTACCTCTTCATTACTGCCTCTACGCCTCCTGCCCCCCCTCCTACTGGCCTCTGTCTCCTGCTGATTACCTAGCTTACTGATGGTGGCTCCGTGCATGGTTGTTACTGCTTATGTGTAGGGAGGTCCTGTCGTGCGTGGTTGTTTCTGCTTATGTGGAGGGAGGTTATGCTTACTGCCTCTATCCCATCGGGAAGATGCAACACCCCCCCTGCTGTCTTTCCGGTGGACTCAGGGATTGACTTGGTCCAGCCACACACTCTCATAAGTGCTTGCTCAGTTACCAATCTCCCTCCGGGGATTGCCCACGCCTCGGCTTCCCAGTATATGGCCCAGCTACATCTCCCTCTCGTGTGTGGTGCCGTCCTCTGTCTTTGTCCTGCAGGCTCCTGAGTCCCTCCCCCTTCTCGAAGGAATGGGGTTCGTTGTTGGGCTAGTGGTGGGTTGACTCCAGGGTTCGGATTAAGTGGATTGCCTTTCTACATGGGCTTGAGGTTTTCCATGTTGTGCGAGTTGGTTAGTTCACTGTTGGGGGTGTCTTTCTTTGGGTTGCATGTCTGCCGAGGTTATTGGTTTGTTGGATTCAGGCCTATGGTTTCCTGGTAGTTTCTACCCATAGTACTGGGCCTTGTTTCTACCGCTACTCAAAGTGGATAACAGGTTGTGCAGGGTCAGAGGGTTTTGGCCAGGAGAAGCCGGATGGACTGTTCTTGGAGGATTTTTGTCTACATAGCCAGCGCTGACGTGACCGTTGTACTTTAAACAAATATAAAAAGGGATATAAAAAAGAAAACAAGAAAAAAAAGAAAAAAAGAAAAAAAGAAAAAAAGAAAAAAAGAAAAAAAGAAAAAAAGAAAAAAAGAAAAAAAGAAAAAAAACTGACCAAGAGATAGGCACGCACCATCCCTCGTACACCTCCAGTGATTCAAATCTCAACACCATGAGAAATCATCGTTGGTGGGTATCCCTCTCCCCTGTTCTGATGGCCTCGTTGCCCAGAAGGGTGAAGCTCGTCCAATCCCCCGCTTCTCTCTGGCCGCTCCACATGCCACTGTCTACTGGCAGCATTTGTCTAGGGGGTTACACTCACCGCTTCATCCTCTTCCACGCACTTGCTTAGTAGCCCATGGCTTAGCACCTGGAACGGTCGGGTAGAGTTGCAACTCGTCAGCGCTTGGCTGCTAGTTCCGGGTTGTTGGTGAGGTAGTTGCCCTGGTGGGTCTGCTCCCCGGTGTGGCACCACATCATGGGAAACGTTTCGGTACAGTGGGCATTCAACAAATCCTGATCTTGTCTCGGTCAGTGCCTTCGAGAGTTCTCGTTGTTACTGTCTCTTCCACCCTTCCACCTAGGGGGTACATCACCGAGCACCCTACTGCTTCAATACTGCGGCTCGGGCTCCTGCCCCCCCAACTCCTGGCCTCTGTCTCCCGCTGATCATCTGGCTTAATGATCATAGCTGCTTGGATGGTTGTTTCAGCTTGTGTGTAGTGAGATCATGCTTACGGCCTCTGCGCTTTGGGGGACATGCAACACCCCCCCATCGTCTTTCAGGTGCACTCAGGGATCAAATTAGTCCCGCCACACACTCGCATAAGTGCTGGCTTGGTTACCAATCTCAATCTTGGGTCTGCGCTGGCCAGGGCTTCCTGGGCTATATGCCGCTGGTACATCTCAGGTATGTGGTGCCGTGGTATGTATTGTTCCTGCTGGCTCCTGAGTCCCTCCCCATTTTCAAAGGAATTGTGTTCGTAGCTTGGCTATGGGTAGGTTGACTTCGGGTTTGCGCTTAAGTGTATTTCCTGTCTAGATGGGGTTGAGGTTTTCATTGTATTGGGGGTTTGTTAGTTCACTGTCGGGTTTCTGTCTTTGGGTTCCACGTCTATCGAGGTTGATTGGTTCGTTGGATTCAGGCCTATGGTTTCCTTGCAGTTTCTACCCATAGTACCGAGCATTGTCCCCACCTCTTCTCAAAGTGCTTAACGGGTTGGGCAGGGTCAGAGGGCTTTGGCCAGGAGAAGCAGGATGGACTGTAGTTGGAGGGATATGGTCTGTTAGGTGGTAGCTTTGGCGTGAGGTATGCCGACAGCGTGGACCTTTATCGTAATCATATGGGCGAACTCGTTAAGAGGACAGGAGTAATATAGGCTACATAAAAGAATTCACTTCGGTATAGATAGTCGAAGTATTGGTAACGATCTAAAAGTGTGGATAACTTATTATATTGATAAGATCTCTTCTCCGCGCTTGTTGTTTCTAATAGCAATGAAGATGCTTCGATATTGATATTCCACGTCTGGGCAATTGCGGAATACATGCTAACTCTATACTAATTAAGTATTTTGCTCACAATTCTGCAAACTTCACCTGAGTGCAAACACTCGTAGAACCTGAAAACTCTCTACCACACCTTTTGCTCCCATGGTCAACTTAGTGGTCCGCACTTCAGTTATTCCTGATGGTGTGGAGACCACTTCAGGTGTCAGCCCATCCGTTTATCCATTAACAACAATGGTTGCAAAGTATCTTGCCCACGTGCTCACCGAGGGTAGTCTAACAGGCTGCACAGAAGAGGGCCAATCTTCTTTGGTGGGTTCCGTCGCGAATTCGGCATCCAACTGCATATGGTATTCTGGTCTTCCGGCATTACACGACTTGTCCTCGGGATCATACCTATAGGTTGTTTCCCTGGGACTCCATCTTTTATGAACCTGTCCTTTGTCGATGCACCCGATCCACTTACTGGGCATAGTTACCTCCTTCATAATCTACACATCTTTGGGTGTACGAGGGGACTAACTTCCGTCCAAAGGGTCCTGTTACCTTCAACCAAGTGTTCCGACAGTCTGTCTTCACGTGTCTATAGCTTTATGCGCCGTTGTCCGATTGACCTGCTTCCACATGCATAAGGTGCCCGAGGGTCTCTCCTCCTATATCCTGCGAACAGGATCCAGTCGGACGGACCGCCGCGATGTATACGGTGTTATAACATGTGTTCCCTTGATAGTGGTCTTTGGTGTTCGGACGCAACTACCCAGGCGGCCAGTGATGACGCGCCGTCCCAACCCCGGGGCTGGAGGGGGGTGTTATCTTTTTCCCTCAAAGTTCGCGCGTGTCAAGGTAGGGTAACTTTGCCCTGTAAACCATTGCGGGGAGTCCGTGCGTCTAACACGAGCTCCCCTCTTCGAAGTGTTTGTCCCGAATACTCTATGTCTATTATACAATCTATCTTCCATATTGAGCCCCACATAGTAGGGGTAAATAAAACGCGCGTTTACTTGTCCACCAATGGAAAACCTTTCTTATGTCACTCGACCTCTGTGGAACCCGGCATCTCCGGGCTCTCTCTATGAAACCTTTCCACCTCTTCTTGCGCGTTCTTCATTCCTTCGGGTGGTTCCCAAGTATTTTCATCCTCCGTGCAGCCCTTCCATGTCACAACATACTGAAGCCCTTTCATCTGTTCATTTCTTCCTCAAACCTTTCGCCTATAGGAAATGCTCTCAGTCTTGACGATCTGTTCTACCTCCCACTCTAGATCTCCCTTCCATGTCTTTGTGGTCTCATGGGGGTTGTTCGCGATTTGGTCGGTTCGAGGCTCAGCATGGTTCCAACAGAGAAGCATGAAACACAGGATGAATTTTCCACCTAGGCGATACTTCTAGCTTGTAGGCCCAACTTTCTTTCCTTTCTAAAACTTTGAACGAGCCATACAGCTTCGGACTCAACTTCTTCGACGGTCGTTTGGTTCGTATATTCTTCGCATTCAACATTACCAAGTCGGCGACCTCCATGTTGGGTTGTGCTGTCCCTTTCCGGTCATAATCTTTCTTCATCGATTCCCATGTACTCTCTAGGATTTGTTTCGCCTGTCGATGTATGTCCTGCATCCCGAGGGCATACATTGTTGCCCCGGGGTTATGAGCCTCTCTTTCTTTCATCCATTCCATTTGTGGATGAAAGCCATAGTTGGCAAAGAATGGGGGCATCTTATGTGCCTTGGTTGCCGAGTTGTTGTAGGCATGTTCTGCTAATGGCAATAGTTGGTACCAGTCGTTTTGATCGTAATTGACAAATGTTCTTAAGTCACCTTCCAGCACTTGGTTGGTTCTCTCCGTTTGACCATCGGTTTGAGGGGGGTAGGCCGTGGACATGCGTCTTTTAACTCCTAGCATTTTGAACAGTGATTCCCAAAAACTCGCGGGCAAACTTCTCATCCATGTCCGATATGATCTCAGTCGGGCATCCGTGAACTTTCTAGACTTCCCAAAGGAAGGTGTCCGTAACGTCTTTTGCGGTCGCATTTTTGTGGAGGCCGATAAAGTGGACCATCTTTGTGAACCAGTCTCCAACTACCATTATCTGGGTCTTTCCCTGAGATTCTGGTAGCTGTGTGATGAAGTGCGTCGATATGGAGGACCAGGAGGTACAGGGGCTTTCTAAAGGGTGAAGTAATCCATACTTGGCATGCCGCAGGGATTTACTGTGTTGACATGCGTCGCAGGATCGTACATAGTCTCTGATCCAATCTTCGTGTCCTTTCCAGTAGAATCACTTGTTACTATCTCAATCATCTTTTCCTGTCCGAAGTGCCCCGGTACTAACTACTCGTGACAGCCTTGGGCTATCTCGGTCAGAAGGGGTTCGTTTTCTCTGATGTAGAGTCGATATTTTTAGTAAAGTAACGCGTCTTTTTTTCTCAATTCGTCCGGCATCTTTTTTCTAGTTTCTCTTATCCTGACCAGTTCACGGCCTCGGTCCTGCCACTTCTCATCCCCTTTTGCACCCACTCTAATTTTGTCTAGAAATCAATCATTCATCGTCCGCCTCAGGGCTGCATTGACGCGAGCGCTTGATAACATTTCCCTTTCTCTTATCAGCCGAGGGTGATAGCCGATATCAGCTGTGCGAAAGAATTCGTTTTTGCTTGTGTCCCCGTGAAGGAAACATATTGTAACTTCTTCTTCTTTAGCCGTGATGGATCGCTTGGGGTTTGGGTCGCTTGGCCCAAAACCCATTTTTCCTCGCTTGGTTGTCTCCCGCTCGTGTACTTCCATGACATCGCCATCGGCAATTTTCTCTATAATGAGCTCCACTATCCAATCTCCTGCCTTAAACAAGCAGTCTGCATTGCGATGATTTCGAAGTAAGACCTTGATTTCTCCAGTGTAATCCGCATCTATTACACCACCGCCCACTGCTATTCCCATCTTGCAAGCCATACCACTTCTTGCGGCTAGCCTTCGATAGGTTCCTTCCGGCAATCCTATCGCGATATGCGTTTCCACCATTGTCTGTCCTCTTGCTGGTACCAACCCGTCTGTCAGGGCATAGATGTCAGGACCAGGCGCAAACCTTGAACCTTTTGGCGGAACTATAGCTTTGGCCGCAAGTTTCATTATTCTGAGGCTTGTGGGTTCGCGTTTTTCTGGGTAAACGGCAGTCTCCGCACTTCGCCTTTGATGTATTACAGAAATTTGAAAGTGTTCAGATTTCAAAATTGACTGCTCAGTGTGACGAGCTCCCTCCGGACGGTACTCCGGCCGTCTACTTAACGGGTCGGGTTTCCCGCCCATGCTTCCCGGTCGATAGACTATTTTGAAGTTATGGTTCGTTGACTCCTGCGCCCATCAAATTTGTGGTTGGTTCCAGACTTTCTTGGTTAAAAAGGCCTGTAGGTTTTGGTGGTCTGTGTAAACTATCACAGGCTCGTCTTGTCCCCACAGGTATCATTTCCATTCCTTGAATGCTTCCATTATTGAGCGTAATCCCTTGTCATGTACCTTGTAATTTCTTTCCGCGCTTTTCACCTTTCGAGAATGAAAAGCCACTGGGTGAAGCCCTCTTCCTTGGTACTGTGACAGTACGCATCCGAGCACGAAGTCGCTCAGGGCCGTCTCGACCACCATTCTTCTTCCTGTGTTGAAATGTGATAATATTGGTGCCGTTGTCAACCTCTTTTTCAACACGTCAAACGCCACCTCCTGCTCTTTTCCCCAGTGAAAATCCTTTGGGCTGCCTTTCAATCTCTCGGTTCTTGGTTTGCAAACTTTCGAGAAGTCTTTGATGAATCGTCGAATGAAGTTTGCGAATCCAATGAAAATTTGAACTTCATTAACCGATCTCGAGTGTGCGCAATTTTGAACGCTTTTCACATTCCTATCACTCATGGTAACACCGCTTGTCTTGACTATGTATCCCAGGAATTCGACTTCTTCTTGATGGAAGACTGACTTTTTCAATGACACTGCCAAGTCGTGTTGTTCGTGTTAGGTGGTAGCTTCGGCGTGAGGTATTCCGAAAGCTAGGACCTTAATCGTAATTATATCGGAGAACTCCGAGTCGTTAAGAAGATACGAGTAATGTAGGCTCGATATAATTATTCACTTCGAGGTAGATCGTCGAAGTATTGGTAACGATATAAAAGTGTAGATAACTTATTATATTGATAAGATCTCTTCTCCGTGCTTGCTGTGTCTAAATAGCAGCAAAGATGCTTCGATATTTATATTCCGCGTCTGAGCAATCGCGGTATACATGCTAACTCTATACTAACTAAGTACCTTGCCCGCAACTCTGCGAACTTCACCTGAGTGCGAACACTCGTAGACCCTGAA
>Ga0307509_10009743_pt1 | contig 11922 bp, 10 predicted proteins | sample 10_EM_MG_FD_202245 | JGI IMG/M metagenome (GOLD analysis project Ga0307509, IMG submission 202245) | Populus trichocarpa ectomycorrhiza microbial communities from riparian zone in the Pacific Northwest, United States - 10_EM | ecosystem: Host-associated > Plants > Roots > Unclassified | place... | reverse complement strand
GTGAATTCCAGGAAAGTGTGTTGGTCGATGATTGAGAATATATGAAAAGCAGCGCTCAGTAACCGAGCTGTGCATTTTGTTGTTCACTGCATGATGCTGTGAACGTTGGGGGTTCGACAAAAAACCAAACAGTGGGGCGTCAGTTTGATGCCTACCAAGTGAGTGATATGCGAATGAATCAAGTATCTGCTGCTGAATATCATCACAGATGAAACAGAAGATAAGGTGGGGAAGCACCAGAAAGCCATTTGTAGTTTCAATGGCCCTTGAATACATGGCTTTGTGATGAATGACAAGAGCACCACTCAAATATAGGACAGATAAGGCAACAGTCGCGACTGGTGGGCATGAATTTAGGAGGGAGATCAGGGCCTCATCAATATCGGAAAGATAGCGGGTAGAAATGAGATCTGCGTGTTCAATGTCCTTGATCAAAATTGGGAATTAGAGCAGGATCAAGCCATCAGTTTAAAGGGTACATACTAGCGACGGAATAAGTTTTGCAAGGTGCATGACGGACGTAGCAGTATCTAGAGCCCACGGTGGATGCTGTAACAAAGTCTGTCTGACTGGGAAATGGCGAATATGGGTTACGAGATCAGGGGTCAATTCTGCTCTAGAACAGTGGTGTTTCAAAGAACGAAATGAAATGATCCCTGATAGTAGATTTTAGTACGACACAGATCTATGGCAGTAGATAAAGCACTTACGCCATCTAGAGAGCTCAGGGTTCGGGTACTCGCGCAGAAGTGCTTGCATGATCTTGGTGTGAATCAACCGACCATTGACATATAGTTCCTGAGACCGGGCCTCATCAAACAAAAAGTCGCCAAGGGTCGCATGCAGAACTTTCAACTTATCCTCCCCACATTCTACGAGGGACCCAAGATCGATTAGACAGAGCTTAATATCGCTCGGAGAGAGGTCGAGAATACCAGTCATAGCAATTATGTAACCTTGTACAGGCAAAGTTAGAACAGTTGCTATAATCTGAACCACCGTAATGGAGTCCTCGACAGAAGAAAGAATAAATCTGTATACCGCATCCAGCTCGGCAAAGGGGAGGTCTTTATCCTTGGGCCTGAGACCAAGAATGATTTCAAGGCGGTGGTCAGGTCTATGCCGATGCGAAGAGACAAATTTGAAAATGGCGGATGCGTAAATGAATTGTCCAGAAGACTTGCACACAAGGGTTTCAATGTCCTCCCTCGATGGCCAAGATGAAGGCAGGTCAGATCGGATTGGATGGGTGAGACGGATCTCATCGAATTTATCCTTCAAGAAGCGTCTGATATCGTCAAACGATGTGATATCATTATCCAAAGGGAGGCGAGTGAGACCCTGTCGCATTTTACCATCGCCCATGGTGGTGGATATTCCTATCTCTGGACGACTGGCGACGAGGAAGATGAATGGGAATTTGGAACCGTGACGTTGACCAATGGTGAAAATCATATCGAGAATCTGGACCTGTGTGCCATCCATGCATTCGTCCAGGCCATCGATGATGATTAGATTTGGTTGGCCCGTGTGTTCTCCACCAGAGATCTCGAAAAGGCGATCCAAAGGTTCCACGATGAGTGCCACGAACTGTGTTATAAGTGATCGAGAAAGGAGGTGAGGGTCATTTTCGATTGCGGCTTCCATAAGTCCTCGGACACCTGGGATAACAACAGCGACTTGGTAGGCGATGGTAGCAACGAGTTGCTTGGAATTGCTACGCAGGAAGTCGGCGCGGAAGAAGAAGAAACTGGCAAGGAGGAGCTTGTGTTCCTCGCAGAGCTCTGCGATAGTCTGTGCAATGGCGGTCTTCCCCGCCCCAGCGGCACCATAGAGTCACATAATGAAACTATCACTGTCGATCTTTTTCATGACCCAGTCCATGATCTTGCCCAGGATGGCCTCACCAGTGTGTTTGTGACATTTCGGTGGATCGCAGCGTTGTAGAGAATTATGAAATGCTCCAGGCACTGCTGCGTCGTTCAGACGGTCCAAGCCTAAGTTATAGGCAGCAAGCTTGCGTCATACGAAGTAAAATGGTTGAAGTTGGACATGGACATACCTCGACTGCCATGGAAATTATTAAAGCTCCCGCCTGTGATTACGACTGGCTGTTGTGAAACATCTGAATCTTCAATCTGGGATGAATTAAGGCAGGACTCCGCAGGAGATGGCCAACGTGTTCGCGGTTGGTGATGGGGTTGCGGCTCGGGGTTAATGGAAATCATCCCATCTTATCTTATCTAGATTCCTTTCATTCACGGTTGATGATCAGATGATGCCCCCACATTCCATGGAATCTACATGTGGAATATGGAATAATGGAAAACAAATATTTTGTGTGGAATCTGTCTGGAACGGCGACTTAAAATTAGTATTTAGAGATTAAAGAACAATTTATTCATTCTACTTCACTTGGTTCTACGTGAGGAAATAGTGAATAAAGGGAACAGGGAAGGAAATGGCGTTGAAACCTCGGAGTAGAGGAGGAGGCAGTGCTTACACCCAGATCCCTCAACGACTCGGAGAGGGGCTGGCCCGTTCCTCTTGCCTGGCTGTGTTCATGGTTAGTAGGGCCATGAGCTGGAAAGAGGCAGTACGCACTACGCGCCTTGATGACGGGGAGGACTCTGCCATTATTACCATCTGGGCGATAAGAGAGTTGGCGGGCCTACGTGGTTCGTGCAAGGTTCAAGGAAATGCTGGGAAGCTAGGGAAGCGCTATCACCTGTCGTGGGTGGTTCAACATGCTGCTGGGCAGGCAGGCAGATGGTTCATTCATCAGTTACATTCCCCTATATACTGTCTGCACTTTGAACCTATGTCGTACATACATATTTCTGGATCGTGAAATTCATGCCCCTTTATTCCGAGAAATGTCTGTGAGATGGGTGTGGGTGTATGAATAACCCCCTGCGCACGACGATCACCATAGAAGTCTCTCCAACTTTGACTGAGCTCGCAAGGTCTCTTGTAATGTGCGGGCATTGAAACGGTGGGCCGGGTGCTGTTAGACAGGCGAGAAATTTATTTCTGTCTGCAAATTTCAGCTTATACCATACATATCGGAGGAAGACCCACTGCAATGCGCTCTCACTTCCGCTTTCTATCAAAGCGGACAAGATAGTGTTCAACCGCTTTCCCTGCCTTCTCGGTATCCTGGGGAAAGAGCGATACTAGTAAGGAGCGTCGATATGACCACATCTTTGCCAATCCTATAAGCTCCTCTGATCTGGTCGCCTTGTAGAGAAGATAGGGAAGATATTTGAGGGCAGCCACGAGCGCCCAGAAAGGCTCAAGCGTCTTGTTACACCCTATGTATTCGCCCTGCTGCCACCTGAAGTGACTGCTAACGTTGGTTATCACACCTTTTGGTTTCCGCCACCTCCATAACCAAGGTCTGCTTGTGGATTTCCTTGCCCATCGGCGTATTCCAGGAAAATGTGCTGGCCGACGATTGAGAATATATGAAAAGCAGCGCTCAGTAACCGAGCTGTGCATTTTGTTGTCCAATGCGTGATGCTGTGAACGTTGGGGGTTCGACAAGAAATCAAAAAGCAGGGTTGTACTTTCACGTTCAACCGAGTGAAATAAGAATGAACAGAGGAAGCGCCGCTGGAAATAATCACAGATGAAAGAGAATATAAGGCTGTGTAGCGCCAGAATGGTATTTATGACTTCAATGAACGTGGAGTTCATAACCTTGAAACGATGAACGAGAAGAAAATCACTGCTCAAATATAAGACAAAGAGGGCGCCAGTCGCAAATGATGGACATGAATTTAGGGCGGAGACGAGAACTTCATCAATCTCGGAAAGATAGCGGGTAAAAATGAGATCTTGGCGTTCGATGTCCTTGAGTAAATTGGCAATTAAAAGGGGGGTCAAAAGATAATCAGTGCAATGGTACGTACCAGCGACAGGATGAATTTTGCGAAAATCATGAGAGGCAGGGCAATATCTAGAGTTGAGAAAGGATCATGTAAAAAAGTTTGTCTCACTGGGAAATTGCGGATGTGGCTTATGAGGTCAGGGGTCAATTCAGCTTTAGAACAGTGATATACCAGCAGATTCGAAACAAATGGAGAAATGAAAAAGGACCCTGATAGTAAGTTTAGTATGAAGCAGATTTATCGCGGTGGATAAAGCGCTTACACCATTCTGAATTAGGGGCCTCCAGATTCTGGCACTCGCGCAGGACCGCTTGCATGATCTTGGTGTGAATTGACCGACCATTGATATATAGCTCCTGAGACCGAGCCTCATCAAACAAAAAGTCGCCAAGGCTCGCATGTAGAATGTTCCAACTATCCTCCTTACATTCTACGAGGGATCCAAGATCGATTAGATGGAGCTTAATTTCGCTCGGCGACAGATCGAGAGTACCCGCCAAAACCTCTATGTGACCTGGGATTCTCAAACTTAGAACAGTTGCTAGAATCAGAACGGTCGTAGTGGTGTCCCCGACAGAGGAGAGGATATATCTGTATAGCGCATCCAGCTCGGCAAATGGGAGGTCTTTCCCTTTGGGCCTGAGTCCAAGAATGATTTCTAGGCGGTGATCAGGCCTATGTCGACGTGAAGAGACAAATTTGACAATGGTGGATGCATAAATAAACTGGCCAGAAGATTTATGCACCAGGGTTTTAATTTCTTTCCTTGATGGCCAGGGTGGAGGCAGGTCGGATCGTAATGGATGGGTGAGACGGACTTCGTCAAATTTATCCCGCAAGAAGCTTCTGATATCATCAACTGATGTGATATCATTATCCAAAGGGAGACGAGTGAGACCCTCTCGGATTTTACCATCGCCTATGGCGGCCGATATTTCTAGCTCGGGACGGCTGGCGACGAGGAAGATGAATGGGAATTTGGAACGTTGACCAACGGTGAATATCATGTCGAGAATCTGAACCTGTGTGCCATCCATGCATTCGTCGAGGCCATCGATGATGATTAGATTTGGCCGATCCACGTTTTCTCCAACAGAGATCTCGAAAAGGCGTTCCAAAGGTTCGACGATAAGCGCCATGAACTGTGTTATAAGTGATCGGGAAAGAAGGTGGGGATCGTTTTCGATTACGGCTTCCATCAGTCCTCGAACACCTGGAATGACAACGGCGACCTGGTAGGCGATGGTAGCAATGAGCCGCTTGGAGTTGCTACGCAAGGAGTCGGCGTGGAAGAAGAAGAAACTGGCAAGGAGGAGCTTGTATTCCTCGCAGAGCTCTGCGATAGTTTGCGCGATGGCGGTTTTCCCCGCCCCAGCGGCACCATAGAGCCACATAATGAAACTATCACTTTTGATCTTCTTCATGACCCAGTCCATGGTCTTGGCCCGAATGGCCTCACGGGTGTGTCTGTGAATTTGGTGGATCGCAGCGTTGTAGAGAATTATGAAATGCTCCAGGCACTGCTGCTGCTTCCACAAGATCCATGCCTACGATGTAGGTAGCAAGCTGGGGTCATTATGAAGTAAAACGGTTGGAGCTGGTCATGGACTTACCTCGACGGCCATGAAAATTATTGAAGCTTCCGCCTGTGATAACGGCCTGACTGTTGTGAAACATCTGGATATTTGATTTGGAGTGAACTAAGGCGGGAGATGGCCAAAGTTCTAAGTTGTGCCCCCAAGTCGATGACGGTTTGAAGCAACATGAGATGTCTATGTCAACCTCGTTAACGGGAAGGGGCTGTGCATACTTGCTAAAAAAGTAAAGGTCTGCTCTGTTCGGGATGGGTCTGCTGGAATCCCTGAGTCGAAGCAAGGGTATTCACCGTACATGATATTCCGGTGTTCAAGTATTTCTTTTACAATGTTCAAGGCAAAAATCTACATAAAACGAAACACAGTCGCCAATGCTTTTGCCTGTGAGATCGAAGTGTGGTCTGGAAAGAGTAAGAGTGATACAGCGAGATGAGCGCTTCGGAAGATGTACATGGAATGACATGAGCACCTTTTTTTCGAGTACTTGGGCCCTGGGTTTATTGAAGATGGTTTGTGTTCTTCCTGGAAGAAGTCACTGAATCGGTTGTGGAAGAAACTAGATCCCAGAGTGCATTCATACCTTTCGTCATTAGTAGACTTGTCCAGCTGGCACTCATTCCCATGCTGGAAGATAGCTTCGGTCAAGAGATAAAATCACCCCACCCCCAACCGTTATCTTCGTGAGCTTTTTGGCCAGTCGCATTTCGCGTACCCAACCCGCCTAGGTTAACCCAAGGCCAACCAATCACATCCATGCTTGTTTACGCAAATTATGAGAACCTAAGCTTGGCGTAAGCTTTATGAAGCTTGACGGAAAATATTGAAAGGAGGAAAACTCACTGGTTTTCAACGGGGTGAAATTGTTCGGCGCGGTGAACGACGACGACGAGAATTAGGGCAGGCGGGAAGCAGGGGATCAATCGACGCCGTCGATGTGGAGAGAAGGAACTTCAGCCGGACGAGCCAGGGATGGAGCAGTGACAATGCAATATTTCTCATGGGACATCTCCAACACGCTCTACCCCCTGCAATCCGCGAAACCGTCGTGATCATGATGGAACATTCCTTGGACGCATAGATGTCATCTGCATGCCACCTCTCGAGCAGAGGTTCCCGACCTCAAAAACCGTTCTTTGGGGAGGCCTCCTTCACAGTTTTCCATCACCAATTGGACAGAAAAAGAGGAGAGGGACGGACAATTTTATTTCTGTGAAAGCAGTACATGATAGCAGCTGAATGTGTGATTCCATTGTGATTGTAACATTTCAGTAGGCAGAGTGTTCAATGTTGCGCATTGCTGCTGTGGAATATTTGCACAGAGCGACCACGTGCGGGACATAGTTATCTGATAAGATGACTACAAATTCGTTGACGTGTCGTCGCGTCAAGTCCTACATCACGTACGTCGACCATATGCTATAAACCACGATGAAACGGATTTTCACGTTCCTTGGGGTGGCCCTCCAAGTAGTAGGGAGTGTCACCAGTCCGCCGGTAAAGGTTGGGCTCAGGTCCTCCTGGCCCGCCCCACCATTCCTTGCTGAAATTTTGTGAGTTTCTTCGTTCTCTCATGGAAAGCTTTTGTATTGAAGGTGAACGGTCAGAGAGACCATCTCATTAGATAACCCAAATTCTTTTTTCCCCCTCGTTGATCGTCTCACAAACTCGGAAGTTCTGCCCAACCTTCACAAACTACCTCCAGAAGCGATTCACCAAGGCGCCCTTGGTGTGGCAATTGACGATGGAATTATACGACAACCAGGCGATCTGGCTATTGTCGAGATGAACCTCGCCATGCACGCTGCAACCCCCAAACTTAAAGCATTCTACAATTACTACGAGGATACCCACCACAACAGTCGTGGTCGTGAATGTGGTTCTTGGGTGGATTGGTATGGTGAAGTCGTCTGCGACGTTGAAGGTTTGGCGCAGCTGGTTGGAAAGGAAGCGATAGACGCTAGTGATACCCTTGAACGGTATATTTTTTATTTTGTTCGCTTTAGGAATGTTACCAACTCTCAATGTTCACAGATTACCTGCAAAACCCAAACTCCTTACCTTCGATCACATATTCCCACCACCCAACGAGGTTCTGGAGCGTCCGCCACGAACAGCCATTTTGTACGCGTCGCTATCCTCTCCAAACTTCCGCGAGCTCCATAGCTATTTATACACCCTTGTTAACAAACCCGACCCACACGTTGAGTATGTTTTTCGACATATACCCCCCTCAACTTTTGGAGAGAAGAGCTACCTATCTGGCTACGGGGTGGGATTAGACTTGAAGAAGATGGATTATCTGGCCCTGGATGATAGAAATTTAAATGCTGCTGGTAAGGTCCCAGAAGTTTTCACCTTTGAAGACTCGGAGGTCCAACCTTTTTTCTGTTTACCCAGACACGACTAGCGCGGATTCAACTACAGAGACAGAGGGTCAAAAGGAACGAGTTGACCCCATTCTCCCCTTGATCCTTGCCCACCCCGATAATTCCTCAACCCCAGACGCGAATGTTGCCTTGACAGATGACGAAATTCAGAGTAAGGCATCACTGCCTATGCAACCATTTTTTTGCATCCTTAACCCATCTATTTTCAGGTCTCGGAGCAAAAGCCGTCCAAATCATCGCCGAATCCTCCGACCCACTCAGCACCCTCACGCACCTGTCCCAAAATTTCCCCAAATACGCCACGTCCCTCGCGCGACGTGTCCTCGTCAACGAGAGCATTCTCGAGGAGCTGCACAACAATTCTCTGAAAGTGCAGCGGGGTATCAGCGTGTTGTGGCTTAACGGACAACAAATTGACCCGAAGGACTTGCATCCGTTTGGGATATTGAGATTGCTGAAGAAGGAGAGGGCGGTGATGCAGTCATTGACGTCGCAGGGTCTGCAGCCCTCACAGGCGTTCCAACTGTTGACCCACCCGGCTGTTGCTGCGACGCAGAGCGATAGTGCGGCGATGGGTACAGTGTTTGATGCTAGTGATAGGCCAGAAGGAGAGGAGATTATTGTCTGGTGGAATGATATGGAAAAAGATAAGCGGTATGTCGATTCTTCTCAGTCTGTCCAGAATTTACTCAGTTGTGTTCCTGTCTTTTGAAAAATTAGGTATGCGAGGTGGAATCCCTCATTATATGCGGTATATATGAAGGATATCCTACCTTCAGACCGACCTTAGTTGACGATTCTTCATTTTAGCTCTTGCGGCCCATGTATCCTGGAGCAATGCCAAGCATCAAAGCCAATCTGTTTAATGTCGTTCTCATCTTGGATCTGTCCCAAATGCCAGCCTTGAACCTCATCTCCGGCCCAATGCAAAATATCATCAGCAGAGATTTCCCTCTTCGGTTTGGATTGGTTCCAGTCGCAGAAACGCAGGATGGTCAGTATTTTTCGTCACTACGATCCTTTCATTTTCTGATTCATGGCGTTTCAGGAAAGAAGATGGCTAAACTATTCTATCATCTCATCAAAAATTATGGACGAAAGAAAACGTTGGAATTCCTGAACATTGTACGCGCTTTCTCTTATAACCTCTATATTTCTCATTCATCAAAAGTAAAATACAGATCTCCCAAGGACAGCTTCCACTCCACATGCAAACCGAGAAAGTCCAGTGGGAGGCTGTAGGCTCTGCATACGATCGATTGACGGAGAGCGAGCGACAAGAAAAACCAGAGGCTCTTGTTCCTACCCTGGCTTCTATCATCAGCGAGGAGGCTGAATCTCTGGTTTCACTTGAGAAGATTGGTGCATATACTGAGCGATTGGGTTCGACGTTGGCGACATCGTCAAGGGGCCATGCGTTTTTTAACGGGAAACATTTTGATGTTGATGACGTGGGTGCATTGACGCTGTGGTTTCTCTTTTCGTCATGTTGATGTTTGGGTGGATTGTTTTATAGGACTTTTTACGACATCTTCAAGCTGAGGTTGCGGTCCAGATGCAATTACTCCAAGAGAAGGTCATTCCCTTTTCGACCATGTACATTGTCAATTTTTTTTTTTAAATTTACCAATCTAGGTATACGAAGGCTCCATCTCCGACGCAAACAAAGGCGAGAGCATGTCAAATTACTTTTACGATCTCCCTACGTCAAGCAAACGCCGGAATCGGTACATATTCCCCTCCAACGTCGTTGGAAGTTTGCGAATCGTCAACCTTCCTGAATTGTTTGGAAGGGCGAGGTTCAGGGTTTCTCCGCCAACGTATATTTACCCGCGTACGTGGCTTTTTTGATGTTGGCAGTTTTTGTTTCGCAAGACATAGTTCTGATGGTGATCTTTTGTGATAGCTGAATTTGACTCGGTTTCTGAGAGTCTTTATATCGTTGCGGACCTCGACAGTGTCGCTGGGCTTGATTTGATTAAAGAGGGGCTGAATTCTCTCGTATGTTGGGATAGTTCTCATTTTCTCATTAGGCCTAACATCTATCCTAGAGTTCTGACTCGAAGACACGAATATCCTTCATCCACAACCCCAGCAGTGATTATAAACGCCCGGAAAGTGCTCTACGTGCCCCAGCCTCATGGCTACTGTCTCATCTCCATTTCCGAGAGTCGTTATCCAAGGCGAGCCCAGCAACCCTCTTATCGGCTCTCGGGTTGGAATCCGATATAGATGGATATGTCCCTCCAGTCTCTGAAGGTTCTCAAATCCCTCTCAGCCAGACCAATGCGTACGAAGCGTTGACTGAAGGTGTGCATTTGGACCATCTTAAACCAGAGGCGTATGCGGATTATGTGAAGGCTGGTCGGCTTGTGGCGAGAGCGCTGGGTCTGGCGCCTGGACAATCTGCGTTGGTCGTCAATGGACGGGTAAGTGTTCTTTGGCTATTATCTTGTTTTTTTTTTGTGGTTAAATTTGAGTTTGGAAACTAGGTTGTTGGTCCGATTGAGGCAGGCGATTTCCGTGCAGCGGATTTTAAAACGTTGGAAGATTATGAATATCGAAGGCGGGTCGAATCTGTTGAAGTGGCGGTGAAGGAGGTTGCCCCTCTTGTTGCGGAAGACAAGTACGCTCCGATCCTTGTTTGAACTTTCGGTTTTCCTTTTCTTTGCTAATTTTTTTTGTCTAGGTACTTGTTCTCTGACATCGTCTCTATGGCATCGTCCGTCATAGCCTCTACCCAACTGCCTGATCCTAGTGAAGTTGGTCTATTCGATGCACCTCCGAAACCCAGGCAGAAGACATATCAGTTGTTGGACTCGAATTACACGTATGTTGTCTAAGGACATATTTTGTCGGGATTAAGGTTACTAAATGGCCATTGCAGGACCTTCGAATTCGGAGACAACTCGACGGCTTTGTATCATGTTGCTGTGATAATCGATCCGCTCAGTGCAGTTGCACAGAAGTTGTCTGGTATACTGGGGGTGGGTCATTGAAATTGGATATTCCAGCCCAGATATTCATCAGATGTGCTCTATTCAGTGGTTGTCAAACCTTCCCGACATATTCATCGAAATTCATCTCAACCCCGGCAGGTACACCGAAGTGGGTATCCTCTTATGTTTTGGGTTTTGTAACCTTCTTTGACCTTTGCACGGATAGGTGCCATTGAAACGATTCTATCGCTACAACCTCATACCGTCTCTTACATTCGATGAAGCAGGGTATGTATTTGGTAAATCCATCTGCACATTCCACACTGACAATGTCCTTGATACAACAGACAAGAAGTCCAGCCAAAGGCGTTGTTCGAGGATCTTCCAGTCGACCCTATATACACCCTGGCCATGGATGTACCGAATGCATGGCTCGTACGGCCTCGCGAAGCGTTGTACGATCTCGACAACATCCAGCTCGGCAAACTCTTTCCTGGTGATACGTCTGTCGAAGCTGTGTTCGAGCTCGACTACCTCATTATCGATGGCCACGCCAGGGAAGCGGCGACCAATGCTGCTCCTCGTGGCGTGCAAGTCCAGCTGGCAACAGGCGATGGGCAACCGATCGACGACACACAAGTAGTTGCGAACCTAGGTTACTTCCAATTCAAGGCCAAACCTGGTGTATTCCAATTTGAGATCCGCCCTGGCAGAGGAAGGAAGATCTTCAAATTGGATAGTGCGGGTAATGAGGGTTGGGATAGTCCTACAGTCGAACTTGCTGGTAGTGAGATTACGGTTACGAGCTTTGAAGGGCTGACGCTCTATCCGAGATTTTCGAGGTTGCCTGGAATGGAGACCGCGGATGTTCTGGAGGAGGAAGAGAGCGAGGAGTCTAAGAGCGTATTTGAAGATATTTCAGATCGGTTTGTTTTGACACTCTCGTCTCTACTCCCACCTCTGATGGTACTGCTTATAACAGGTTTATGTCGATCTTCAAGTCTCGGAAGACAACTGAAGTCTCGACTGGGTTGATCTCTCTCAAACCGCAGGCCGAGATCAACATCTTTACCGTCGCTTCTGGTCTTCTCTACGAGGTATGTCTCTC
>Ga0307509_10009742_pt1 | contig 11922 bp, 18 predicted proteins | sample 10_EM_MG_FD_202245 | JGI IMG/M metagenome (GOLD analysis project Ga0307509, IMG submission 202245) | Populus trichocarpa ectomycorrhiza microbial communities from riparian zone in the Pacific Northwest, United States - 10_EM | ecosystem: Host-associated > Plants > Roots > Unclassified | place... | reverse complement strand
AGCAAGTCTTCTTCTTTGTAATAAGGCGTAGGGAAATACTATCTCTTCAGATAGTACGGAACTGGCTTGCTCGTCTTGAGTCGTTTGCTAGAATTACTATTTCTTCGGATAGTAAGGTGGGTGGATTGTCGTGCTTGATAGAACTATCACAATAGTCCTATGTTCGGGCAACCTGTCGAGACTATCACAATAGTCTCCAGGTTCTTAGAGCGTAGGTTCTTGCAGAGGAGGAGTGTCTGTAAAGAGAGTAAAGCGTAATTGTATTGCAATATCTTGAGTATAGAAAAGTACTTAGATGGTTGCGTGAAGATCCTATCTCTTGGTCGGAACCAAGCGCCTTATATAGGCATCTTCTCACAACCCTAACCTTGGTCACTCATCACCTCGCGCTACATAAACCTCTATGACTCATAGTGAGTTATAGCGCGAAATCCCTCAATGACTCATACAAGTCATCACCCAACATTCCGTTAACCAATCAAAACTCATAAACCAAGTCATGTGCTCAAACGAGTCACACGCGCGAAACTCATGACTCATAATGTGAGTCATGTGCGAAAGTCATTACATCATGTGACGTCACAATCGTGAGTCATGAAACCATCAACCAATCATAACATAACAATAACTCGTAAGTGCATAGTCATATGAGAACTACCAGTCAAGTAACGTCATAGTGTGAAATCCAACATACCTTATAACTCATAAGTATGAGTCATGTGAAATCTGCCTTGCTTAGTCACGATTTGTGACAATAGCATCGAGAAATCGCTGTTTCTGTGCATAATCTGATATGGATCCATTTGGAAGACATCCTTTAAGGTCCGCTAGCTCTCTAGCTATCTTCGTTATACGTGCTGGCTGTCCACCTGCTGTCTGGCGGACATTCTGCCACTTGTGATAGGTGTCATCAGTGTTGGTAGAGGCTTCGAATAGCTGCTGAAAGCGGTGTGTCAGCCGCGGTAAGGTTAGGTTCTCTTCCTCTGTGTCTAGTGTCTGGAATGCGTTGTTTGCTTTTCCTTCTGTGTCAAAGCCGTAGTAGTCTGCCACTCCAGGCGTGTCATCATTCAGTCCAGCTCTCGCGAGGTACTTTTTGACTTTTCTGAGCCATCGCTTGAGTTTGTCTGGTTTGAGGTCTTCTTCTTCACCGCTAAAAAAAGGCGGTTTAGGGGCCTTAGGAGGGGGCAACCTGGCCGGACCTGGGTCTGCCATGGTGCCTGTAGGTGGGTCTGGGGCTGGAGGTGGTGGATCTGCTCGTTCCGGGGGCTCTCTGGCGCTCCTGGATCTTGAGGGACTTTCTGGTGTGTCTGGGATGAATGTACCGGGTAGTGATTGTTCTCTAGAGGGCGCTCTAGTTGGTGTCTGACTTCCACAGACTCCTAGAATGCTGGGTGCTTGTCACCTGCTTGTGGTGGGGCGTTCTGGTGGGGGTTCAGTTTCCGAAGTTTGCGGGGCTGCTGCTCTTGCTGCTGCTCTTTCCTCAAGCCGGCGGGCTTCTCTTTGAATGAGTTCCTCAGTTGTGAGGTGGTGGTCTTCGTCTTCGTCTGTGTCTAAGTCTCCTGGGAGGAGGTGAGTGGTTCTTGCTGGTGTATCTGCTGAGCCTGGCGTGGGCCCAGGGGTTGGTTCCTGTGTGGTTGGTTCTGGAGTAACGTCTGTGGGTTTTGCTGAGGGAGGATTGTAGGCCCTACCGGACCTTGTAACGCTTCTGCTCCTGCGTTCTGCTATTGTGAATGTAGCACCTGAGCCGGCAGTTCCTTTCCCTGCCGCTCCTGCTTCTAACTCGTTATCAAGATACTGGGAGGGTGATCAATCCTACCAGGGTGTTCCCAATCCTGAGAACAAAAGGGGTTTCACCTGCTGTAGGCAAAGAAATGTAACAGGTTTATTCCTGTCTAACGTAAATACAATAGGACCGGCGATAGACCTGCTAGCGCTGGTGCTAAGGGTGGCTTCAAGGGACCAGTAGCTAGAAGGATAATAGTTGAAGGACATGTTGGGCTAAGGGACTCAGGGATTGCCGTTCAACCAAGTGTATTCTTAGACTCAAGGTCTGTCGAAGTCTGCTGTCTCCTGCTAGCCAGGAGACTGGTTTAAATACAAAACCCCAGAGCGATAGCCTTCCTGCAATCACGATCATTACCAGTAGCTGCGCACATACCGGAATCCTGTAATCCTGCAAGAGCAAAGAAAGAAACAAAGCTCAGCCTCCACCAGTGCTACATGACCATTCCATACCCGGAATCCTAAATATAAACTTCCAGCAAAACAAGCTAAACATAGCAATACGATAGCATAGCCTATCTGAGTCAGAGACAGTGGCGGAGCTGAAATCAAATCAAATAAACGAAATATAAATCAACTAAACATAGGAGATCCTGCACTGCCCGCTCCTGTGTACCGTTACCAGAACATGTACACATGTTACACCAACGAGACTCTTCAACGATGCGCAGCCGAAAGGGGCTCTTCACCTTCAGGACAAGAACCTCTACCTCTTTTGTACGGCACCAGGAAAGCCCAGCACGCGAATAATGTCTATCTTTATCCCAATTCTCTAAAGAATCAGGCCCTGATGGGTGTGATGGTCCGGTAACATCAACCCCAAAACCTTTGACTGCTGTGGCCTGAGCCCCTCTTTCAAGTTCAACTACACCCTGGCACTTCGATTCGCAAGCGCTGTGGCGTGCAAGCCAAGAGCACTCCCGGAATCTGCTTCATCCGCTACATGTGACTTTGGCAACAAGCGACCGAGTTACATTTGTGCTATTTGGAAACTTTTATCGCTATATGGAGGAATCTCAGGAGAGTGGGATCGAGTGGTAGCAAGGCACACCAGGGTATATAGCCTATACTCCAAAATATGGTGGCAAGATGAAGATGAGGAGGAACTCGGATCTTCAAGGCACAGAGGTGTGGACATTCTTTCAACAATGTGCCGACCATTTAGGTAGTGCTATTGGCATGGCGCGAGTAATGTGCATTATGTGCAGAAAGGTTCTAGCTCACCCAACTCACTCAGGGACTAGCTCAATGCATGACCATAACTGGTCCTTTGCTTGTCTAAAATCGAGAATCAGTAACCGATATGATGGGCGGACTGGAAGCTCACTTGGTATAGCTGTTCTTAGGCTATTCCAAAAAGGGACTAAAACTGGAAATCTGTGTAGGATTATCGATCTGGCCACACAAGCAGGATTCAATCAGCATGATTTCGAAGAATACTTTCTAAAAGCATTTTTAGCTATGAATCTCGCATTTAATTGCTCAAACAACCTTGCCTTTCATCCTGTCTTCACGTACATTTTTCCTCGTGACGAAATCCCCACCCCCAACACATTAACAAAGCATTTGAAACAGCGGGGAAAATCTACCTTGGATGATATTCGAACATCTCTACCTGCTGCAGCAAATATTTCTCTGGCTGCCGATACACGGACTTCACCGAACAAACATCCTATTTTAGCCATTGTGGCATATTGGATCTCGGATAGCTCGCAGATGGAGGAGGTGCTGATTGGGTTCGAAGCAATCAGTGGTTCTCATACGGGGGCTAATATGGCAGGGATAATTAATGACGTTCTGGCCAGATACGAGATTCAGGATACAATTCCGAGTTTCACCACAGATAGTGCCACCAATAACTGAACACTCACGGAAGCCTTAAACCATGCTTGCAGTGTACTATAAGTTTTAATGGTGTCAATTCGAAAATGATATTCCATGTATGGCCCATGTTGTTCATCTTATCCTTGGTGCATTTATAAGTTCAATCAACGTGAAATTGCCGGATAGTCATCTGCCGCGTGCCTTTAACGGAGGCTATATCCAGAAGGTTATACGATCGGATAATGGCTGTCACAAAAGAGTAGACAAGTTAATGTGTCAAAGATCTCATACCCTAGCACCTATATTACAAGTGCATACGCAAAGATTTATAGGCACCAATATATACACACTAATTCCTATCCACCGGGGCATATGTGCAAATTCCTTGTTCCCCATTGAATGTGCGCCAATGTGAAAGTGGAACCAAGTGTTTTCCTCCTTGTTTCCACACAACATCCATTTAGTCAGAGATAATGCTAATAAGGGTTTATCGCATCGAAAAATGAGTATTGCGGGTGGGGCTTGACTTCAAGAGTGGCATCCCTTCCTCGAGATACTCAATAAAGCGGTTAAGATCCCTAGTACACCACTTTCTGATGTCACAACACTGTGGAACTGAACGCTAAATATGTTGGAGAGATCTGTACGGCTACAGGAATTCACCAAGGAGGGGTTACAAACCTATGCCGAGTTTACGCCTCTCTGGTCACCGCTGGAAAAGTTGACGCAGTTTGAATACATCCTGGCGGTACTTCAACTGATACGATTTTGGACGTTGTAGATATCAAAAACACATGTCGTGACCATTGATCGAGGCTTTCAAGTGTTTCAAGATATCATTGATGATTTGGAAATGCAAATTTCCAAGTAAGAACGGAAGCGCATGCAATGGAAGGTTGATATTCGTGTCGGCCTTGTCAAAGCTAAATTGAAGGCAGCCTCTTACTCTAGTAAAACAGGAGATCCAAGAGGTGTTCTGTTCAGCATTGCAACTTGCCTTAATCGCAATTGAAAACTCAACCTTTTTTGAAAATGGGATCTTGGTGCCAGTAGGGAGACTGAATATGAGAAGTCATATAAAAAGGAGTTTATAGCGAATTATGATCTGTACTATGCATCAATAAATAATCAGGCACCTGACATGTCAATTCTACAGCCTGGTCTGCACAGTCGATCTAAACACCTTTACTCTTGGAGACAGGGAGCAGTTATCCTGAAAGAGGCCCTAGTGTACAGCAAAACTGATTCTGAGATTGAGCCGCCCGAGCCAGACGCTAAGGTTATGGATCCTACGCATGAGGCCTGTCCAGCGGGAATCTTCATGAGGCAAATATACTTGAGTGGTGGAAGGTTAATGCGTGAAGATTCCCCAATTTTGTTTGGATGGCTAGGGATATTGTCTGTGTTCACGGGAGCAGTGTTGGAGTATAGTGGGTGTTTAGCATCATAAGAGATGTGATTCCCTATCGGCGCTCACGACACAAAACGAGTTCAATTTGAGCTTCAATGCCGGTGAAATCTTACGAGAATAAACAATTACCAAGAGAGCTAGCAGGTCACGATAGTTAACGAGAGGCGGAAAAACTGGAGAAATAGCTGCTGCTGAGGATTATCATTATTGGGCTGATTAGTGTTCGTTACGGGGCCTCCGGGGCCCGGAAACCGGCGGGCCCCCGCCTCAATTCCCAGCCCCGCCCGGGCCAATGGCCCAGGGCGGGGCGTTTTCTTTTTCAACCCCGGCCCCTGCCCCCGTCCAGGCCCCCGCCCCGTTCAATGCCCTGAACAGCCCCCCGTCATTGAATTTTCTCCGCCCAGGGCCCCGCTTTTTCGTATATTCCCCTCTAGAACATTGTTCTTCTGATACATGATTGAGTAATTGTGTGAGCATATACACGTCCCTGGGATGAATAGACCGAACACCGCCGGGGTTACATGAGCTCAAGGCCCTTTGCCAAGGAGCCCCCTGGTGTTGGGTCCATTCATGCCAGGGATGTGTACCAAAAACCACATACCTCAAAGTATATACCGGCATTTATTTGCATGGAATGATTGATACAATATGAAGCGGAATAATTCACAACACCGATTGGACCTCAGAGTTGCCTAGTCTAGTACCGTCTATTGTCTCAGCAGGCCATACGCCTAATTCATAAGCCCAATTCATAGACTACATTCACAGGTTCAAATCCTATGCCCAATTCATAAGCCTTATTCATCCGCGGGTGCCATATGCCCAAATTATACACCCAAGCCATACGCTCAAATCAAACCCCCAAACCATACGCCCAAGCCATACGCTCAAATCATAAGCCCAAACCATACAACCAAACCATACACCCAAATCATACGCTCACATCATACCCCCAAACCATATACACAAACCATACGCCCAAATCATCCACTCAAATCATACGCCCAAGCCATACGCCCAAGCCATACACCCAAATCATAACCACAGTCGTGCTATCGAGTTACTATGTTCAGAGTTCATATAGCGAAATGGTGAGGTTAAAGAAAGTGTGTATTAATACTAATAAGAGTTCTATAAAAGGTAATTATGCTAAGTTAGATGTGACTCGGAGGATTGAGTTAGTCGTATGATTTGTGTAAAAGTGAGAAAAGAGTGCCCCGTCCCCCCCACCACATGGGGACAACACCATGGAGTAATAGAAACCAAGAAGAATAAATGTCATAATAGTTGAAAAAAGAGGTGAATTAAGAGAAAGAAAAAGACAATCCGCGAAAATGCTTTGGTGGTAGCGCTCCCACCAGCACCAGCTCCTGCCCTGCCACCACCACCCCCGTAGCGCGTCGGCATCCTACCGCCACCACCGCTCCAACCACTCCCACCAGGGCCCGCAGACCGCCTACGAGCCCCACTCCAACCACTCCAACCCCTACCACGAGTCGGCTGAACTGGCGTCCGCGGGGTACGACTACTAACCCCAGCCCCAGACCGCCCTGTTCCAGCGGGGTGTGCAGGTGTGCCTCCGACGGCCCCGGTCACCACCCTACTACTACTGCCACCACCCCACCCAGTACCCACATGCCCGGTATCATGGGCTCCCTGGGCACCTCTCGCATCACCTTCCTCGCTACCACTTCCATCTCCCATACCAGAACCCACACCCGCAACCAAATTTCCTTGTCTAACAACTCCCCCAGCACGCCCCGTAGTACCACTACCACTAGTCCGGCTAGTGCTCCCAGGGCCACCATACAAGCGACGTCGTACTGGTGGATGAGGGTTATCGCTGTTGTCACTGTCGCTGTCACTACCGTTATTGGCATGGGGTGAGTGATGGGATGAAGCTGCCTGGCGACGGGGAGGGGCACTACGCCAAGGAGGTGTACCCCCAGGAGGAGGAGGAGGGGGAGCGCGCCCGGAAGGAGGAACACCTGCACGACGAGGAGCACCATCGGGACCAGGAGCACCACCGGGACCAGGAGCACCACCGGGACCTTGAGCACAACCGGGACCAGGAGCACCACCGGGAGGAGGGGGAGGAGGAGGTGCACCCTAGGGAGGCGGAGGAGGAGGAGGAGGAGGAGGTGCACCCCCGGGAGCACTGCCGTCCTCATTTAGATGACGTCTCATCTCTTCCCGAGTGGCACCATCTGGCTGGCCAGCCATAACGTTCATGACATCCTCAACTAAACTCAGGTCCTGGACCATGAGGGTAACGCGACCAGCATGTGCCGCACCCAGGGCTCCAGCTATGAACAAAGAATTAGTAAATCAGATAATTATACAAGGAGAGGAACTCAACTTACCGGCCATTGTCACCACCAGGAACCCCCCAGCCGCCACCTGGAGGCATTCAACAGCTGATCTCTGCCAACAGAATTGTTGCTCAAGTGCGAAATCTGACACAATCTCCTGGCAAAGACGATAGAAGCGGGCCTTTGCAATTAGGTACCCGCCATCACGGCGATACTTAATTATCTCAGCCATTGCCACCCTGCCAGTTGGATACCGAGCCGGCTGCTGGACCCCACGAACAACCCTCCCAGCTCTTTTCCGACCAAGATGCCGAGTTGGGGGCCCCAATTTCCACCACCCTTGCTGCCCAAGATACTATCATTTGCGCGACTTTTGGGAGGCATTGAGCAGAAGTTACTTTTTTGGTGTTTGCTTGTTTGTTGTATTGACGGACAGGTGCGTGAGGAAGGAGGTTCACAGGAAAAGAGAGAACGGTTTTTGCTCAGAAGTTAGACGCAAAATGATCTTTGGTGTGTAGGTGACTAGAGTCTGCTTCCTTGAGCGTATGTGTATTTGTGCGTATGTGTATTTGGGCGTATGTGTATTTGTGCGTATGTGTATTTGTGCGTATGTGTATTTGTGCGTATGTGTATGGACCCTATATCTTCCCTGATAGCTGAGTCAGATATTAGGGCTTGCTAAGAGGAAGAAGTGTGTTGGAGGAGCGGTGGGTAAAGAGTTATTTTATACCAACGAAATAAAAATTGGTTATTTCATGAGCAGTGCCTTTCAAGCCCCCTGGTTATATCTTTCCGGGAGTCCCCTGAAGTTTAGGCGTATATTGATTCATGATGTTTTGATGAGTAAACGACAGTTAAGGTTGATAGGGCATGGGTATATACAAACACTTGAGTTGTGGGGTGGTTGAAGTCGCGTAAGACTGCAACCCCCAGTCTACCATAACACGCAATGTACAATCCATTCCATGTAGAAATGGCTTGAAAATGTTGTACTAGACGTTGTATTTGTTCCAAGATGTTATATCTTCCCTGTTTATGTATCAAGTGTACAATTGTAGTCACAAAATCAACATGGAGAGTACGCCCCTCCCATCTTCGCTCCGAACTTAAACACACAGCTCTCGTTGCTATAATTTCCTTTCTCTGATAGAATGAAGAAAGCAATTAGCAGAAGGCTTGAATCTGGGGGGTCATTCATATCATACTTAGAAGTTGGTGAGTAGGGCTTTTGGTTAGGCTACCGCGGTAGAGAGGAGGGCTTGACGCGTGACTGCGGGTAGACCGCGACGATGTTTTCAAGAAGTGAACCAACTCTTTCTTTTCTTTTTAAGAGAGGCCAAATTAACTCCTCTTCTTTCTCACGACACTCCTACCTTCTCCATCCATGCTCTCGCTATCAACACAATCCTCAGGTCGCTCTGCCCTCTGCGCTGCAATCCCGCTTCTCTTTTTCATACAGAAGCAAACTCAGTAGTTAAAACAAAAAAAAAGAAAAAAGAAAAGAAAAGAAACACCCGTGGCTCTTGCCCCACCAACCCGGATACTCCCCTCTACTGGTACCACCCTCTCTACTTCCCTTACTTTCTCCAGAACATCAGAGGGCACGCCGGCAAACGGTCGCTGCATAGATTACTTATTGCCCGATCCCAAATAGTAAGTTAGTCACCATCTTCACACTGGTCTTTTCTCCTTTGCTCTTTTATCACACCTCAAATCATGCGCCGAGTTCATACGAACAAATCATACGCACAAAATCATACGCCCAAAGAAATCATATGCACAAAATCATACCCAGAAATTATATGTACTAACATTGATGAATAGAATACCTTTTTCCACGAGCAATGCCATGTGCTTATAAGTGGAGGCCGCTTCCGGCAGGCGCTTTGGGGAACTCAGTAAATCCTGAGACTATCCGCCGGAATGAACATAGGGCGAGCCTTACCCCCTTGGCAACCGCTTTCGAACGTGCAAGGGCGAACCGAGGCAATCGCCTAAAACGGCGCCATGATTTTGCGCGAAGATATGATGAGTACCAGGCGCTTGACGACGAGACCAAAGCCCAAGTGGATCAGGAGATGATCGTGGAGGAGATCGAGGTCCGGGAGCAGGAACATGTGGCAATCCTGGCGGATTGGCGGCGATACTATCCAAACCAGTTTCGCGACGATGGTTTGCCACTTGTGAACCCCCCAACCTCTGTCGAAGTGGATTCTCCACCGAATTCTCCCGCATCGCCTGTATTTCCATGACCAAAGAGGAGGCCCGCAGCGCGAATGAAGTGTCTGCTCAACCGTGTGGTGAAGCGACCCAGAAGCTCGTCAACTGGGTCTGCGCTGGTACCGCCTCCAGGGCCTTCTCTATCTCAGGACACTCCTCCCCGGCGCACCAGCCAGCTAGCGATTTGGGAGCGCAGTTATTCACTCACAATGCGTGGGCCCCCGGGATCCCCTACAGGGTCCCCTGTTGGACGCCCTGTGGCTTTGGCGAGGGCAGCTACATTTGACACAGGGAGCACAAGGGAGCCTATCTCTCATCGCACCAGGTTTAGGATAGGACTAGGTAGCCTGAGGCGAAACTCCCAGGCTAATAATCCACAGTCATGTAAGTAATTTTAAAATTTGGCTAATTAACCTGTGATGTGCTTACTAATATTCAGTGTTGTTTAGCTCGGACAGGCCCCTCGATGCATATCGGTGGAGAGGACAGTACTTCTGAGTACAGATTGATGGAGGAGAATATGGAAGGAGATTTCGACATGACGGTTCGAGAGGATGAGCTTGACGAAAAGGGTAGACCTTTGATTAACTGGGTGAAGCCTGTTGAGTGGCTTTTGCCAAATGCGGAGGTCTACGAAGAGTTGGAGGAGGATGAAGAGGATGAAGATGTCGATTTTATCGACCTATATGAGTCTGGTGATGAGGGTGGCAATGGCTCAGAGCATTCTGATGAGCTCTATGGGGAAGAGGAGATCGACGAGGAGGACCAGGAGGATGTGGAGGGGGAGGAGGAGGACGTGGAGGGCGAGCAGGAGGATGTGGAGGACTGGGAGGAGGGTGATGATTATGTCCATATGACGGACGAAGGGGAAACCTCCGGCTGAGGTTTGGGAAGTAGGATGCAAGACTTAGGTCGCCCGGACCCTGAATCTGCCTCTCGTGGTCTGTACGGCGATGCGGCAGAACACCGTTTCCGTGCTAGCACCCAAGAGATTGGAGAGAGGCTGCTTGGGCGGGCTAAGACACCCAAGGATTTCTTCACAAGCCCAGAAGACCAACAGGACAGCATCGAAAATATTGTCACCAAGAGAAAGCGCTTCCTTGCCGGCAATGCCCGTCTTATCATTTCATCTCGAAGCACCCGCTAGGGAAGACGCAGAAGAACAAGGAATTGACATTGAGGAGATGGATAGAATTGACCGCGAGATGGATAGGCAGGCCCTCCTCAATATGGCTAGCCAGCACTTTCCTCACAGCGTGAAACAGTAGCCGGAGGATTAACGATTTCTACTTCCATCTATTTTCTTTTCTTGTTATCTGCCAGTTCTTTTCCTGACCTCTCACGCCGGTTCTGCCTTCCTTACTCTCCTTAATACGGTTCCCCTTACCTTGTCTTACCTCCATTCCCACTTCTGTTTTTATCCACCACAATATCTCACGTTTGGTTTCATCCTTAGCCCGTATTCTTTCTCTCATATTATAAGTCCGGGGGCTCTTTTCCTTGGGTTAGATTCTTACGCAGCACGCTACCTCTTTTCTTTTTCTCGTCTCACTCGGAATTTCCAGAGACCGACGCTCCTTTAGAGTTTAATTTCTTTTGTTATCATACCCGGCGCCTATACGGATTCCGCTCTTTTCTTTTTATGTCATGACTGAGTGGGTGACCTTACTCTTTGCAGTATAATCTAATAGGATAGCAGTTTAGAAGTTAGAAACACTCTCACATAACGATAAGCTTGAGCACAGATTGAGATTGTCTATTTAGTCCTTTGCTTCTGGTTTCTTCGGCCAAATCCTTACGACCAAAGACATACGCCCAAAACCACGTACCCAAAGTGATGCGCCCAAAGCCATGCGCTCTAAAGCCATACACTTAAAGCGTACGCCCAAAGCATACGCCCAAAGCTCACGCCCAAAACACACGCCCAAAACACACGCCCAAAACACCCGCCCAAAACACACGCCCAAAACACACGCCCAATGAATACGCCCAAAACACAGGCCCAAAACCCACGCCCAAAGCATACGCCCAAAGCATACGCCCAAAACACATGCTCAAAGCTAACGCCCAAAGCATACGCCCTAAGCATACGCCCAAAACACATGCTCAAAGCTAACACCCAAAGCATACGCCCAAAGCAGACGCCCAAAATACCCGCCTAAAGCAGTTGATGTAAATACGCTCTCTGCCAATGTTTAATTATAACTTAGGTTCTAATATCTGAGAGAATAGCCTTGCATATTCCTGTAGAGAAGTTAAGCTCCGCAGTTTTCAGGATAGGCTTCTATCTCAGAATCAGAATCAGAATCCACAATGGTACAATGAACAAGACCCATGACAACTCTGCTACTTGTACTTCCACTACGCATCATT
>Ga0307509_10009741_pt1 | contig 11922 bp, 10 predicted proteins | sample 10_EM_MG_FD_202245 | JGI IMG/M metagenome (GOLD analysis project Ga0307509, IMG submission 202245) | Populus trichocarpa ectomycorrhiza microbial communities from riparian zone in the Pacific Northwest, United States - 10_EM | ecosystem: Host-associated > Plants > Roots > Unclassified | place... | reverse complement strand
GGGGAAGGGTCGTGAAGATGCATCTGTAAGCTATCAACTAGCTGCTTTACAAGATGTTCCGACAAACGCTGTCGGTACTCCATCGCATGGGGGCCATGTATACTATCTCGTAGCCCGTCAAGTGTCGTAAGTCTCCAATTGCACACTTTAGCGCTAAGGGCATCGTCATCCTCAATCGACTGCGGCGGTGGAGCATTCTTTCTAATACCATGCTCAATCATCTTAAGTTGGGCACTTAGATTAACGTCCAACGCAGGATGAAAGAACTTCTCCAGGATTTCGTCAACAACCCATCTAGAGATACAAGCTCTACCGACAACTGTCATTTCCCGACCCCCCTTAACTTCCGCACCGGAATTTATAACACCTCCAAGCCAGGAGGGAATTGCCTTCCAAGACTGCCGAATCTCGAAGGCCACGTTCTTGATCGCACCGTCAAGGCGATCGAACCGATTGGCGTATTCATTATCATCAAGGGAGGTACGGGACTGGGAAATACGTTGATGTGCAAGTGTGTTCTGTAGACGTTCGATTTCAGACTTGCTATCAAAATATAGATTTTTGACCTTGCGGTATTTGGCCGCTATATGTAAATTGCCCTATTAGCATATTTCCTTTACCAGACCCCCCGGAAATTCCCATTTTCACCAATTGATTTTATGTGACAAAATTAGGTTGTCGGGAGCTTCCTAGGTGCATGTGATGAAGGTGAACCTACTCAAAGTCTCATGATCCTGCATTAACTGCTGGACATTGATAGCTTCTGGCGCTGATCCGGCTCGTGACTCGGCTCTATTTTCAGGTGTCATCCTCCCCATCGGCTGTCCTTCATATTTAGCCGGTTCATAGACTGGGGGCTGATTCCCCCCAGCGCCGCCTGCAGCTTGTGTTTGATAATCTTGTTGGTTGAGATTACCCCTCCCGCTTGAAGCATAAACATTCATCTGAGATAACGTAGATCCTTCACGAGATGGCCCAATTTGGTTAGACTGTTCCATAGATCGGCGGGGTTGGTTATGAGCCTGATTGGCCATCGTGTGATTACCTTGTGGTTGCTGTTGCTGCTGCTGAAGTTGGACCTGAAGATTGGCAGGATTTTGAAAGCTATCCTGACGCTGTGGGTGCGGATGTTGAGGATACTGCTGTTGAGTTGGGTCGGTATCCGCACGCCTAACGGAGTAATGTTCTCCTTCGCTCTCTTGTGGGGGGGCTAGCATAGACTGGGGTCTGCCCGGTGAAAGAGGGGGTGGTCCGGGGGAATGTGGTGATTGCTGCAAATAAGGATCTAAATGGTCAGATTCAGCTTGTTGCTGCTGTTGCGGAAAGGATGGTGGAGTAGACTGGTGTTTGTGACGAGATAGTCGTCGGGATAGACCTGTGTCGTCGCTGTAAGCGTCTGGTTGCGGGGAGAGAGGTGGGGCAGGGGGTTGAATTTGACGGTCTCGGTCGTAATAAGACGCAGAACCACCGGAAGGAAAGGAATTGGTACCGGCGGGCAAGCGACTTCCGTGATTGGAACCTCCGGAAATATTATTGCTACCACCGGTGTTGCTATTTTCAAGAGGTTTTCGAGAGGAAGGATTATAAGAGGATAACGAGGAAGAGGAGGAGAGGTTGTTGTTGGCTTCCTGTTGTTCAGCCGCAGACCTACTACCGGTATCTGAAGGGACAAGCTGGACGGTGGCGCCTCCGTGGCTTGAGAGGCGGCTCGAAGAAGGATAGCTCTGCGGGAGTGGTCCAGAGATGATAGGGCGAGGAGAAGAGGAAGGAGGAGGAGTAGGAGTAGCAGAATTGCGATTGTGCTTAGAAGATAGGAAAGATGGAAGGGGCATAATGGCGGGAGGAGGCTAGCGAAGCGACTCGGAGGGTGGAGGGAGGGGTGAGGTAGGCGCAAAGGGGACAAGAAGCGGCGGGGAACAAGGAAAAACACACACGCAGAGTGTGGTGGGATTCCTCTGGTCAGGCGGGCAGGCTCCACCGACAGAAGGGCAGTAGTAAACGGGTCACTGAACAGGCGGAAGCGAGCCAGCAAGCAAACAAGCAATAAAGCGAGCAGACAATTGATCAAGCCAAAGAACGAACAGTACCGTGCCGTATTGTATGCTACTGTGGGGCTATTTGCCGTATAGCGCCGAATGTAACTGAACTCGGCGAGACCGAGGGGGGGGGCAATGTGAAAGGAGTGGGATAGAACAAAAAGATGCACAAGCGGTACGTGCTGGGGAATCTCCCAGGAGTCTATGCACTCGGTACGTGTCAGAAAGAGACTGGGCCTCAAACTATACGAGATCCTTTCGAGGGGAGGTTTGGGTTCGGGGTGGAAGAAGAAAATAGGTGAGTGGGCGAGGGTGTGTAGATGAACTGACGGGAGTGTGGAAGAAGGTGAAGAAAAAATGGTTCAAGGGACCTTCACCTCTATAGAGAATGAGAAATGGGCGCCAGCTCTACTCGCTCCCTCCCTTCTTCCCTTCCTTCCTCTTCTTTTCTACATCTTACCGTTCTGAGGGCTGTGGCTCCGTTTTGCTTGACCCCGATGCCTGGATGCTCACTCCTTCCCACGACAGGTACTGTACGCAGGCTGCTGTGCTCAACCCTCAACCCAACAAGCTTCTCTGCATCGCATTCGAAGTATAACACCCATCCCCAGCTGGCAGCCCTCCAATACTGTAATCCCAACCTTTCCCCCACCCATCCATCCATCTACTGTACCCTCAATTAATTTCCACTACTCTCAAACACGGTATGTTGCCGGTCCTCCGACACAATTCCGTCAAGCAGAGTAACTTTTTGCTCCTTGTAAAAAAAGCTTTCCGGCCATATCACCAATCACCTTATCAGAGAGGGTCCTTGCTCCACCGGCCCACAGCTTACCACCACCACTAACCTAAATCAAAAAGCCACTCATTTTCAATCCTCTTTCCCCATTCTCTTATTTCAATTGCTTGCCGCGGTATCTCAAGCGACCTCCATATCACCTCCGGCTGAAGATGCCCCTCCTCTTGGATCTCAGCCTTAGCCTTGGCTTTAACAAGACTACCGTACTCGAGTACTGTACGAGGTTCTAAATATAACAAATTGGGGCGGTGCGGTGTCAGCGTGCAACCCCGCTATCCTGACTCCACTGCATTGGAAAGGTCATTTCGAACGAGCTGATCGGTTTTAGATGCGCAGCAGAACGACCCGAAACTACCTTTTCGAGAAATCGTTGGAAAAAAACGGAGGTTCCAGCAACAGCAGAGCCTCATGACTTTTCTCCTCTGAAATGGCGTTCCCATCATCCGTCACTCGCTAACGTGAGGCCAAGAAAGCTTGAGAAAGAAGCACGAGAAACCTGCCTGTTTTGGCGGTGCCGAGTCGAAGTTACAGCACTTGAGCAGTTGGAATGAATTCCAGGTGCCATCTTTTTTGGTCCTGCAGATCCCCCCCCCCCCAAGATGCTCTTCCCCTCTTGGGAAAATGTGAAGAGGGATTAACTTGATCCATGAGGAGCCCCGGAAGAAGGCTTAAACCTAGTGCACAATTTTACCCCACCAGGAAATCCCGTGGCTGGCCCACTGACAAAAAGAAGTTATTAGATGGTGACCGACACCAACCATGTCAACTTCCCCTGTGATACTGGATCCCATGTTGCACACGGGCTGGTTAGGCGCGCATAAGAAAGAGAAAACCTTTTCCACACCATACATTTTCCTGCAGACCTTTTGGATACTGCAATCCTACGCTAACTCAGAGCGAAGCGAGAACATAGCCAGGCAAGAGCCCCCATAGGCCACTTATAGGGCAGGCATTGTTTGTATGGGTATTCTCGTTATACAGCGGGCGGGCTCGCTTTGCCATGGGATACGATAAAAGTTTTTACGGCACTCTCTCCTTGGTCGAGATACAAGTCTACTAGTAACTTTACTTGTATGATACCATCTAAAAGGCCACACACAGCAACAAATAACCAGACTTTCACAGAAGATTAAGAGTCGTTTTATCTCCCAGGCAGCGTGGGGGATCCCGAGGGTCCGAGGGGAAATTCATAAAGTAACCTGAGCACCCGTAGAAGTTTATAATCCCAATCCTTTCCCTCTTTCGAAAACAAATTAAACAATACTCGAAGTAGAGCAATGTTTTGAGAGATATTCTGTCTCTTGCTGGCATACCAAAGACCCGAGTTCCGATACCTTTGAGAGCTTGTATGGGCATAGTTGAAGCCTCCGGATAATATGGAGTTACCGGGAAATAAATGTATCGTTTTCAAGTGTTTTTTTTTCGGATTTTTTCTTCCTGGAGCCCTCCATTGCCAAAAAGTTAAGAAATTCTTGGATGCGATGTATGATACTCGTATAATGGTGTAGTTCCCGAGAGGTTTTTCAAAGGAACGCATGAAAAGGTTCACCGGTGACCGGTAAACCCTTTTGCTTATTAATAATACGGTTTCCGGGCTTAATTAAAGTCTGTGAGGAAGAAGGAAAAGAAAAAAGAAAAAAAAGATGTTAAATGAATGTTACTAAGAATTACATTCGTATTTAGTCTTTCTTCTCGACGCGCTTCAGCGGAGTAAGCTTTGCAGATAGAGAAGCACGAGTCAGGTAGGATCAGCATAGTTTTCAAAAACCAGTACGGTATCATACTTGCAGTAACCGCTGGGCCTTCTGCTGTGTTATTGTTTCAGGGGACCATTCAGGGCGGTCCTGGTCCCGGATACAGTGCTAGTGCCGTACTCCCGTATAAAGTCTGATTTCGAGTGACAAATTATGAATGACATGAGTACGGTTGCTGGCACACTACTAGTACAGTACATCAGAGGCAATGAACGTATCAGGTCTGGGGTATGATACAGTACTGTAAAAACATGTTATCGGAGTAGGTGGGGATCATGTCATCTCTGATAACGAGAGTAAAGAAGGATATCGGCCTTTGTTTAGTTCAAATGGTAGGCAGATGCGAGTACTGGTATCCACCTTAAAACGTAGCTTCAAACAGTTTTCCCCTGAAAGTCAACTCGGCCACGAGGATGCTCTATTAAAAATCACGCATGATATCTAGACAGGTGGGAGAAAAAGTAAAAAATACAATGTACTGGTAGTGTACAGAAGATTCTAGCCTCTAAATAAACTGACCTAACTCCAAACATCGCATCCACAATACACGTAGCCCATAAAATTACACGATCTGACAATACCGGTGCTCCACCTAGCAGCTCCTTCTATAGTCCATAGTGCTCGGGGCAGTAGTCGCCGCCGATTTCCTCGTCGTGGCCCAGTGTGGCCCTCATAATGATTCCTGATCTTCTGAACTCTTGTTCCAACCTGAGCGATGCTGGTAAACCTAGACCACCCCCATTTACTACCACACTTTCCCTCCTGGAACTCATATCGTTGCTTGGCCTAGGTGTGGAAGTGGTTCGGATCTCATAGCTTGGATTTCCGCCCCGGTCTCCGTTATGATCCCCACTGTGATCTCCATCAGGCCCCCGACTCTGATCTATGCTTGCATTCCGGCTGACTTCGGCACTTGAGTCGAACGCAGCCTTGGGAACTGAAAGTTTCCTAGGGTTCAGAGATGGAGCCATAAGTAAGGTCAATAATTGACGCCTCGTGTGCTCTTCATCTGGGATCAGGTCAGGGTTCTCCAGTTCCTCCCGGAGGACGCTGACATTGAGATCTCGTTGGCGAATCAAGTCGATTCTTCGTTGCCCCGTCCATGCGGCAGCTCCGTAGAATCTTGGATTTGTCAGTAGGTAATTCTCGATGTAAATGACGGGTACTTACAGGATGAACACTCCACTCAGAGTGACTCCTGATATAGCAGTCCCGCTCCATTTCTCTTCCCCGTGCTCGTATTTCTTGCCATAAACATTGAATAGTGTACTGAGCATTCCTAGCGCTGACCCAGTAAGTCCTGGTCTTTTGGGAAAGAAAAAAAATCGAACAAAATCAAAGGTTAGTAACCCATAAATCGTAGTTTGGGGGGCAATGTACAAAAATATAGCCTCTACTTGGAACAATATGTTCTTGAAGGTATAGCACAACATCCCGGTGGTTATGTACCCGGTTAATAACAATGCCACAGCAGATGCCCTTAGTACATTGGAGTCAATTCTGAACTTCGAATCGTCATCATCAAATGCCGAGGGAAGCACCACAAATCTTGACACAATTAGTCTGGAGAACAACCCGTGATTGGCCAAGAAGGGAGGGGGCAAACCCGGCAAGCATCATCCAGTTCGCACACGAAGCAACGAGTTTCCATCCCCAATATATAGCATCCAATTCCCTGTACAGTTCATCGAGATGCTGGTGCCGAATCGGTTTCTCGAATGGGGTAGATGAGGTCTTCAGCTTCATGATATCTATCCACGTTGTGCAGCGCTTCCTTCAGGTCGGTTCCGTTCCCTAACTTCCACAAGATCTTATAGATGTACTGTACCGATGTCCAACTAGTGGAGAAGCTCGCTGATATTAGGCGCTTGCGCCTGTTTGGGCAGTGATCCGTAACAAATAAGCTTTATGCTTAAATCAGAGAACGAAGCTCCGCTTCCTAGAACTGCGGAGAGCCAAACCTCGAGAGTATTTGCATATGAAGGGTACCGGTAAGGGGATAGAGGAGGCTTATTAGTAGGCGCCGCATTAATTTCCTAGAATTCGATGAAACAGTACCGTATTCATCCTTGTGAGTCCGCAAGCTTACAAATATAGCACTTTTATGGGCAGAAGCCTGTAATAAGTAGATTACTGAGTATTGTGGTGGCACAATGCCATATCACTTGTAGAAACTTCTTACCGTACTCCATGGCTGTGCAACTTTAGTGTTGAGGGTAAGCGCTGCGCATGTGGAGCTGGGGGGCAGTGTCCTTGTGGTCTCGAGTGAGGCGCCGTGAGAAAAAGTTGCATATCACGTGAGGATTTCCGGTAAATGACAAAATATAACTATGTGCTCGAGTATTTTGAGAATCATTGCGGAAATTAGGCGTCTTACTGTGCGACAGGTTTTTGTAAAGGTATTATAATATTACTATAATACATACTTGGGAAGGTTGGCTAGAAGCCAAGGTCCTAGGCCATGATAGTTTTTCCGCGATGAACTTCTGGTTCGGGGCTGAAGTTAGACTATTGGCTACTACGGTACGGTACCGTATGATACTTATGCGGCTGAGTGCTAAGTAGGTCACGTGATCTTCGGTTCTACGGTAAATGATTCCCAAGATCCCTCGACATAAGAGGTGAGTACTAGTAGAATGTTCAAGGGCCCTCCGTCTATCTCCTGAGCCAAAGAAGGAAAAAAGAGAAGCACTCAATTTCCCATCAAAATCGCTTGCAAATCTGAATTTCTAGAAGATCACGTGACCTACTTAGCATCCAGCCGCGTGAGTATGATAATATGATACGGCACGTATTAAGGAGGGCTGATCTGATAAGATAATTAGGGTACAACCCTTATCTTTCATCCAGGCAGCAGTCCCCTCCGAATTTCAACACAACAACATCCCACTAATCCTCCCTATCGTGAAATTGGTCTCGCTTCGTAACAGCTCCGACCGTCCATAGCGACAACAACCATCCACCAAATTCCCACCACCGGCAACTGACACCTATCCTCATATCGACCACCCACCATGTAAGTTCTCCTCGACGGAAATACGATTCTCCACCCTTACCTTCTTAAACGGAGGAGCAGTCTATCTAGTGGGGGCAAAATCCCGTGTTTAATTTTGAATATCCGATTTTGGCCCCCTGCTTCCGGAGCCCGTGGATACGGTTAAGATATCGAGTAGGGCGCTGATTAGGCTTTCCTGGTTCTAGGTCGCTCGTGAGTGGTGAGAAATCGAACTTCCAGTTTATCGTAGGTTGCCTCACTTGATTTTTTTCGGAAGCTGGATGACCCCTCCTCTGCTGGTTGCTATCTGGGCCTTTTTGTGGTGATAGCATGATCGGAAGGCAGAATGTGGGGAATTATGGAGATTAAGAGTAGCAACTGGCAGGAGATACCGGATGGGAATACGGTCGTATGGCTGGTAATACATTGAGTCCGTTGTACTGATGGGTTGCTGTTTTCAGTTGCGTCTCCTCAACACCAATGTCGACGGTAAACAGAAGGTCATGTATGCCTTGACCAAGATCAAGGGTGTTGGAAGGCGTTATTCCAACTTGGTCTGCAAGAAGGCTGATGTCGACTTGAATAAGCGGTATATTACACTTCAAGATCTGCTACCGCAATTCCGCATTTGACCTTGCTAATCTATGCCTTCAGCGCCGGTGAGCTTACTACCGAAGAGCTTGAGCGTATCGTCACTATCATCCAAAATCCTACTCAGTATAAGATCCCCACCTGGTTCCTCAATCGCCAACGTGATATTGTCGACGGAAAGGACTCTCAGATTCTTGCCAACGCCCTCGACAACAAGCTCCGTGAGGATTTGGAGAGACTCAAGAAAATGCGTGCTCACAGAGGTCTTAGACACTACTGGGGTCTCCGTGTTAGAGGGCAGCACTCCAAGACTACCGGTAAGACTTTTATTACGAAATCAGAGCTATCCACTACTTTTGATACTGACATATTCTTTAGGTCGCCGTGGACGAACTGTCGGTGTGTCGAAGAAGAAGGGTTAAACTATTTTCTTTTCTTTCTTTGGGGACCCTTTTTACTACTGTTTATCAACTTTCCATACTGGTGGCAGTGGCGATGTGCGGGGAATCAAAAATAAAATAAAATGGCTTTCGTAAACTTTCTCGGCATTCATGTTTGGGAATGAGATTTCAAACGACTGGGGCTTGGGGGTCTTTTCTCTTGCTGTACAAAGTTATTCATTTTTTTCTTCTGGTCGCGCTTCTGAAATTCCCTGATCCTGTGCCGTAAAAAGTGGGATGATCATGCTTGCACAACGACGCCCGGAACACCCTCCTTTCGATTACAGGAAGAAAAACACTGAAAAACCTGTTTTCCAGCCTTCCACTAAGACAAAAAAAGAGAGAAAAATAGTCTACGCCTGACCTTGAGAAGGAAATACCAATGTTCCAGGGTTCAAATCTCCTTACGATACTCTGTGCTGATCTATGAAACTATCACCTATAAGTTGCTGTGCTTTGAACAAATTAACCCATACCGAACCGGTAGTCACCCTAACCACCTGTGACAATCTATGGAGTTGACAGGGAATAAAGTGCGGGTATTCTTAGGCCTCCAACAGCCAAGAGAGCAAGGTGCAGCACAAGATCGGAAATATGCTTCTCGAAGATCATGGAACTCTGATGGCTAGAAGGCCTGGTTTTTATTGCAGCCCTCTGAATAGGGCTTGGCATTCTAGAGCAGGTTCTATCCTTCGCCCCACGCTGCCCCACCTTTCTTTTTTTCCTTCCTGTTTCTCTCCTCTACCAACATCGTTATTATCCACCCCAAGATTTGCTCACCATGCCTATTAACCAGGTATGTATTGAACGACCCTAGTGTTTAGACTGCAAGAGCTAACAAGCTCGCAAAGCCTTCGAATCAGATTAAACTTACCAACGTCGCCATCGTTAGGTTGAAGAAAGGTAATCCTGTTGCCCAAACAAACTAGTACACATACTTACAATGCGCTAGGCAAAAAGCGTTATGAGCTAGCATGCTACAAGAACAAAGTCCTAGAATACCGTTCTGGAGTGTATTATCCCCTTTCCTCTAACCAGACCTTTTGATTGACAAGTCCTAGTGAGACCGATCTGGACGAAGTTCTCCAGATCCACCAAGTCTTCACCAACGTCTCCAAAGGCGCCGTAGCACCTCATGCCGACCTTCAAAAGAGCTTCGGACCAAAATCTACCACCGAGTCCATAATCCTGGAAATACTCCAAAAGGGCGAACTTCAAGTCGGCGAAAAAGAGCGCAACGCAAAACTCGAACAAACGCACACCGAAGTGATCTCAATTGTGGCGTCTAAATGCGTTGACCCCGCTTCTAAACGTGTCTATACTCCTACCATGATTGAGAAAGCACTTGCAGAGCTGTCCGCCAAGAAAAGAGAGGAAGGCGGGGAAGATATACCGAGGTGGAGTGGTGTTACGGATAAGAAGAGTTCAAAAGCTCAGGCTTTGGAAGCTATTAAGGCCTTGGTGTACCACCAACCTATCGCCATTGCACGAGCGAGGATGAGGCTGAGAGTTTCTGCGCCAAAGAGGGTCAAGGAGAGGGTCATGGAGTTCATTGAGCAGGTTGAAGCCGAAGGGTATGACGGTGGTGATTGGGAATGCACTGCGTTTGTTGAGCCTGGAAAGTACAAGAGCATTACGGACCTGGTTGCATCAGAGACCAAAGGGAGGGGAAGGGTGGAGGTCCTAGACACTGCGGTGAGTACTCCCTTGTTCGGTGAGCTATTCTGGACCAGGGCTAATGTGCTTTGCAGGTTGTGTCTGAGGGTGATAATAGTTAGACGGTTTGGGGGGAAAGGGATAGAGAGGGTGACAAAAATTGAGCGTTGAACCGTACAATTGGGGTATCGGCACGGCAACTGTGGAGTTGGAACCTTATCTTTTATTCGGAGGTATATGATACCAGAGCGATTATTGCTCTGAGAGCTCCTGCGTGCTGAGCCTTGATTAAGTTATTCCATAAACGTTAGGTTTATGTGGAACAAATCCTAATCCTAATCAACATCGTGCCACTGATACTGTGGGATTGGTGCCTATGAAAGTATAGGGTAGTGCTGTAGTCCCTGGTTGCCTAGGCTCAGTGTACGGCAGATGATTATCAGGTGTCATATCATATATAGACGAGCACGGTGCCCGCATACGTAGTATGGGGTTGACCTTTTCAATGTGACTTCGGACCATAAAAACCTACTTTACCCTCCAGCCCGAGTTCCCTGAAAACCCGGGCATACTGAATTATGAGCACCTGGGGGGATTTTTTAAAAATATAATAATTCCCCCCTGTATCATAATTCTGCAAAGAATCCCTCTCTAAAGCCTGTAATGATTTTCATACTATTTTATTAACACACACAGCCTAAAACAACAACTGGAATCACGTTGTATCATAGTATATAGCCTATTTTTTATGAAGATGCTGCAACATCTTCAATTCTGATTCCATTGACAACCCCCCCCCTGCTGTATGATCTCGGATGAAGAAGACAAAAGTCATAGACCAGTTCTAATAATTTACAATTTATCATGAATAATTTTCCAAGGGGAAACCATATTATGTCCTCTTGGGGAGAGGCTACTCTCAATTGCCGCCAGGTTAGGTTTTTATTGTCCCGAACGGTGCTATGCACTTGGCGACAAACATTTCGGATATAGTACTCGGATATGGAAGTAAAAATCGAGGATGACAGGGATAAAGCGGGGGATCTCCGGAATCTTAAGATAAAGAATTTGAAGAAAAAGGGGCGCACTAGGAGTTTGAAACCCAGAGTAGTTGCATAATGGTATGGGGTACATGGGACTTACAGTCACATTATCAGACTGCTACGAAAAGACATACATCAATTTGAAGACTAAGGTTCCTTCAAAAAATAAAACTATGAAAGTATGCGGACATTTTGATCCTTCCTCCTCATCCTCCTCGTCCTCCAAATCCATCATTCACAAGTTCATAAAACAGTAAACACTTGCGCGAGCAAAATTCAAAAGTGAAACACAGAAACTTCAGCAAATACTATAATGAGTGACGTTCATTACCCAATAGACTCTCTGGGCAGAGTAGAAATATGTTCACATTTTTAGTAAAAGATAGAAGTAAAGAAATCATCAGCAAAAAAACTGTCCTGCGCCCTGTTGCATCCTGTTCGCCCCGTCCACCAGACGTTCCAGGCGCTTATAACGTAAACTCCAGTTCTAGGTGCTTCCGCCCAGGCTCGTTTCGTCCGGGCGCTACCTTTTTCCGTCCGGACGCACCGGGTGCACCCTGGTGCAGTTTGCCTAGCAACCATACCCCCAGCGCACAACCCCACCCCCC
>Ga0307509_10009740_pt1 | contig 11924 bp, 7 predicted proteins | sample 10_EM_MG_FD_202245 | JGI IMG/M metagenome (GOLD analysis project Ga0307509, IMG submission 202245) | Populus trichocarpa ectomycorrhiza microbial communities from riparian zone in the Pacific Northwest, United States - 10_EM | ecosystem: Host-associated > Plants > Roots > Unclassified | place... | reverse complement strand
GGCTACATGTTGGGCCAAGGCATGTGTTCATAGGGTTAGCAAAAAGCATGTAAGGCACAAGTCCTTTTCTTTTTCCCCTCATGAAAGAGACACCATTGTCACTAACTTACATCATCTCTCTACACAGGCTTCAGTCCTAATTAGCCAGTTCTATTTTACTCTGCCATCATTTGCCACATAATGTGATCTTAGCTTTTCCCCTAGCTTTCTTGCCCCACAACATCATAACCTTGGAATCCCAAGCTTGAAAGGAAATGAAAAAAAAGTGCCTGACGTTTGCACCTGAGCACATGATGCCCATATCATGCCACTGTGGCACGCATTTTATTACAAAAGCGAAGAGGTAAGGTGCTCGATACAAATTTGATTTTACAAACAAGAAAGGTGCACTCTAGATAGTTGACTTACTGCTTGCTTCCTCCATAATCATTTGTGTAGAAGAACCAGTTGAGAATCCCAACGTAAGCATTACTCTTCCAAACGATTTACATTTGTCAGGTAGAGATAACCAACCTATAATATGCAAAGTATAAATTAAAACAAGCCAAGAGCAGATTTCTGAATCATGAATAATGACTTCAGGTCATTACCAAGCTAATTGGATAAGAAATCAATCAAAAAGGTAGATAATCACATATGAATGTCTCAATACAACCTAAGCCAACTTCACACCAACTTATAAGAGTTTCTATATCATAAAAAAATTTATAACCTTGTTTGTAAACAAATTCAAAATTGAATGGTATCTAATTGAATAATATCCTAAATATAATTTTATTTTAATGAATTTTAATTAAAATTTAAGGAAAAAAAAAGGGGGGGGCTAAATATAAAGAACCCAACGCCTAGACCTGGGTGGAGCATTCTTGGCCCAAAATAGAGAAGTCAAGAAAATGAGCCTGACCTTTTATTTTTTTGTTAAATTGGGCAGATGTCAAATTGTTTTCATAAAAAACAAATGACACATCATCAAATGGTTGAATTCTAGCCACTATAGATGGCTGAAAAGTTGAGTTCTGACTTTTAGGACAAAAAACACTCATTTTAAACCCCCTTTCACCTAAGAAAGACGACCTCAATGAACTCATTTTTAACCTTAAATCAACCTTTAATCTATATAAAAAAACTTAACCCAAATAAAAAAAATCTTAAGTCTCAATCTACTTTTTCCAGCAAGATAAAGGATTAAAAACACATCGATGGTACTCACTCGTCAAATGAAACTCATTGACACCGAAATCGGTTTTTTTTGCTGTCAAAATGCGCCATCCGATCACTTTTTCTCTCATCTCTCAAGCTCAAGGACTGAAAAGGGAACAAAATAAGTTTTGGAGCAAAACTAAATGGATCAAAATAAAAGTCAAAGGAAAATATGTGGGACTAAAACATACTTTTTCACGCCAACTTAAGATTGACCACGCCTTTTTTATGGTTTTTAGTGTGGTCTTTTTCCTTTAAATTGTTTCCTTATACTATAAAATCAAACTACATCTCATTAAATTGACCTTTAATCAAGTTTTTAAATCTAATTAAAAACTTTAAATCTCAAGAATATGCACAGAAAAGAAACTCTCAACTCACAAACACCAAAAACAACACATGAAAGGATGCAATAATAAAAAAAAAAATTTAAGACCAAAAAAAATAAAAACACTGCTCCAATCCACAATTAATTGTGAGAGCATGCACAATGCAGACATGTATAGTGTTTTCCCAGCCTCTTTTAGTTTTCTTTGTAATTGTAATACTATATAATTATATATTGTTGAAAAGATGGTTAATGTTCCTTGAGCATTTCCACTTATGCAGGCGTCCAAACTAAACCAAATTGTACTCCAAGAGAACATTATATTATGCTTATATCTTGTTAAAACCAGAAGGTAAGAGGGTACTAACTAATGTTTCTAGTGAAGATGCTCAGTTGTGAACTGCTACCCCAACACATTTTTTTGTTCATGTTTTAGCTGAACCAACATTCTTTCCCCAACGAAGAACACACCTGCATTAAGAAGTTTTGAAAGGTGATGATTAGTTTCAATCTTCTAAAAATCATTCTTTTACCATGGAAGATTAAGGAACGTGCCATCACAGTTTTCAATAGATAATTTAGCTTCAATGAATTCCGACAGTTAAAGGAAATGTAATAGGTTAACTAACATCACCTTCACAATAAGATATATCTACTAACAACCACTTGATAATCTTTCTTTCTTTCTTCCCCCCTTCAATTTTTTTTAGAAAAAAGTAATTCATCATCTCTCTATGAGTGTCCCAAAAACCTCACTCTTAAATAAAATAATCTAGTTGACTATTGCTATATAAGCAACTATTTCTATTATAAAATAAATAATTTTGCTTTTTATGAATCTCAATAATAAATTGTCAAAAAGAATTTACATCACTAAGAGGAATTGATTGGAACGACTCTTTTAGGGGTCGTGAGTACATGGAAAAATCTTACGATTTCTTGCCATGACACCACATGACATTTGACTTGTATGCCAAGTAATATCTCAAGCAACTCAAACCAAGAGCCTTTCCTTCCATTCAATTTTAGAAGTCCCATCATCATCTTTTGAAAGAGTTGAAAACTTGAAATTCTGTTACTCTGCCAAAATGCCAAGAACACATTCTCCAACCTGAATCAGTAATTTCCCTTCATATGGTGCTACCTCACATGGAATTTTAGATGTGCTCTAGGCTCCTAAAATAGAAGGGTTCCCAAAAGTCCAAATAGAATTCAAAGGCTGCTTTTAGATCATGGGATAAGATAAGAACAAATTCAAAATTAAATTCAGAAGACCACACGTCTGATTTAAAAAAAAAAAAAAAAATTAATTGCTCGTTTTTAGTTTTGACAAGAAGGAGAACAAGCATTTAAGAGTTTATGTCAGTAGATAAAAGAGGATAAATGAACAAAAAATGTTCTACAGACCTTTCTTCCTCTGACAGGTAATTATCATTGAGAAGTTTCTGGGGCAATCAAATAAATTAGAATTTGAGCTTGAGCAACAAAGATATCACATAATAATGAACTTAAAAAGATGAGAGGGGCGAACATCAAAGCAGGAAAAAGAGAAACCAAACCAATTGTAAACTAAGCACCAAACCATTTTAAATCCTTTATTGCAACCCAATTCCCTTCAAACAGCTAAAAAAATACTGCCAGACTCCTAAAACTACACAAGGGGTTGGGAAGAAAAAACTTCTAAATTAAGTAGAACCAAAAAAAAGTACGAGAAAGAGATACAATTCCATACGGACCATAACCTATAAGTCTTTTGCCACTATTTACAACATGCATGCTCTGTAACTGAATATACAATTGGTTAGCATATTGTATTGTTCTTCTTATCACATCATGAATAGTAACTAAAGTTCACAGATGAAAGTGAAGGCTCACCAACAAATCCGTAGAAGTTAGAATAACAAGGGATCTTAACAATGGGTAGAAGGGAAGGTTGAGTTAAGTAAAATCTACATCATAGACTCCAAAAATAGAAAGTGGTATATAATACAAGATTACAGATTTATTACTTGATTGGGAAAAAAATAGCATATCTCACCCACGGAAAAGTCTCCATTTAAGAATATAGAATAACAAATGTGATGCAAAATTGAAAGAAAGAAAAGATAATATTGATTAGGAAATCTGTACTTGTGCTTCACAGCGTACAACTGCAATCACAGAGTCATTATGTTCCTCAAGACTCAATGGAGGAAACAAAAAGTGCCTACGATCATATAGCTGCATCATTTTTGAAACAATGGTGTATATTATCTGGCAAAGTTAAGTAAGCTTCAGAAAAATAGCAATTGTGTTACGAACATAGAATATACCATGCAGCTTGTAAGCATCAACAAAGAAATATGCATTCTCAGCTAATCATCTAAAAAAGCCATCAACCAGTATATCTGCCCATTTGTTAATGAGTTGATCATTCCTTAATGCCCTGTGCTTTTTCCAACATAATAATTATTCTTTTTTTTTCTTTTATCAATAGATCATGCCATTAATGTGTGATTCAGCTTTGTACCCAGAGCACAATAAACATAAACCTCTTGTGATGCAAAAAGAAGGTGCAATGCAGCCCATTTACATTGATGTATACAAAAGGTGTGCCAAGAGTAGAATCATAACCTAAAAATCAAAGGATCTGAAATTCAAAAATAAAATGGGAGTGACAAATACAAAATGAATCTGGTTAGAAAGTAAGGGAAATATGAAAAACACAACCATGCATCCATAAACAGAATGCCAGGCATCTGCAAATATTCTACCTTTCTTTTTCTGATTCAAGCACCAATAAAGCACAGATTATGACCATCCTCTCACAATAACAAAATGTAAGAAATACGAAGGTGGATCCAAATGGTGATTGAATGAAACAAACAAAATCAAAACACACCTCAAAAATACTATCATCAATATAAGCCAAAGTCGCGGCATTAAACACTGATGGAGGCTTCTCTACTTTTGGCCGACTTGGCAACCATCTCTCACATCCCAAATATGAATCATCCAATTGTTCTACAATTTCACATAAATTCCAATCAAAAAGAAAAAAATAGTAACAATCCCAATTGAAAATGATAAAAATAAACGAATCCTTCATTTGATCATCAACCCTTGTTAGGAATGACAAATCATTAATTTGCATTTAAGCACTTTAAAAGTAAATTTTCCAATGCTTATACTCATGAAAGCAGATTATATAGGGTCCTACGTACAGGTTTCCATTAATTATTCTATTACCTATCATTTCCTTGCTTTGGTTATTTATCTGAGCAACTAGCTAATCAAAGCAGGAAAAAGAAGACCAAAATAACAGAATCTTGGCAATCCCTGAAAACCCATTAACACAAATAACAAGTTTCTTTCTTTCTTTGACTGAACAGAAAAGAATTCTCCTTATTCATTAACCACAACACCATAAGAAAACAAAAGTCCTATATTTCTTTCATGATAGATAAGAGGCTAGAGGAACATGAGTAAAGAGAGAGAGAAACAAGTGTGAAAGTGAGGAGTACCTTTACCCTGAACAATAACAGTCTTGCGTTTGAAAACGTCAGAAACTGCTTGAGCAGTTAAAGTGAAAGTCGGTGAGGAAGCAGTTTCTGTCGGTGGTGGGGTAGGGACAGAATTGTTGGGTTTAGGATTGAGGTTTTTTGAAGGAGATTCTTGGATTGTAAGGGGGTCTTTGTTGGGTGTCCACTGAAGCAGCTCTTACTCTTGTTACTTTTCTGGAAATCATATTCATATTCATATTCATATTCATGGATACTGCCGTTGCCGTTTGCTCCCTCTTCTTTCATCAGTTCAGGTACAGGTACCGGTGGGACTCCGACAGGAGTATAGGATACTATGGCTGCTGGGTTGGGTTTCGGCTGGTTTTGTTTGGGCTTTCTTTTGGTTGGGGATAATTAACCTTATCTTTTTTTTTTTTTCCAAACATTCAATGGTGGGGCTGTAGGTGCATTTCTTAAGGAACCCTTACGTGTCAGCATCTCCTTGAAGACAGTATATATACGCACGCATGCACTAGATTATTATCTCACCTGTATTATGAGTAGAATTAATTGTTTAGCGTAAAAAAACATCTAACTAAATTTTTAGTAGGAAAAAAAACCATGCGAGGATCAATTCTGATTCGGTCAATTTAACGAGTTTAAAATAATTTGAATAATTAATAAAAATATAATTTAACTTAAAATAAATATTCAAGATAAGGTTTTTTTATAAATATTAAGACTACTTGGATCAATTATGATCAACTCGGCTTAACTTACTAATCTACATGTCAAGTTATGAGACCATGATAACCACATAGAAAATAAATAAATAAAAATTATAAAGCTTAATTTTTAATAAAATTAATATTAAATGATAAAATTAAAAAAAACTAAAACAAAAACTTGAGTTAACTCATGTTAACTTACAAAACTAGTGACTTGAGTTATGAGACCGAGATAATCTAATAAAAAATAAATTATAAAACTCGGTTCTCGATCAATTTAGTGTTGAAAGATGAAATTAAAAAAAATTAATTAAAAATGATATAAAAAACAACTTGAGTTAACTCAGGTTAACCCACCAATCTCGTGACCTGAGTTATGAAGTAGGGATAGCCTTATAGAAAGAAAATCAAAACAAATAAAAAATTCTAATTCTCAATCAAATCAATATTAAATGATGAAATTAAAAAAAAAAGTCAATCAGAAAAAAAAAAACTTGAGTCAATTGAATTAACTCGTCAAACCCGCAGTCTGGGTCGTTAAACTAGAATAACCTAATAAAAAGTAAATTGAAAAAACATTATGAAGTCAAATCCCCAATAAATCTTATGTTGAATGATGGAATTGAAATTAAAAAATCGATAAAAAAACACAAAAAATATCTCGAGTTAACCGGGTTAACCTACCAAACCCGTGATCCAAGTCATGAGACAAAAATAACCTCATAGAAAGTAAACCAAAATAAATCATAATGTCTAATTCTCAATCAACCTAATGTGTCAAGGATGCATTTGATAAAAAAACAATCAATTAGAAAAAAAGAAAAAAGTACTCGAGTCCATCGACTTAACCTATCAAACTCACGGTTCGAGTAATGATACTAGAAAAACATCATAATAAGTAAATTGAAAAAAACTATGAAATTCAATATCCAATAAACGTAATATAGAAAGATGAAATTAAAATTAAAAAAATAGATTAGAAAAAAACATTATTCTAGTAAATAGTATTTTACGAGGAGGGGTACAATAAAATCTCATTCTTTTTTAGTTTTTTGTTGAAATTAAAAAGAAAACATAGATTAAAAAAAATAACAAAACTCCATTATAATGAATAGTATTATGTGAGGAGGGATACAATAAAACTCCTCCTCTTTTAGTTTTTCGTTGAAATTAAAAAAATTATAGATTAAAAAAAATTAAAGAAAAAAAACATTATTATAGTAAATATTATTATGTGAAGAGGGGTACAATAAAATCCCCTCCACTTTTAATTTATACTAGTTAGGTGGTACGCGTTACGCCGCGGGCTCACTTTTTATTTTCTTAAAAAGTTAGGTCTTGACGTTGGCATGACTCAAGGCTATTTGGGTCTTGCACGGGTAGGACCCAAGGCTATTTTGGGTTCTTTAACATGCAGGGCCCAAGGATAGTTAGGTATTGGCGTGTCCAAGCACCACGTGTGAGTTAGGCTATGCCAAGCCCCCAAGCAGACAGCCCAAGCGCCACGTGCGCGCAGGGTTGTGCTTTGCATAGAAGCAGGACCCAAGCGCCACATGTGCGCAGGGGTGTGGCCAACACTGAGGCAGGACCCGAGCGCCACATGGGGGCAGGGGTGTGCCCAGCCCCCAGGCAGCAGCCCAAGCGCCACTGTTCCTCACGTAGTTTTCTTCGATAGTAATAACAATTTTTTTAAAAATTTATTAATGATGATGATAATAATAATAATAATAATAGTAATTTTTAGTTTTACCTTTCAAATCAAATTTGTGGTTGTTTTTCAATATTAAGAATTTTTTTTCTAATTTAGATATTATTTGATTAATAATATTAATTATTATAAAAATAATAATATTTATAACACAAAAGATAATATTTTTAATATTAATACTTTTGATTATAGTAAAACAAATAATATTCATAACACAAATAATATTATTTTTAATTCCAAGAATATTTAGAAGGCAAATAATAATATTTTTTTATATTAAAAATTTTAATTCTTATAAAAATAATAATATTATAACACAAATAATAATATCTTTGATATGAATATGTTAAATTATAAGAAAAATAATAATATTTAGAACTCAAATAATAATATTTTGATATGAATACTTTGAATAATAAAAATAATAATAATATTTTTTAGATGAATACTTTGTATTATAAGAAAAATAATAATATTAATGCCTGGAATTGTTGAATATTTTTAATAATACTACGTCGTGGGCTAACTTTTTATTTTTATAAAAAATACCATAAAAATTTATAATATAAATGATAATATGTTTTCAATATTAATAGTAATATTTTATTTTAAATTTATTAATTATTTTATTAATAATATTAATTATAATAAAAATAATAATATTTCTAAAACAAATAATAATATTTAGAATCCTAGGATCCAAGAACCTTGGGTCTTGATGGAGGACCCAACAAAATTGGGTCCTGAAGCACGACCCATTGATCTTGGGTTTTGACAACAGACCCATTTCCCTTGGTTCCAGCGCAATAAGCTAAGCGCCAGGTGTCCCCAAGTGGGGAGCGGGCATGGTTCCCGCCCAGCGCAACCCAAACACCACGTATATGCAGGGATGTGCCCAGCACGGAGGCAAGACCCAAGCACCACGTGTATATTACACTACAAATTACAATTACATTAGATGCCAAAAAATCTCACATATGCCAATAAATTTTAAATAAAATAAAGAAAAAATATTAAGAAACCATAAAGGCCAAAAAGAGGCCAATGCTTATGCGTGGGCTATATGACCATCTTTTTTTCTTTTTTTTTAAATGGGCAGCACATCACTTATGTACATTTATGTAAATTTATTTTTTAAAAAACATACAATGCATCATTTGCTGGTTATATTCTGAACATCTCAAGTGGTTGAGAAGTCTGGTCCTAGCTTTTTGGACAAAAAAACTCGTTTTCAATTATTTTTTCACTTGAAAACATAGAAGAAGCATCTCATAAACCCTAGAATATACCAATTTCTAACCACGAAACAACCTTTAACCAGTAAAAAAAATGAAAATCATTCTAAATAAAAGATTCCAGAGTCTTGATCTATTTTTTTCTAGCAAGAAAAGGGGTTAAAAACACGTAAATAAAACTTATCTCGTCAAATGAAACTCATTGAAACTAATATCATTTTTTTTAGTTGTTGAAATATGGACAATTGAAAACTCTCTTCCCTTATTTTCTAGCAACTCCCTATCTCCTCACGAAATGTAAGGACTAATCTAAAAAATAAATGAAGTGAACTCCTTCTCTCCTTACAAAATATAGAGACTAATATGCAAAACAAATGAAGTGCACGATTGAAACTCAAAACTTCAATAAACAAGGATAAAAATGAAAAATAAAAGAATTCGGGGGACAAAAAATTTAAAATTTATGCCTTATAAATAATAATAAATAATAGACTTTTTGTCTAATTGTCGTATTGGATCCACACAGTTTCAATTCGTTCTAAGCAATAAAACTAAAGTCTATTTAGGCAAATAGAGCATTAACTTAATGTCTAGATGATTTTTTTAACATCATGAGAACCTCATAGCAAGTTAATTAAAATAAATTATCAAATTTAATTTTTAATTATCGTAATATAGAAAAATGAAATTTTAAAAAATTTCAGGGATCGAAGTAAAATGCTTCAAGTAAAAAAAAAGAAAATACTTTTCAATACAAGGGGAAACAATGTTTTCTCATCTGTTTATAGATTTCTTTGTAATTATAATTTGTAATTGTAATATAGTTGTATTTGTAATTAGAGAACATGAAAACTCAGCATGATGGATAAATAAATATTCATTGGATCAGGGTATAATTGTCATCTCAATTTGTCACAGTAAAAAACACGTATGGTGAGCTAGAGTACACCGTCAACCAAACAAACGGAAACGCACGCACGCACGCCAGATTATAAAAACCGCAGAGAAGGAAATAAACAACTCCTCCCTCACCCAGTTGCTTCCATTTTTTTTAAACCCTAAAATTCAAAACCAAAAACAAAAATCATCCCTGATAATCTCACCGGGAGTAGCACCATGAGCCGATACGACAGCCGTTCCGGCGACCCAACTTCTTACCGTGACCGGAGAAGGTAATCATTTCAATGTGTTTATAATTATACAGCAGTCAACAACTGAATTAGGATAGCTTGTTTTGCTCTTTCATTGTTACTTCATTTTTGTGAATTTTGTGTTTCTTTAGTGGTTCAGGTTTCGGCAGTGCTTCCAGTTATGGTGGTGGCTCCACTCGGCCATCATCCGAGAGGAGGGAGCATGGTCGTGGTGACTCGCCTGCGAAGTCGGATTTAGATGGGCTGACTCCATTTGAGAAGAATTTCCATGTGGAATCCCCATCAGTGGCAGCAATGTCAGAAAGGGATGTGGAGGAGTATAGGCTACGCAGGGAGATTACTGTAGAGGGCCGTGATGTTCCCAAGCCTGTTAAGAGTTTTCATGATGTCGGCTTTCCAGGTACTGTGTATCGATTTTTGATTTTTTTTAAATCCCTTTGATTTCGAGTTTTCTTGTTGCCTATGTCTATGTGTATTGTTTTAGAGGTTCGATTTGGTAGGTAGTCGATAGATTGCTGATGAGAGGTTCCTTGCCACATGGTATTGGAATTGCTGTGTTGCAGGAGGTGCTCTTGATTTAACTGAAACCTAGGATAGTCATTCTCCTGGGAGGGTTGGTTACGAGTTTTAAATTTGTCAATCAGCCTATCTGGAGCATTGCGATAACAGACTTTTTTTTACAACTTGTTTAACTTAGTTTGAATCATTTGTGTGGGTGGAGAGGCCAATTGTTCTAATTTTTATAACTGGTTGGTAGATAGGATAGGAAAATGCGGATTCTGTATATGATTCATTCTTTAGAAAACTTTAATTTGTTACTCTTAACAGGTACTGTTGGATTTGAAATGAACTTTAAGTTTTACCTTTTAAATCATTGTTAGGATTTATAATCCAATTGTTTCTCATGCATAGGGATAGAATGGGGGATACTGTGATCAATTGATTCCCTAGGGATTGAGGCACCGTTTGTTTTGCGGTGCAAAAGCGCTTTTGAAAAAAAATGATTTTTTTTGCTTCAAATTACTTTTTTGGTGTTTTTAGATTGTTTTGATGTGCTAATGTAAAAATGAATTTTAAAAATTGGAAAAAACATTATTTTGATGCATTTTCAAGTGAAAAACATTTTGAAAAGCAATCACTACCACAATGCCAAACGGGCTCTGAGGGGTGTATTTCTCGAGGTGGAAATTTTGACATGCTCTTCAAGATTTAATTTGCTATCTCTTATAGAGACGGGGCTAGCATTTTTTGCAGCCTCAATGGCTATTTAGAGTAGGACTAAGATGCAACTTAATATAATACTTCCTATCTACTTAATTTGGTGCTGAAAAGTATTCATTAGTTTGGTAAAATCACTCATTGTTGTTTCAAGAGATGTGAGATTATATTCTGTTCACACTACATGAGAGGGGAAGGGTTACTCACTAGAGGGTAACCCAACTATTAGACTACTTTCTCCCCACATCCCCTTCCTTCTCCTATAAAAAAAGAGAAAAGGATGAAAAAGGGAATTAGGAAATAAAACTAGTGATAGGAGATTTCAGAATAGAAAATGGTTGGGTAAGCAACCTACAACACTTAATCAACTAGGATAGGCTATTTTTGACGTCAATTGAGTTCACTGAAATGGATAACATTTCAGAATGGATAAGTCTTTAAATTGGATAACAACGTTTATTTGAGAAAACTAATAATCAGAGATTGCAGAATAGAACATGACTGGGTAAGCAACCTACAGCACTTAATCAACTAGGATAGGCAATTTTTTTACATCAATTAAGTTCACTGAAATGAATAACATTTATATGGAGAGTCTTTAAATTGGATAACAACGTTTATTTGGTAGTAAACTTATTAGAATCTATTTAGTTTTCTCCAGATTATGTTCTGCAAGAAATTTCAAAAGCTGGGTTTACTGAACCTACACCTATACAAGCTCAAGGATGGCCAATGGCTTTGAAGGGCCGTGATCTCATTGGTATTGCTGAAACAGGATCTGGGAAGACACTTGCTTACCTATTGCCTGCAATTATCCATGTTAATGCCCAACCATTTTTAGGTAAAGGTGTAATTTGCTAGTTTTTGAAGCTTC
>Ga0307509_10009738_pt1 | contig 11925 bp, 6 predicted proteins | sample 10_EM_MG_FD_202245 | JGI IMG/M metagenome (GOLD analysis project Ga0307509, IMG submission 202245) | Populus trichocarpa ectomycorrhiza microbial communities from riparian zone in the Pacific Northwest, United States - 10_EM | ecosystem: Host-associated > Plants > Roots > Unclassified | place... | reverse complement strand
TTTAATCTTGACTATTTAGAAATATTTTAAATTTTAAAATTATATTTGTTTGGCATTGTATTTGTATTGCATAATTTATAATTAATTTATCTTGAATTTGAATTATGTTTGTTGAATATATATATATTGGAATGGAATGTTTCAGTTTCGGAGTGTTTCGGCGTGCCGTTTCGGGGTTGTACTGTTCATATATATATATAAACCAATAAAAAAAAAATGAAAAGAAATGAAGAACCACACTCGAGCCTATCCGGATTATCAAACAACTCAATGCTAATCTAACTGAAGGAAAACCAGGAAAAAAAAAAGTTAAACTTAAAAAAAAAACATAAGCTTAAAAAAAGGAAAAAAAACAAAGCAAACCTAGGCAAACCTCCTAAAGCTAGTTCAATCTAAAAAATTGCAACTTGTTAAATCATGGATCCGAGTTCAATCAAGAAGTTTAAATGTCGTCCAATTTAATTTTGATGGATGAAATCTTTGAAAGAATTATTAATAAAAAAAACTTACAAAAGAAAAAGAACAACAAAAAAATAAGGCTAAAATCTAATAGGAAAAAACCCAATGAGGATGAAATCCATTAAAAAAACATTATTGCAAACAAAAAAAATTGTAATTAAAAGAATTAGAACCAAACTTGAAAGATTAAAAATCATAGGGGGTAAAACTAAAAATCATTTGTAATATGATAGATTATTTATAAATTAAAAAAATGGTGGGGTGAAATAAAAAAACAATTGTTGAGGGTTAACCCAATAGAATAATAAAAAAAACAAAAGTAAGAAAAAGGATAAAAAATAAGACAACATCAATTTAGAAGAAAAAAGGGAAAACCTCTTAAACTTGGTCTAATATTTAAATGTCGCATCCCGTGAAATTTTTTACTCATATTCAATCAAAAAACATAATTCTCAACCAATTTAAATTTGAAGGATGAGATCGTTAGAAAAGTATTAATAAAAAACCCCTGCGAAAACAACAAAAAATATAAGGATAAAATTTGATAGGAAAAACCCAAGGAGGATGCAATTTAATGAAAAAAATAAAAAATAATCCCAAATAAAATAAATTTCAATTAAAAGAATAATGACCAAATTCTAAAAATTAAAAAATTTATAGGGGATGGAATTGAAAACATTTGTAAAAAGCAAGCAAACCTAGACAAACATCCTAAACATGGCTAAATCTTAAAAAGCTTGCAACCTATGAAACACTGGATCCGGGTCCTATGAAGAAGTTTATTATAAGCTAATTTAAAAATATAAATTTAAAAAACTTGTGAAAAAAAGATAACAAAAAAAAAACCTTGAGCGAACTTGACAACTAACCTGAGTCAACAAATCAAACACATGACCTACGATATGAAATTGGGATGTCCTTATAAATAGGAAAGCAAAAAAAACATTGAAAAAAAATATATTATAAAAATGATTTAAAAAAAAAAATTGACTCAAGCTAAACCTTCAGATCTATTACTCAAGTCATGAGATTGGGGTGACCCTCAATAAAGGCAAACTCGAAAAAATAAAGAAGCAAGATTATTAATCCAACATATATTGAGGGATGAAATTGAGAAACAAAATCAATAAAAAACACAATGCAAAAAATATAAATTAAAAGAAATAGGACTAAATTTGGCATAAAAATTAAATAAAATTAAATGTTTAGGGAAAAATCAAATAAAATTCTATGTTCAGGGATGAAATTGTACAAAACAAATCCATTAAGAAAATGATTTTAAAAAATAGCAGTTAAAAGAATTAGGACCAAATTTGACATAAAAATTAAATGAAAATAAATGGCTAGGGGTGGAATTGAAAAAAAAATCCATCAAGAAAATGATTCAAAACAAAACAAATAGAAATTAAAAAAATAAAAACCAAATTTGAAAACAAATAAAAAAATCAAATGAGCAGGCATAAAATTGAAAATAAAATCCAATTAGAAACAATCAATGTAAATAAAACAATTGCAAATAAGAGAAGAGAGAATAAATCAAAAGAAAAAAATAAATTGATGGGTTGGTATGAATTTTTGCATAGCCAACACGTAATCCGAGGAAGAAAGAGAAGGAAAAGAAAGAAAAGAAAAAAAGAAAGAAAAGAAAAACAATTTTGGGCTAAACCACGCTGAATAACCATACATGCGCCAACCATAGAGGAAGTGGACGCCGATATGAATCAAATGATACGGCGGAATTACGGTTATAACCGCTGGAGCCAGTTGCACACACCATCAAAAGGCGGCATAGCGGCTAAGTTGTGCAAAGCACATGTCAGCAGCTTTTTTGTTTTTTTGTTTTATGTGCAAAAATCGAAAATGCTCTTAGGACTAAAAGATATCAACAAACAGAACCATGGTAAAATTACAATAAAGCCTCTAAATCCAAGTTTAAAAAATTCAAATTGTAAAGGTAATGTAGTAATTCAATGTTCTATAAAAATTGAAAATACAAAAACACCCTTTTGCAAAAGGCATTAGATTATTTTATTAAAGGGTTATATTAATAATTTTACTGTGCATTTAAAAATCCAATTACCAAAATAACACTATATAATCCTCAAAAGATATTTATGTCATGGTAAAAAGACTATCCTACCCCCAAAACCAAGGAAAAAGACAAAATAATCGAGGGGCAAAAAAATCATGACACTATTGTAATAAATAGTGTTTTGTGTCTTGAGACACATTAAAAACCATTGGAGAATTATTGTTTTGGATAATAAACTATAATGATATAATAAATAAAAATATTTGATAATATTATAACTTGAAGACACTATAATTATAATTATTTTAAATATTATTAGTAGTATAATAAGTTTACTATTTTTTTTCAACTAAACTCAAGGCATTGATAGTTCAGATTTCATCAAAAGATAAAACTTATTTTATTTAAAGTAAAAAATAAGAGATTAAGATTTTGTTAATGAATTTAAGTTATTTTTTTAACTTTTAACTCATAGAAAAATAATAAATATATTTGGTTAGAAATAAATTTTAACTTAAATTAGAAATTTGTTATAAAATTTTTTATTTAATGAAAAGCTGAAACTTTTAACTTTTCACGTTTAAATTCTAATTAAAGGAGGAGAGGCCCACAAGTATTAAGCAACTTATGACAAAAGTGCTAGTAAACAGGTTGCGACCACACTTAGATGAACTAATTGCCCCTTTTAGAGCAGTTTTATTCCTGTACGCAACAATACTCATAATACATTGGTGGTTGAAGAAGTGATGCACTATATGAATCAGTCCAAAAGCAAGCGTGGTACCTTAGCTGTGAAAATGGACTTAGAGAAGGTTTATGATAGGGTGAATTGAGATAACTTGCAGACCACTTTAGAGGACTTTGGTTTCCCTCTTGGTACTATGACGTCTCTAATCATGTTTTGTGTTCGTTCCTCCTTCTTAACTCTCCTTTGGAATGGATCTAAGCTTCCCTCCTTTTCTCCGACATGCTGTCTCAAGTAAGGGGATCCAATTCTTCCATACTTGTTTGTGCTTTGTATGGAGAAATTGGCTTGTTTAATAACGAAGAAAGACTCGGAGAAGACTTGACAACTAATTCATATTTTAAGGGGAGGTCCATGTACGTATCTCTCATTTTTTGTGGATGATCTCCTGTTATTTTCTAAAGCCAATACAACTTAGCTGCAGATTATGATCACTAGTGTGCTAGCATGTTTTTGTAATGCTTCTAGTCTAAAGGCTAACCTTGAGAAGTCGAGGGTGATGTGCTCAAAGAATGTCCGGAGACGAGTAAAACATGAGATCTCCCAATTATCGACAATTAAATTTGCAAGCAAACTTGGCAAGTATCTCGGATTTCCATTAATCTAGAAAAGAGTTAAATAGTCTGATAAGTTTTTGGATTGGAAAAGAAGGTTGCCAAATAAGGCGGGGAGAGTTATCTTAGCTCGAGTAGTATTATCATTTATCCCCACTTATGTTATGCAGATTTTTTAGCTCCCTCAATCTATCTGTAATGGTATTACTAGGCTAATTAGGAGGTTTATTTGAGGAAGAACAAATGGAGATAAAGGTGTACACCTGGTTAAATGGGAGTCTATTTCATGCCCAAGGAAATTTAGTGGTCTGGGAACTAGAGAGACAATAGCCACTAGCATTGCTCTTTTAAGGAAACAAGCTTATAATGTTCTTTTTTTGCAGGGATAAGGTGTGGGTTAATATTTATTGTCACAAAGAATTTATTTAAGGATGATGCTTCCCGAAATTCTTCCTTTATGTGGTGATCCATTCTCAAAGCCTTATCCCACCTACACGAAGGCTTCATTTATAACCTGAACAAAGAGGACCTTCCGATCTGGTATGAGTTGTGGTTGGAAGAAAGGCCATTATAAAACTTAATTGATTATTTAAATGTCATGGATGCTGATCTTAAAGTTAAAGATCTTCGGTTCAATAGAACCTGGGACTTTAGTAAGGTGGTAACACATATTCTCGAGCTTATCAAGCAATGCATTATGGCAGTCCCCATCATTTCGTTTCCTGATATTGATGAAATGAAGTAGTTGTTCTTATAAGCTGAGGTATAAGGATACCTATAACTAATATGTAGGTGTTTGTCATAAGAGATGTACATCGAACTGATTCACATGAAAATTTCATATGGAAAGATCACTTATTTTTTTGGAAAGACTCACATGATAGTTGTGTAAGGGATCCTTAGACTTGAGATTACTAATTTATCTTATATAGAGAATGTTATGCTTTGATCATGTTACATATTATCTTAATCGAGGTGACGAAAGAGCAGACATTGGATATAACATGAACTATATGAAGGGACTTGAGTGATCAAAGGAAGCATTCATCACCCTAAGTGAATTAGAAAAAATATTTCATCTATTCTTAAATAGTATTGACTTAGAAATCCTTGGATAAGATAGAATGAGTTTTGAAAAGAATTTCAAATCTTACTTAAATGATGAATAACTATTATATAGAGAACAAACATGATTTAACATGGAAGACATACTCAATGCTTTAATGTTAAATCAGAACATTATTAATATAATGATATTAATTACACTAAAATCAATCATTGAAAGGTTAAGTCAAACTACTAATGACTTTTTTAATATTTGGGGGATCATTACACGTTGCTAGATGATACATTTGATCTTCAAATATAAATTAATCAACTGTTGAATTGATAATAAATTAAATTGTTTAATTTATTTAATTCTATTTAACTAGAATTATAATTTATATTTGAACCATCATATTAAGAACCTAATGGGTCACACACATTAAGAACTATTAGTCAGAAATTAAACTGGGATGATTTAATTAAGTATGACTTGATTAAAATATATTTTAGAAATTAAAAACTAGAATATAATTAATATATGGATTATATTTCTAGACTTAGAAAAATCAAGCAAATACTTGATTGAGTTAATATCTAAAATTATCTTGAATTAATACATGAATATTATTCAAGGGAAAAATTGATATTTTGTCAATTTATGAGGTTTTTCAGATTTCCTTATAAATAGTAAGCCATGCCTTTTATATTTTAGTTGTGGTATGTTAGAAAGAAAAATTACGTAAATCACAAAATAAAGAACTAACATTTTAGGCATAGCAATTCCTTTCTTCTAAATAGGAATTTAAAAGATTTCTCACTAGTGGTTTGTGTGGATTATTGTTGGAAACCAAACAATTAAACAGCTTGTAGTTTGTGACAACCTATCCTGGAGAAGACCCCTCCGGCCTCGTGAAAACTGCATGAGGGAGAGCTTGATCGTAGAGGTGCAGCGTGGTCTCATTTTCTCAGATGGGGCAGACCGCAAGTTATGAAAATTTCACAGCTCTGGCATGTACTCAGCTAAATCAGGTTGCGTTCTTTTTTATAGTCTATCGGCAACTGAAAATAATCACTCCCCTGTTCTGCTATGGAATAGTTATGCCCCTCCAAAAGTAGATGTGTTCATATGGCTTCTTCTTCATGGCAGATTGAGTACACGAAGTTTTTTAGCTGAGAGGAGAATCATTAAATATGAGGAATCTCACTGCCCATTCTGCTGCAAGGAAATTGAGACAATTAATCATCTCTTCCATTGGTGTCCTATAACATGGTCTCTTTGGGGTCGTCTCTTGAACTGGTTTGGGTGTTCAGGTTGTCTGCACAAAGACCCATATGAAAATCTACAGGAATGGTCCGGTTTGATTAATGGAAATTTTCAGCGACGTGCTATTAACCTCCTCTGCAAAGGTCTGTACTGGTCAATTTGGATAGCGCGCAACCGCCTAATCTTCGAATCCAAAGCTCCGGATTGGGATATGATTTTTGATCTCACCTTTCACCGTTTGGCCTTCTGGTTGAAGTCTTCAGTTAGAAATTTCAGCTACACAGGCTCAGATCTTTTTAGAAATCCAGAATGTATTATGAACTGGACTAATTAATTAGGTCCCTCGTCGCTTTGGTCTTCTCTTCTCTTTTATATTCCCATTGTATTTATGTTTCATTCAGTTCCACCTGCTTGATGGGGCTGTTTAATATATAATTCACTCGTTTACTATAAAAAAAAAAGGAAGTAGAAAGGGCTGAAGGGGCTCTTTTTACAAGGAAGCTGCCACATTTTAAAATAAGAACTAGAACACTTCAAAAGTGTTTTTTTTTTAAAATTTATTTTAAATTAATATTTTTTAATGTTTTTAGATTATTTTAATGCGCTGATGTCAAAAATAATTTTTAAAGAATAAAAAAAATATTATTTTGATACATTTTCGTGCCAAAAATACTTTGAAAAATAACCACAACCACACTCCCCAACGCGTTCATAATCATCAAGAAACAAAAGAACAACAATGGACGAAGTTCAAGAAAGAGAGAAAAAAAGAAGAATTCAATGCATCAGAGATTGAATACGTTAGCTATGGTGGTGAGCATCACCTACCATTAATCATGAATCTTGTCGATCAAGAACTTAGCGAGCCTTACTCCATCTTCACCTACCGTTACTTTGTTTATTTTTGGGCACAACTTTCTTTCTTGCTAAGTGTGATTCTTTTCTTCTTTTATGTTGTTGGGATTTTTTTTTTGTGTTGTAACTGTGTTTTTGTTGGCGGGTTTTCAATTTCAGGCATTTCACAAAGGCAAATGTGTAAGGACTGTTGTTTGTAAGATGGGGGATCATCGGAATTCAACTTTTAGAGGTTACATTGCTATGTTAGTTGTCGTCAAACCTTATCGAGGAAGAGGCATTGGTAATGGCTTCTTCTTCTTCTTTTTATGGGTTAATATATATTAGTGATAAAAGGAAACAGGGCACCCATAAAGTGACTAAAGATTGGAGGAGTTTTATAAGTAGGAAGATTGAAATTTGATAATATCTCTCTCTCACTTGCCTGAAAACACCAACACAACTCACATTCTCCTCATGGCCTACCACTGTGATGAAAGAGGTAGAGGGGACAAGCCTTGTGGGTGGTCCTGGGATGGCTACATAATGGCCGCCCAGCTTCTCTACCCCTTTGACATGACTGGACAGAGGTAAGTTAAGTCTCTCTCTCCTTTCCTCTTATAAATACCCCCCTTACCTCTTGGTGAGGGGGAGGATGAAAAGAGTGAAAAAAACAGAAAAAAAAACAAGAAAAAACAGAGAATGAAAGAAAAAGAAAGTTTAAAGGGAATAAACAGAAAAGAAAGAGAGAAGAAAGAAGAGAAACAAAGAAAAAATAGGAAAACAAACTCCTCGGCTTCCCACCATCTTTTTTTCCCTTACCAACTTCACTACAGTCCCTAGAACCACCATCATTCTGCTTCATAACCACCACAACGCCATCGTGAGCCACCATGAACCCTCATCCCTTAGGACAAAACTTGTTGGGCCGACATGGGCCCAACCCTTGTTTTAGGTTGATATTGGCTCAACTCTTTTGGGCCACGCTCAACCCAATTTCTCTTTGAGTCAACTTCGACCCAATTTCTTTTAGGCCGAATCTCAGCCTAACGAGGGTATTGTATATTTATAATAATATATAATGTTTTTTATTACATATAAAAATAAAAATAAAAAGCAACAAAAAATCCCAAAACAATTCCAAAAAAATCCTTTGAAAAATTTGTGATTTTCTCGCAAAATTTCTACCAATTTTAATTGATATTGGTTTGTATTTTTATAATGTAAAGATACAAATCTGATATTAAAATACCTGGTTTTCTCCAAAATATTGCAAAAAAAATCTAAAAGAAATGTTTTGTTTTCATGCATACAACTATGTCTCTCAAAAATATATAAAAAAATCTTATCGTATTTTCATACAAAAAAGGAATAAAAAAATAAAATGTATTAGCATGTATTTTGGACATTAATAACCAGTTTGTTAAAACCATGACAACTTGGCCCATATTTTAAAAATACCAAAAAAATATTTTATTTTATTTTAGTATTTGGGATTACAAACTTATAAGTAAAATGTATTTATAATATTAAATAAAAGGTAGTTCTTTATTTTGTTGACGTTAGAACAATTTGGTTCTTACCTAATAATATAAGGATCTCTTTACTGATGAGGACTTTTTTTAAACCTTAGATAGACTAACAATTAGAAAACACAACAATACCTTAGTTTATATCAGATAATTAAATAAAACAGCTTACTTCAGGTAAGACGTATTAAGAGTATTGATATCTTTCTTTTACGCAATTAGTCCTTATACCCAATTTCTGAGACTAGTTAAGGTCTATAGTGACCAAAATACCAGGTGACGACTCTCATTCTCTCTTTCCACTGATAAAAAACAAGAATTCCTTGTCCTTTCTATTTCTGGATCCGAGAGAATGTTCGCCGCGACGCAGTACACGTGCGACAATGTATATAAAATTATATTGGTCTTACCAGTAATTTCCTTGAAAACCCTTAATCTCTATCTCAAATTTTAAATGTATAATTTATAGCTGTTGTAAATTCACAAAAAAAAAAACCATTGATTTTTTTTAAAAAATCTCATAACTTCCTAGATTTTAAAAATCCTGGGCTATAATAACTGTGTTTTGGTATCATTTACAAGTATTTATATATTTATGCACATAAAGTGTTATCTGTTGAAATATTTTTTAGTTATTTTTTATGACTATAAAATAAACTCATAGTTTTTGTACTGCAAAACCTAAATTTTATCTTGCATACACCCCAAAAAAACTTTTAGGAACCTCAAAAACTCATTTTTTTAACCCCAAAATATCTTCTAATTAGCCTAAATAGTGAAAATCAATCTGAATAAAAAAGAATATGGGTCTAATATACTTTTTCTAAAAAACAAAAACTTTAAGGACCATATTAAACTTTTCTACAACTTTCAAAAAAGATTGCATTATAGGAGAATAGTTTAATGCACAGTAACTTGAGTCTTGCTGGACAATAAAATTTGTCATGGTAAGAATAACAAATGTTTTAATTTAGATTATAAAACGAAGCATGCACAATTAAGATTACAACAAGGAGATTTCAAGAAGTAGTTAAACTTAGGTTATATTAGATATGTCTTTTGTAAATTGATTTAATATATTTTTGACTTTTGATTTTAATTTTTTTTAAGTAAGTTAAAAATAGCTTTTGATTTAAATTTTTTTTTGGTTATAAATTGGATTCAAACCTTTGATTTAATAAAAAACAAGAAAATTTTGCTTTAGTTTGTGGATTTTATACTGAATTCCTTATTAAAAAGTTATTTTGAATCATTTTTACAAATAATGCTTATACCTTACGGTTATTTTAATTTATTTTTTTCATAAATTATTTATAAAAAAACAACTTTTAAAGTATAATTCAAAGTAAAATATCATAATTAGTTATGAATTGGATTCGAAGAAAGGAAGATGGGAAGAGGGGAAATGGGTCACTGGAAATTAAACAGAGATGATGATCTGCGCATGGCTACCTGTACCAGAACACATGGAAAAGCCAGCAAGGTATCTGCTCGAAAAAACCATTCAACAAAGAGATTGTTCTGCTAGGAAAACATGATATCAGTATCAAACTTTTGAACAAATAGTACAGCATCAAGTCTCAGTCATCTTGAAATATGTCGACAACAAGTCACATAAGCATATGCAATAGAAACAGAGCATCAAACTGACAGAGAAAACATACTGATGCAGCAAATACCCATGTCGTAGAGCCATTAGTTTAAGCAGAAAAGAGAATGAAAGTCCACACATTAAACTGTAAACATTATGCCCTTGTTTTTGAAGATTCAGACACTATAAAAGAAACACACGCTCATATTTTGGGAAGTTCACATAGCTAACACTTAGATAAGTCGACATATTCTTTTGGTAAATAAGACTGTTACAAAAGCTTCTTGTGATGATTTTGAGGGTGTAAATTCCTTTGATGGAAGAAATTCTATGTCTTGAAGAGGAGCTTTGTGGACACTGTTGAAAACTTTTTTTGTATTTTCTTCAAGGTTTCTCAAAGTCACCGTCTTCTTTGCCAGTGCCTTGCTTAACTTGAATTTTTGTATCCAATTTGGGCACCAAGTAAAGAATTTACCATGTTTTTCTATTTCATTTCCAAACAATTCACAGCTTCAATTTCGTTGTTTGCATCTTCCAGCCATTTTCTGACATCTTTCTCAATTTCTTCAGCATTCCTTTCAGCAGCTTTGACATCATTTTGTATACGATCTAGTGCGAAAGCCAGGATCTGCTTTTGTTTATTGAATTCGACAAAAAAAATCATTGACACAGAACATGTAACGAAACTTCCTTATTGCTGGTTCCAGTAAGAGTTCTGCTATCTTAGATATAATGGATTCACCAACATTTTCGATGGCCATTTTCTGCCGGTCTGAAAATCAGAGACATAAGGATAACGACTGTGAGAGTGAGTCATTAGAAGTAAAATAGGCATTGAGAGAATGAGAATAAAAATTTTATTACCTTAATTTGTGAAAATATGTGCGAAAATCATTGGTATTGATTGCTCAATAATAAAATATAGCGAGGAACGAAACGAGAAGTCCTTTAGCTCTATATGAACCCATCTTCGAAAGCAAGAAGGGAAGGTATAAATATAGCAATAAAAAGATAGAAATATACTTTATTTATTTTTGGAAAAATTACCCTAGTATTTTATAGTTTAATAGAAGTTATATTTGCTTACCGAGTTTGAAAAAATATCTTCTATATCCTAAACTTTTAAGCGCTTGTAATAATAATTTATATTCTATATCTGATTATTTACAAGTTTGCTAATATTTTTTATTTAATGACCAAGAAGATCATGTTGTGTTAAAATAACAAAAATACCATAAAAGCACAAATTTGGATCTATACATTAACACAAAAGGAAAAATATCACCATCCAGTTAAGTTCAATATCAAATTTATTGAAGTGAAACTTACGAGGAATATATTTCATATTCTGGAGAAGATACGGATGAGTCAAAGTCGCTGAAACGAAATTCATGCTTTAGAGAGTTTTGAATGCTTTACAGGAGCAGTGAAATATTGAAGTGAGGAGGGTTCATATTGATTCCATAAAGTTAAAAAACAGATCAACTTTTCTTATCCTACTCATAAACAACGTTGGCAAATTTACAGCAGATCCCATAGAAATAACATTCTTACACCCAACAAGTCAGGACTCAGATCCCATTCTTACACACCAGTTGCTAAGTTGCTGGAACCAAATTCGGGTAACAAATTATCATAACCAACTGATCCATTTCGGCTCGGAGGCTTCAGTTTTGTACCAGTCATCAACTGGTGCTCTTTGCTTTGCAGCCTTCGAGGAAGAAGTAAAAGCCTCCAAAAATATCATCATCATCATTAACAGATGAACTAGACCCCTTTAACCCACCAAAATATATCATCATTAAAAGATGATTTCGCACTCGTATTTTTAGTACTGGAAAACACAAAATCATAACCGAAATCAAACCCA